>Ga0070746_10000325_pt1 | contig 28055 bp, 25 predicted proteins | sample VirMetDEL_Mar_21_FD_77016 | JGI IMG/M metagenome (GOLD analysis project Ga0070746, IMG submission 77016) | Aqueous microbial communities from the Delaware River and Bay under freshwater to marine salinity gradient to study organic matter... | ecosystem: Environmental > Aquatic > Marine >...
ATGCAGGTGATAGTCAAATGTCAGCCTACATCACAGATACCTATAACACTGGTTGGATGCATGGCGATATTAAGTTAGCCACACTAGCTAGCACAACTGCCGAAACCCTGACTACAACTGAGATGATAACCAACGGTACTTTTGACTCTGACATTAACTCATGGAGTGGAAGCGACTTTAGGTGGGATGGATCTGGTGCGGCTGAAAGGTATCAGGGTGATATTAACTCATTTTTGTTTCAGAATATAAATATCGTAAAAGGCGAAGTTTATAAAGTTGAGTATGACGTCACGCATACAGGTGGTCACAACCAAACAAATGTATTTATAGATACAGGTAGTGGGTATATTACTTTAGGGGATACTTTTGGATCAGCACATGTTGTCGATTATTTTAAAGCCGAAAGTACAAAGTTAATGCAGTTTAGACTATACGGTATTAATGATTTTAGGGGTACATTTGACAATGTATCCATTAAAAGAGTCGAGCCTAACCTAGCTATTAAAGAAAGTAGAGTTGCCAGAGCAGGATTAAATGTCAACGGTACTATTGTTAAGTCTGCTGTAGCAACTGGTGCGGAGCTTATGGGTTATAGTGGTATTAGTAGCACTAACTATTTACAACAACCTTATAATAGTGACCTAGACTTCGGTACTGGTGATTTTTCAGTTTTAGTATGGATAAAATCTGCTGATACTTTTGGCATAATAGTTGACCGTTGGGACGCTAACGAAACTGGACAAAGATTTAGAGTAGATTTACATCAAGGAAAGTTTAGGTTTAGAGATAATAACTCATGGGTTATGGAAGGCATAGGGGGAGGTTTTGATGATAACCTTTGGCACTGTCTCGTTATGACACGAAAAGATGGTGTTCTATCTCAATATGTTGATGGCAAACTTGTAGGCTCTGTTACAGACACTAACGATTACACAAACACTTCAGCACCCTTAAATGTAGGTGTAATAAGCAATACCCAAGCTGGTGGTTTATCGGGTAACCTTGCACTACTCCGCATCTCAGCCACAGCTCCAACCCCAGAGCAAATAGAAAAAATATATCGTGATGAAAAGCCCTTATTCCAAGAGGGAGCTAAGTGTACTTTATATGGAAGTGATACAGTTAAGGCACTGGATTACGACGAAGATGAAAATCTTTTGTATGCAGGTACACCAAGCGGCACGTCTATGTTTAGTGGTCTGCAACGAATAGATAATACAACCCATGCTGTCAATGTAGCAATAAGCGCAAGCAACGGCTTGGTTATAGAGGAATAAAATATGACAGTACAAATATCAAAACCCGCAATAAACTTGCGAGAAGAGCTAGCCTCCCTGAGAGATCAGGGGGGTTTACCCAAGGAAGATAAGCTGTACTTGGATGACTTGGTGACTAATGGTGACTTTAGTAATGGGACTACTGGTTGGGAGACAGCTCCTGCGGCAACCACCTTAACTGTATCGAGTGGGGTTGCTACTCTAACCCGTAATGATAACTATGGTGATGCCAAGCAATACATAAAAACAGAAGTTGGTAAAACGTACAGGTTAACTTACACCGTTACAGCGGTTAGTAATTCTTATGCTGTGGATTTTGGCTCTGCACAACATACAAGTAATGCCATTACAGGAACTCGTGTTTTATACCACACAGCTACCTCAGATTCGACTTTAGTAAAGTTTGGTATCTTAAACAGTTCTACAGGTACACTGACATTCGACAACGTATCAGTCCAAGAAGTAGGCGAAAACCTTGTAACCAACGGTACGTTTGATAATGGTACTACTGGGTGGACTGATGTTTCTTCAGGCAGCGGCACAGTGAGTCACTCGTCAGGCGCAGTTAACTTAGTTGGAACTGATAGTAGTAATCGTGGACGCATTTCACAGACCATTTCTTCTCTAGTTGTTGGTAAGACATACGTTATTATTTTTGAGAGTACAGTGTCGTCAGGTAATTACAATATGACAGGCTTACCTCTTGGGAGTCAGGTTAATCTAGGTTCTGGTCTTAAACAATACACTTTCATTGCAGATGCTGTGACAGACACCATTACATTTGAAACTTCAAGTAGTGGCGGCAATATTTCCTTAGACAACATCATAGTAACCGAAGGAAACCACCAAGTAATCCAAAGCATCCCCTACGGCTACGATGTCAAAGATGTTTACATTGACGGAGAGTTAGCTCGTGAAGGTGAAGCCTACGATTACCAAGTGAAAACCGATGGTATCAACCAGTGGCTCAAGCCTACTGTTGAACCCACAGCAACCACAGAAACTGTTGTGATTGGGGTGAGAAATGGCAGTTAAAATAACTCAAAAATTAAAAAACATTAGAGAGGAGCTGACTGCTCTTTCTTTTGCAGGTGCCGAAAAGAAAAAAATATATCTAAATAACCTTATAGATAACGGAAACTTCGGTACTTCTAGTGATTGGACGCTAGACACAAACTGGGAAATAAGCAATGGAGAGTTACGGGCTAACTCAACTGCCCAATACACCAGTGCAAGGCAAACTTTAAAAACAACCGTAGGTAAAACATACAAAGCAACAGTAACTTGTACTAGTTATACATCAGGAACTTTTAGGTTGTATGTCCATGACGGCAATGCTTATCAAGAATCTGCTACTTTCACTTCAACAGGTACTTACACAGTTACATGGAAAGCTCACACATCAAGTGACCAAATACGAGTATATAGCTATGGTTCAACAGCGGTTGGAACATTCGACAACGTATCAGTCCAAGAAGTAAGCGAAAACATGGTCGTCAACGGTAGCTTTGATTATGACAGTGGCTGGAATAAAGGAGCCGAATGGACCATTAGCGGTGGCACTGCTAGTTGTGACGGCTCACAGACAAGCAATAGTAGCTTCACGCAGAGTCAGTCCGATTTAAAAGGTCAGCTAATTACAGGTAAACAATACACACTTACATTTACCCTTTCAGGACATTCGGGTGGCGGTGTTAACCCTCATATAAGAAATCAAGGATATGGTGTTAACATCACTGGTAATGGTACGTACACCATAGTTTTGACAGCAGGCACAGGTAACGATGGATTAAACTTTTATGTCCAGTCTAATTTTGTAGGTTCTATAGATAACGTAATACTTACTGAAGGTTCACACCATGTAATCCAGAGCTTACCAAAAACCTTAGATGTCTCCCGTGTGTTTATTAACGGCGAGCTTGCTCGTGAAGGTGAAGATTACGACTACCAAATTAAAACAGACGGCATTAACCAATGGCTCAAGCCCACCGTAGAGCCTACAGCAACCACCGAAACTGCGGTGATAGGAGTTTATAAATGATTTTTATACACAAGGGAATGAAACCTTTAAGTTCCCAACAAATTAACCGCAGAACGCAGAGGTATATTGATAACGATTGGCCTCAATGGAAGCGTGAGCGGTCTATACGTAAAGCTGATGGACTATTCGATACGTACATGGATGGTGTTGAAGCTGACACAGACACTAACAGAGCTAACAACGAGTTTAACTGGAACTTAGAGCAATACCGAAAGGCTGTTCTAAGACTAGAAGACTATGTGTTGTCTGTTGGTGTGCCTGAAGTAACTGTTGAGGTTCTTACAGGTGAGACAGAGTACGATGAAACAACAAACCAAGTTGTAGAAGTAACGGAAACTCGAGTTATACCTGCTATCGAACCTTTAGAAGCTACTATTACGGTAGCTACCTACGATGAAAACGGTGAAGAAGCGGGCACTGAAGAAGTAGCTAACCCTTTAATCGTTAAGGATGAAGAAGAACGGGCTCAAGCTCAGTCTATAGTAGACAATGCATCTGACGAAGTAGTTAATTTTGATCAATCTGAGGAAGAGTAATGGATTTTACTTTAAATAAAAGCATACCAGTTATGTTCTTGTTAGCATTAGGGCTGCAGTTTGTATACTTTGTTAGTTTTATTACTGAATTAGATAATAATATATTAAGTAATGAAAAAGAACTTGTTCGTCAGGACGCTAGGCTTACAGCCATAGAAGAAAACGTACAGGGTCAACAGGTTGCATTGGCTCGTATAGATGAAAACATACGTCATATACGAGAAACTGTAGATAAAGTATTAAATAAAGATTTTTTAAAATAGGAGGTCAACATGGCAGACCGTAAAGGACCCCTAGCTAAACGAAAAAGAGATCCTCGACTAGAAAGAGCTGGGGTATCTGGTTTTAACAAACCAAAACGTACCCCTAATCACCCTAAAAAATCACACGTAGTTGTGGCAAAAGAAGGTGATCGAGTTAAGACTATACGCTTCGGAGAGCAGGGAGCAAGTACTGCGGGTAAACCTAAAGCAGGTGAAGGTGCTAGAATGAAAGCTAAGCGTAAAAGCTTTAAAGCTAGGCACGGGAAGAATATTGCTAAGGGTAAAATGTCAGCAGCTTACTGGGCTGATAAGGTGAAGTGGTAATGGCTAGAACAAATGAAAAGTTATGGGCTAAAGCTAAGGCTAAAGCTAAAGCTAAGATGGGCGGTAAGCACTCAGCTAGGGCTATGCAGTTAGCTGGTAAGTACTATCGGGAAATGGGTGGTGGTTACACAGGTAAAAAGACTAAGGCTCAAAAGTCTATGACTAAATGGACTAAAGAAAAATGGGGTACTAAATCTGGAAAGAATAGTACTCAAGGGCCTAAGGCTACTGGTGAGCGTTACTTACCAAAGAAAGCTAGGGAAGCTTTATCTTCTAAAGAGTATGCTGCAACTAGTAAAAAGAAAAGGGAAGATACTAAAAAAGGTAAACAGTTTAGTAAGCAACCCAAAAAGATTGCTAAGAAGACAGCTAAGTATAGAAAGGGTCCTCTAGCTAAATAATAAGAGGACGTATGAATAGATTACTTATATTGCTTTTACTAGCATCACAATTATCTTTTGCAGCAGACAACACTAATACTCAAGAGGGTAGCTTAAATACAAGCAATGTAAACTCTACAGTATCTAGTAATAATGTAACAGAAGATAAGTCAGTATCTAACACGTACAACGGGGCAGGGTCTAGTAGTGAAATACCTGTAGGCTCTGCAATAACCCCAACGTATATGTCTAATGGGAGTGAAACCTGCTTGCAAGGTGTTGGGGGTTCTATCCAAACAGTTGCAGTAGGGATTAGCACTGGCAGTTACGAAAAGGATAATGACTGTAATAGACGAAGGGACTCTAAAGTTCTAAGCGACCTTGGGATGAAGGTAGCTGCTATTGCAAGAATGTGTCAAGACCACGGAGTGTGGAGGTCTATGTTTGTCTCAGGCACACCCTGTCCACTAATGCATAATGGTAAGTTAGTGGTAGGGAAAAGAGCTTTTCTTTTAATGAAAACAGAACCACAAACTTATATACCTGACTATGGTAAGCTTGGTAAAAAGCCAACAGATACTCAGGAGTGGTATAATAAAATACTAGGGATCGGAGAGACAATAAATGAAGAAGACACTGAAGGCGTTATTTCTATTAGCGGTAAGTTCCGCAGCACACTCAAGTGAGTTAGATAATCTTATACAAACATCTAATGATATTGTAAACCAAATAGACTTGGGTATAAATTTAGTTGGTGCAGCTACAGAGTATAGCTACCAGGGTAGTGGACTATCCTCAGGGAACCTATCAGAATCTGCACATATTACTACAGAACAACTAGAAGCTTATAACAGTGCATTGCTAGGTATGAGTAACTATAAACCTTTTGGGGACTTGCAGGCTGTACTTGAAGATAAAGCAGCAGGTGAGCTAGACCTTATGGATTCTGCTATTGATACCTTTACTGAAGCTGTAGTTGAAATGGTACAAGTAGTAGAAGTAGCAGAGATGTCAGAAGCAGCTGCTACACCACAAGAGGAAGCTGATGTTCAAGAGTTTGTAGCAAGTAATCAAGAGATGTTAACTATATCTCAAGATACTGTAGATAGCTATAATGAATCGTTAGATGATATTGAAACCCATGCAAACAATGCTAGTGCTTATATTGCTGTAGCTAATAACGAAGCAGCAGTAAGTTTCTTAGAGCAGGGTATAGAGAATGCTAACACTACAGCAGAACAGACTAACATTTTTTATGATGCTAATCAACAATGGGTAGCTATGGGCTACAATACAACTAGAAACTTAACAGCAGTATACCTTAACGGATCTGATGGTATAGGCATTGACTTATACACATCAGAAGCAGATATCCTTGCATTAGGTAGTGACTCAGACTTTTATCTAACTGGACCTACAGCGTTAGGATATAATTGCTTTATGTTTGAAACGGATTGTTAAATATGGATCTAGAAAAAACAGAATTAAAGATAGGTAACACATCATTCAAAGGGGTGTGGATAGCTATCGTACTTACTATTGGTACTAGTATTGGGGGTACCGTGTGGACAGCTTCTAGCTTATACTCAAGACTTGAAGCAGTAGAGTCCCGAAAGATCCCTAGTATAAAACCATTAGAAGAACAAGTACAACTTATACAACAGCAGCTAATAGATAACGATGTAAGCAAATTACAGGGTAAATTAGCGGAGTTAGGAGCAAACCTTATTACCATTAAGGGTCAACAAGAAAAGCTCTTAGAATTGAATACAGACGTTTCTGAGCTATCTAAGGATATAGAGACTATAAAAGGTACAGTTGCAGAAGCTAAGGTTATTTCGGATACATTGCAAGATTATTCCGATGATTTTAAAACTATAAAGAGAGAGATAGAAGATCTCTGGCAGGGTATGGATTACTTATCTAACCCTTTAGGTAAATAGGAGAGGACTATGTTAACACAATTGATTGGCCCAGTAACTGGGCTGTTAGATAAATTTATAGAGGATAAAGATAAGAAGAATGCCATTGCCTTTGAACTCTCGACTATGGCGGAGAAACACGCACAGGAGCTTGCGAAAGCTCAACTTGAAGTTAATAAGACGGAAGCGGCGCATAAGAATTTATTTGTTTCGGGCTGGAGACCAGCTGTGGGTTGGACTTGTTGTGTGGGACTTGCGAGTAACTACATACTTATTCCAGTGGCAAATTTTTCGCTTGCTCTTGCCAATTCTACCATTGAGGTCCCTGTTCTAGACCTGTCAACAATGATGCCAGTCCTAATGGGTATGTTAGGGTTAGGTGCTATGAGAACAGCAGAAAAAGTAAAAGGTGTAAACAGGAATAAATAGGAGAATAAAATGGTAAGCTCAATTAATGAAAACAACCCAATAGCAGGTAGTCCTACGACTCAATCTGTTAGGGATAATTTTGGTGCAGCAAAAGATGAAATTAACAAGATGCTACGCATGGGTGAAGATGTTGTAGTTACAACTTCCCCTAGTGTTAATACATATATTGCAGATTTTTCTAATAACGTTACGTTAGCAGAGGGTCTAAGGATTTGTGTTAGAGCCAATACTGCAAACACTACAGGTACTACTACTTTAAACGTAGATGGCACTGGTGCAAGACCTGTTGTAAATGTTGATGGAAGTAATTTGATAGGTGGTCAGATAGGGGGTGCAACTCATTATTTAGATTTAATGTATAATGCTTCAACTCAAAATTGGACACTATTAAACCCTAAAACAATAGAAGCTGACAGACTTTCTACAACTAGGAATATTCAATTAACAGGTAGTATTACAGGTAATGCAGACTTTGATGGTTCAGGTAATATTAGCATTGCTACTACTACTACAAACCAAGTGGGCTTAACAGCGTACCCTGTAGGTGCTATATACATTTCTACAAGTGGTGCAAATCCATCAACAATTTTTGGTGGATCGTGGACTGCGTATGCTGCAGGTAGGGTTCTTGTTGGTGTTAATCCTGCTGATTCTGATTTTAATGCTGCAAATAAGTCTGGTGGTAGTAAGACACATACACTTACTACAAATGAAATGCCTTCGCACACTCACATTCATACGGTTAGGACAGGTCGTAGCTTTAGTTCTTCAACGGGATCTGCGCCCATTGTTCAGGGCAGTAACTCCACAGAGTTAGACTCAGACCCTGAGACAACATCAAGTACAGGTGGTGGTGCAGCGCACAATAACCTTCAACCTTACATGACAGTATATATGTGGAAACGTACTGCATAGGAGATAATATATGTCAACTTCACCAAGAAGTCCTCGTGGGTTTTTCCCAGCGGACTTATCACCTTTGTTACCATCTGGGTGGCAAACAAATAAATTTGATGCAAGCATTCCTTTCTGGGAAGAAGTTGATGGCGTTCAATTTACTGAATCATCTATTAAACCTAGACGAGGAAGATTTGTAGGTTTTAATACTATTAGTGATAAACCTATACGTGGTATTATAACTATGGAAGAGTTTGATACTAGAGTGTGGTATATAGGAGATACTAATAAACTTTATAGGATTAGAGAAGATGATTTTATTAGTGGCCTAGTAGAAGTAGGGTCTGGTTACGGTTTGGTTGAAGTAGCAGGTAGCACGTTCTGGGACAATAGTACTTCTGTTTGGGATAATGGAAGCTCTTCTTGGGACTTAGGTATCACTCAATCATCTCTATGGTCTTTAGTTAATTTTGGTTCTTGGGTTGTAGCTGCAGACAACACAGGTCCTTTGCAAATTAAAAAGAACCATGAAACATTTGCTGATTTACAAAACGGAAAAGTATCGGGGATAGTGATAACAAATGATACTGCTAGTGGTTATAATGTTGGAGATACTTTAACTTTTACTGGGGGTACAGGAAGCAACTTAGAAGCAGAGATAACAGAGATATCATTAAATAAAGTAACTAGAGTAAAGATAACAAATTACGGATCAGCTTACACTAATGGTGATACTTTAACTGCTACTTCAGGTTCATTTGAATGCACTGTTCAAGTTAGCAACTGTCCGTTTACTAGGGTTAAAGCAGTAGATAAATCAGGACCACATATCCTTGCAATTAACTACGATAAAGAAGGTGGAACCCATCACCCCCATGATGTAGCATGGTGTTCTGCAGATAACCCTGATGATTGGATTGCATCTTCAACTAACTCTGCGGGTAGTCTAACTTTACGTGAAGCTAACTCAGAGCTTAGATGCATTGTTCCTTTAGGTGAGTCTAAAGCTATTTACACTGATGATCAAATGTTTATACTTACTTATACAGGTGATCCATTTTACTTTGGGTATCAAACAGCAATGACATCTGGTGTAGGTGCAGTATCTCCTAAGTCAGTAGTTTCTGTAGACAGACTTAACTATGGTCTTTCTAAAAAGGGACTGTTTATGACAGATGGTAACTCTGTTACTATACTTGGAGAAAAGGAAGGTATTAATCAATACATTAAAGACAACATTTCTTTAAACCAATATGGCTTGGTAAACGCATTTCATAGTAAAAATAACAATGAAGTTGTATGGAACCTACCCTTAGAAGATACTAAGTGTAATACGGAAATTATATATAACTATAAGACAGGTGTGTTTAGCAAAAGAACAAGAGATAACAGTGCAGTTGCTGAAGCTGGTGTATTTGAGTTTGCAACATCAGGCACTTCTGATGGGTATATTAACTTTGAAGAGTTTTCAGAAGATGATCGCTATGTTTATGCTCTTACTAAGGCTCACGATTTAGGAGACCCTTATGCAATTAAAGAAATAACTAGTATTAGGGTTGGTAAAATAGGTAATTCAAATCCTAAAATTGAAATAGGTTGGGCTAACAAAATAGACGATGCTCCTACTTTTAATGTTGAAGATAGTTTTTATGCTAACGAAGAATATAAAGAGTATAACATAAGAACTTCAGGAAGATATTTATTTTTAAAAATAAGCTCTGAAGATTCTCATATATGGGAAATTTTTAATATAGTAATAAAAGGAAGAACGAGAGGATTCAGATAATGTTACCAGTTAAGTATGATGCTAAGGCTACTCAAAGGGCAATTAACCTTTTAGACCAACAAGTAAGTTCTTTGTCTGTTAGCTTTGAAGATCTTAAAACTACAGTAGATGCTATACCAACAAATGTTACTCAGTTTGCTGCAGACATTGCAGCTAACACTGCAGATATAGCAACTAACACTAACAGTATATCTAACCTAAGCACTACAGTGGGTACACATTCAGCTGCTGTGGCAACAGTAACTGCTAACTCAGCAAACTGGAATACCGCTTATGGGTGGGGAGATCATAGCACTGCAGGGTACCTTACATCATACACTGAAACTGATCCTATATTTTCTGCTCATGCAGCTTCAGGTATAACAGCTACTAAGATTTCTAACTGGGATACAGCTTATGGCTGGGGAGATCATGGTAGTGTAGGTTACCTAACTAGCCATCAGGATATCTCAGGTAAAGCAGACACAGCAGGTGATACATTTACTGGTGATGTCATTATTAGCGGCACGAATAACCTCACAGTTGGCGAGCTGCACTCTATCACTGGGACTGGTGAAAGGAATGTCATAAGTGGATATGAAAATACTGTGTCTGGCAGCAACAACAACGTATCTGGGCAAGACAATACTGTTGGCGGATTTGTAGGGGTAACGACAGGCTACCAAAACACTGTAAGCTCATCTGCGGACAGGGGGATTACAGGTGGATATAGCAACACAGTTTATGGGGCAAACAGTTTAATCGTAGGCAACAGCAACTCTTTAGGTTCTGTTGCTAATAACTGTGTTGCTGGTGGGTATAACAACTCTATCAACGGCAGCCATTGTCTTTCTGTCGGCTATCAATGTCAAGTAGGCTCGGCTACACAATGGTTTTCTACTGCATTAGGGTATCAAACAAGAGCACTTGCAAACACCGCATTCTCAGGTGGCAGAGCGTGGTATGACGGCGGAACAAAATACACTCAAGTAGATGCAGATGCAGGCTTTGCTTATGGTAGTGCAACTCATGTGTACGACAACGCCCCTAGTAGTGTAGCTTTGGGAACATTGACACAATGTGGTGAACCCCCTGCTAGTGGTCGACCTACTGCGTCACAATCTATGGCTATAGGGTACAAATCTAAAGCGTATAGAGATAATAGTTTTGCAGGTGGAAACCAAAGTTACTCCTTTGGGGATACATCGTTTTCATTTGGTAATGGTGCTGTCGCTAGTAATGGGTTTTCTAACATTGCATTGGGACGAGGGATTACAACACCTGTTAGTGGTAGCTCTGCAACAACTATTGGCGCTGTTAGCGTTGGACAATGGAACGATTACAATGTGACAACAGAACAACACTTTAGTGTAGGAACAGGTACAGCTGACGGTGCACGTTATACATCTATGTATGTTGGTCCACGTTCCAGTGCTGTTAGTGGTATAGTTATGCAAGCTCTTAAAGATACACCTAGTTACAACACAGATAATGCGGCAGGATTAGCTGGCGTACCTATAGGTGGTTTATACAGATATTCAAGTTACATAAGAATAAGGATGACATAATGGCTGTTACATGGGATATTAAAGAAATAAAAGCTAATGATAGTGGTGGTATTACTTACGTCCTTTATTTTGCATGGGACGAAGAAGTTACAGGTGAGGGCTTAAACTCTAGAAGCTACCACGGTTATTATGATGCGTTTGTAGAGTACACTCCTGATGAAACTGCAGAAGGTTATACAAACTTTAATGACTTAACAAAAGAGCAAGTAATAGGTTGGGTCAAAGAAACACTTGGTAGTGATATGGTAGATACAATTGAAGCTGCTATAGCTACTCAAATAGAAGATAAGAAGCAATTACAAGGTCCTATGGATTTCCCTTGGGATTCTTAATATAAACTGGAGGACTATATGCTTTGCATGTGGACACGAGAACACTTTAAAGATATACCTGTATCAACTATAGAGCACATTGAGTCTGCCCTAAGGTTTTCTTATGGGGAGCGTGAGGTACGGGACATCATAAAAGAATTAATTGATGGTAGTAAACAAATATGGTTAGGTACTCTTGATAATGAGTTTGTTGCTACGGTAATTACTCAGATAATAGATTACCCTAAAAAGAAAACGTGTGAGATTTGTTACATGGGAGGTAGGGCTGGTACAGGTGTACTTAATGCTTTGGGTCATATAGAGTCTGTAGAAGACTGGGCTATAGCAAATGGATGTGATGACATACAAGTATTTGGCAGAAGGGGCTGGCTTAAAGCCTTAAAGAAACATGGGTATTCAAGTAGATATACTATTATAGGTAAAGACTTGAAAACCAACAAAGATAATAAAGGATCTAATAATGAAACTTAAAGGTAAACGGTCTCAACTAGGGGCTAACTATGATGAATCTATAGGGTGCTTTACAGATAACTATATGATTCAATGCAAAGGCGGTGGAGGATCATCAACTACAACTTCAGAGCCATCAGAAGAGCAAAGAGCAATATTAAATAAACAGCTAGGCTATGCTGAGCAGATGGAACAATTAGGGCCTATGGAGTATTATGGGGGTCAAACTGTTGCAGACCCTAATCAATACACCTATGCAGGTTTATCTGGTCAAGCTGGAGCTGCTGGGGCTGCTGGTGAAATAGGTCAATCAGCTATGGATAGGTTTCGATCAGCTATGGCGTATGATCCGTTAGATGATCCTCAAACAGAAAAGTATTTACAAGCAGTCACTCAACCATTAACAGATCAATTTTACGAAGAAACTCTTCCAGGTATCGGATCAGCTGCAGTTAAAGGTGGAGCATTTGGTGGCGATAGAGCTGCACTGTTAGAGGCAGAAGCCACAGGAGATTACGTGGGAGCTATGGCAGGCGCAAGATCGCAGGCACTACAAGATATTGTTACTTCTAATAGACAACTACAAGCAGATATGATGAGACAAGTACCTACGTTACAAGATGCTGCGTTACAACCAAGTCAAATATTAAGAGATGTTGGTGCTGGATACGAAGGTATAGAACAAGGACTAATAGATGCTGATAGAGAACGATTTGAATTTGAACAACAAGCTCCAAGAGATGTGTATAGAGATGCTTCAGAGATGCTCGGTGGTATTAACTTTGGTAGTGTACAGAAAACAGTCCAATCGGGTGGTAAATAAATAGGATAATAATATGACAACAGATTTAAAGCTGAAGGCAAGTGTTTCTTATTTAGAAGAAGCCCTTAAGGACGCTATGGAATCTGGTAAGGTTGAAGATAATATGGACCAAACAGGTCTTAATCATTACTTTACAGATCCCATAGAGGACTTTAATGATCTGTGCTTGTATGGCAGGGAGCTAAGCGTACCTAAGGGTATGGTAATTACAGGCGCATTACATAGACACCCTCATATTATAACACTGGTAAAGGGTAAGATGTCTGTTGTATCAGAACAAGGACGTAAGGTAATAACAGCTCCCAGTACTTGGGCCGCACCTGCTGGTTCTAAAAGAGCATTCTATGCAATAGAAGATTCAGTTATTCTTAACGTGCATATAACAACAATTAAAAGTGAAGAAAATCTAGATGAACTAGAGGAGGAGGTAACTGCTCCTTCATATTCTTCTATTGGTCTTGAAGAGCCAAACTATAAATTATTAGGAGTAGACGTATGAGTTTCGCAACATTAGCAACAATGGCATTAGGTGGGGCTGCACTAGGGGCGCTAGCTAATCCAGAAGATAGAGAAAAAGGAGCACTAATAGGTTTAGGTCTTGGTGCAATGGGGCCTCTTGCAGGTATGGCAGGTATTGGTGGAGGCGGTGTACTTGGTACTAGCCTTGGGGCTGGTATAGGGACTGGTGCAGGAGCGGGAGCTGGAGCTGCAACAGTTACAAAAGCTAGTGCTCCTATAGTTGAGCAAGGTATGACTACTGCTGCACTTAATGCTAACGCAGGTAACCTTGCTGCACAACAAGCCTTAACTACTGGGGTTGGTGAAGTAGCTGCTGCAGAAGGAACTAAAGCTACACTAGGTAGTAAGCTTGGTGGGTTTATGAAAGATGCTGCACCTGGTATGGGAGTAGCAGCATTACAATCTGCAATGGCACCCAAACCAGGAGTTAGAGGGTCTACACCCCAAGACCTTTCATTACCCGTAAGTCAACGACAAAGAGTAAACCCATACGAAAGATCACTTGTAAATATGCAGACTCGTATGCAACAAAAGAGACAACCACGTAGGTTTGTTTAAGGAGGCAATATGTCACAATTTACATTCTTTGCAGATGTGCTTACCGCTTTAGGTGGAGCCATTGAAAAAGACAAGAAAAAGACAAAGCCTGAAGGAACTAAGATACCGTTTAGATCTGGATTAAGTGAAGTGGATACATCAACTGCAACGGAAGTTCCTGAAATTAAGATTCCTGTTGTTCAAGATGGAAGACCACATACGTCTGAGTATGTAGATACTGGAATACCTCATTATCAAACAAGACTTGATGACCCTAATAGGGGTATTATGCAACCAAATGGTATGATAAGTACACATAAAATGAGAGCTGAAATAGATCCCGCAACAGGTAAAATGACAGCTTTTCCTATGATTGTAGATATGCCTGGTCTTGGTAGACTTCATGAGTTTACAGATCCTAATGCAGCTCTTGATTATAACAAGTCTCTTAATAATGTAAAGGTATTTGATGACCCTCAAGAGGGTATTGACTACGCTGAAGGTGGTTATAAAAAAGGAACAGCCTTAAATGATAATACACCAGAAGGTCAGTTTAGTCAGCAGTTTGGTAGCGTACCTTTAATGGGTAATGTTCCTGAAGTAAAACAACCAAGTGAGCTTGAAAGAAGGATAACAGAATACTTAGAAACTGATAAAGGCAAGAAAATATTTCCTGCTGCAACCGAAGAAAGACGAAGGGCTTTTGCTAAGGATATAGTATTAAAAGACATGGAAAGGGAAAGAGAAAAACTTTCTAAAAATACGCCTGTTTCTGAACAAGAAAGAGATGCGTGGAGAAAAGCAAACCCTAACCTATTTCCTCAAGCTAAACCAGAAGCTATAGACAAAATTATCCAAGAAGAAAAGTATGGTGTTACAAGAGATGGTAAGTATTTTAATGCTGAAGTTAAACCTCTTGCGCTTAATGAAGATGATGTTCCTCTTTTGATTGGAAAAAAATCTGATGATAAAGAAGTAGATCAAGAAGTTGTAACTAACAATAATATAATCTCAGACCCAAGCAATCAAGAAGCTAAAGTTTTAATTGATAACGCTGTAGATGAAACTTTAATTACTGAAGACTTCCCAAGGTTAATGCCTGGTGAAGGGTCAAGCCAACAAACAATAGAAGAAACTTTTAATCAAGAAGTCCTTGATAATAAAGGTAATGTTGTAAAAGACCCTAAGAAAAGTTTCTTATCTAAACTATGGGATGGTGTTAAGGATGTAGTTGTTACACAGTTTAAAGACCCTGCAAACCAACGAGCACTCTTTGCATACGCTGTTAGTCGTGCTTTGGGATACGATGGGGTTACCCTTGCAAGCCAAGTATTAGCTAATGAGTGGGAGCAAAAAGCTGCTACTACAAAACATGAGCGAGAGCTTGAGCGTATCTATGGTAAAGAGAAAATAGCTGCAATGAAAAAGCAAAGAGAAAATCAAACTATTGATTACTCTAAACCTGTTGTTCTTTATAATGCAGATCAGAATCAAAACGTTACAGTATATTTATCTAAAGACAATCAAAGCTTTACATTTGGAACTGGAGATACGCAACCCTACTCAATACAATCTTTATTAAGTAAAGGGTATGTTGTTGGTGAGGGGCTAGACTTTGAAGATCAAAGGCAAGTACTCACTGACTTTATGTTAACAGATGCAGAAACAATAACTGGTGATTTGATTGATGAGTTAAATGCTAATGAAGATATAAAGCCTGGTGTTAGGCAAGGTATTATTAAGGAGCTTAACAACGCTAAGTCACCTTATGTTATTAGAGAAGCTATGGTTGCTTTTACTAACAAGTATGGTAAAACAGCAGATTATAATTCTAGTGATGTTCAGGCTATGGCTAGCAGAGGTATTCAAAATTACCTTCGTGCAGTATCTCAGGGTAGAGCTAAAGGTTCTAAAGATCTTATAGGTTATATGGACTATGAAGCACTTACGTACGACATTAGTAAAACTAATATACCAGAAGCATTCTTTAGTATTGCTGGTAATCCAGAGCAAGAGATAGGTGTTAACGGTTGGTCTCGTACTAACAATGTAGTAGGTAAAATTACGAATAACATTAACTCAAGATTAGGTAAAGGTTCTTACACAGAGGCAGATATATATGGTGTATTGTCTGACGAATTCCTTAAAGAATTTGGAGATGGTACAAATAAGTTTGCTACTTACTGGACCAAAGCATCTAAAAATACTTCAGATAAAAAAGCTGAAGCTGTATCACCAGCTATGTTGTGGATTCAAGGTATTGTATCAGGACAAGAAGCATCACCTGATTACAAATCTCCAAGCTTAAAAGAAGTACTTGATATGCTAGCTGATAGAAAGAAATCCTAACCTGATTACAGGAGAATAGTCGATTATGAGCGACAACAAACAAGTATATTATGGGCAAGACGCAATAGCTCAAGTCGAACAAAACATAGGTAGAGAACTAACCTATGCGGAGAAACGAGTAGTTGAGGAAGAGGGGTACGTTGCTACCCCTTACCTTGACACTAAAGGTATTATTACACAGGGAGTTGGTCAAACTGGGGAATGGATTGAAAAAGGTTTTGAAGCTGCTTATCAACACCATGTTGACAGAGCTGAAAGACGAATCCCAGGCCTAAGAGATCTACCAGAAGCCTTGCAAGCTGAGCTAATACAAGCTGAGTATAGAGGTGACTTGGGTACTTCTCCGACTTTTGTACGATTATTAAATGAAGGTAACTACGAAGAAGCGTCTTCTGAGTTCCTTGATAACAATGATTATCGCAGATCACAGGAAGAAGGTACAGGCGTGCACAAGAGAATGAAAAAAGTCTCTGATGCAGTAGCCTCTTATGCCTCAGAAAAGAGGAGAGCAGTACCTGAGGCTGCACTTCTCACAGACGACTTTCAAGTCGGAAACTCAGGGTTCTCTTTTCTTGACGGTGATACTATCATTAATCAAGAAACTGGGGAGCGTGTTAGGTTTCCAGAAATAGACTTAGCTGAGCTTACTAAAGTAACTCGTGAAGAGGGTTACTCAGTAGGTGAAGCTGGTGGTGAGAAGGTAAAACAATATGTTTCTTATCTTGCCAATAAGTATGGATACACAAACGTAACAACAACTGATAAAGAAGATAAGTATGGTCGTAAGATTGGGGACCTTAGGGACTCCAATGGAAACTCTTTTACTAACTTCTTGATTAGTGCAGGTATCGCAAGGCCTACCTTTATAGGTGAATCTACACACATGATGTCTGATGATAGCTATACAAGGTTTTTGTATGGTGAAGGTCTTAGAGCCCTGCGTAAGGATGAACCACAAACAGATTATGAACTAGCTTCAGAGCTAATTAAAGTAGCAAGCCTTGATCCTACTAACGGTGTACCTCTTGCTAAGATGGATGCATTTAATGAGGAAGAGTATGCTTCATTTCCTGATTTGTTTTCGGGTGTAGTCTTAAGAAACAAAGATGCAAACTTTGATAACACATCTAAAACACCATGGTCTGATGCATGGGGTGCAGGTATTAGTTCTGCAAGTAATGCTTTTAAGCTTACTGGTGCAGCTCTTATGGATACTATGGACCTTGATAATGCTCAAGCCTGGCTAGAAGGTAGTGTAGCTGAAAGTAAATTTACATTAGCTAGAGCACCTAAGGTTAGACTTAGTTATAAGGATGTAGATTGGACTTCGTTCGATCAGGTTACAGAGTTCTTAGGTGCTAATGTTGCAATGTCCTTGCCGTTTATGGGTGTTACTGCAGCTTCGGTACTTGCTGCTCCATTTACATATGGTGATAGTCTTGCAGCACCTGTAGCTATGTACTCAGGTATGATACTTGATGAAATGCCAGGCAGAATGGAAGATAAAAGCTATGGTGCAGCCCTTGCTGGTGGTACTCTTGCAGCTGCATTGGATCGTTTAGGTCTTAAGGCAGCAATGGGTACTTTTACGCCTAGTCATTTTCTTACAGGAGAAGCTAAAGAAAAAGCATTAGATGCTATATTGCAAGCTGGTATGGCTGAAACTAGAGATCAAGCTAAACAAGTATTAGCTAACTCTACTAAACGTGAGCTGCTATCTTATGTAGGGGATGCTGGTGATTTTGTAAAGAACCAAATTACTAAGTCATACATTTTAAAACAGACAGCTAAACGATTGGCTGTTGCTGGTGGTATTGAGGGGTCTACAGAGGTTCTCCAAGAGCTTACCCAATACACTGCGGCTGTACTTGGATCTGATAAAACTTGGGACTACGCTGAGTTAGAAGAACGTATGGCTAATGCTTTGATTGCTGGTGGTATGATTGGTAGTGCCTTCTCTGTACCTGGCGCTGCATTTCAAGCAGGTTCATGGACAGATGCAGGTGTTGCTAAATCTGAGTATGATAAAAGATTTGATGATGCTACTACAGGGTTTAGGCAAGAAGCGGCTGATGATACTTCTGATGGGACAAAGCTAGGCGTAGTACCTAGTATCACATACAAATTAAACAATGTATGGCGAAGTCTTAGAAGTAGAGATGAAGCTGATAGAAGGTCTGGTAGAGACCCTGACAGCAGGGAAAAGTTTGATACAGTAGCAGATGCTGGTGAGACTAGAAGAGAAGAGCGTACTCGTACACAAAAGCTTAAGGATGCTTTGTCAGATCCTGTAGCGGCATTACGTACCGCTCTAGATACTCGCATTACCACTGATATGCTACAAAAAAGTAAAGCACTACGATTACTATACGATCAGTTTGGTGGTAGGAAAAATAAAACATATGGTGGTGTAGACTTTCAGAATGATAAGATACTTAACTTTACACACTTTGAAAGTTTCTTACGTCCTATTGAGGATGTCCTAAGTAGCTTTAAGGTTAAGGCTAAGTCTTATGGTAAAAGAAAGAAAGCTATATCAGCTTTAATGTATGACTTTTATTTATCGGAAATAAAACCTATTACTGATGGTAAAGGTAATAAGAAACACATGGGTGTGGATCAGATCTTAGAGGCTATTGATTGGAATAACTTATCCAAGCAAGAGTTTACAGACAACGCTCAAGCTATCAAAGAGTTTATGGCTGATCTGTATGCAGTAGATGATGCAATGTTTCGTAACATTACAGCAGTTCAAGAAGCCACAGGTGAAACTAGAATTGGTAACTTGCAAGACCACATCTTTAGAAGTAAAACATTTTTAAAATCAGCTATAGCTAAGGATAGAGCTAAGTTCTCTAAGTTGTTACAAGAAGAGTATGACTTAAGCCCTGAGGTAGCCAATGCTGTTACTGATTTAATAGTTGATAATCCAGATGTTAACACATTAGATGAAGCCTTTGACTTAACTAAGGGTGGTATCTTCCCCAAGACACACAAGAGACGTTCATTAAATATCTCTGATAACCCTAAGTTTTCTAATTACTTAGAGCAAGATCTGTTTAGAAACCTTGAGAACCTAATGAAAGGTTCTGCACGTTACATGACTATGAGTAGGTTTATTGGTCGTGACAGTAAGGTTCTTATGGAACAGCTTAGACAAGTATATGAGGACCTAAGGGGTGACGCTGAGATCGGGTCAGAAGCTGAGATAGCAGCCCGAGAAGCTATAGAAGATATTGCATCAGACATTAGAGATTTGGTTAACGCTGATTCTGGTAACTATAAAAGGATTGATAATACAGCTATACGTGGAGCACAAAAGTTCTTAACTGTTACAGCTACATTATCTATGTTACCACTAGCAGCTATATCATCTATTGTAGAACTTGCCTTAGTATCTAAAGGTGCATCATTACGTAACTTACATAAGAATGCAGGATCATTTGGGATGCTGGCAGGTAAGGAAATGTATGAGTACTTTAGAGAGATGGGTAGGATCACTGGTGTTGCACCTAAGTTTAGTACATTTGACTGGCAGTTAAAGTCAAGAGCTAAAAGATTAGGTGAGGACTACAGGCACAAGGATATTGATGACCCCCGTAAGATGATGAGAGAAGCAGGCTTCCTGTCGCAAAAGACTGGTGCTGCTACAGTAGTCGGTGTATCTGAGACTAACCAGTTTACAGAAGCATTGATGAACTCGTTCTTTAAAATTATTGGTTTGCAAGGTATTACTAACCTTACACGTACCATGAGGGCAGCTATCTACAATGATTTCTTAATAGAAAATATTGACATCATCCATAGACAAGAAGGTAAACCACCTACTAATGAATCTATGGAAGCTGAAAAGATGTTAAGGTATATGGGTATACCTATAGATAGAATGCTAGAGCTATCTCGTAGACTGATGGTAGCTCAAGACATGGGTGTAATGCCTGATGAAGCTTTGCTTGCTGCTTGGGATAAAGAGTTTAACAATGGTTTGATAAACTTTATTAATGCTGCAGTACCAATGCCAGGTGCTATGAGTAGACCTTTGTTCTACAGTAACCCGCACTTTGCAATGTTTACGCAGTTCCAAGGTTTTATCTCTGAGTTTACAGCAAATCACTTACCTAATATGTGGGATAGTATTAAGACTGCAAATCCAGGCATGAAGTTCTCAGCCTTTGCATCAATCATGTCTATGCTTATGTTAGGTTACGCTTCACAACATCTTAAAGATCTCATCAAGTTTGGTGAATCATCACCATATCTTTCTGATCAAGAGAAATATTTGAGAGCCTTGTACTCTACAGGGTTGTTAGGTACAACAGAAAGAATATGGAGTAACAATTATGTCTTGCCTCTCTACAAGGATAGAAGTAGAAATGCAGGAGAAGCAGTTTGGAATCTTGTATCAGGAGAAGCCCCTGTTGCAGGTATCTTTGAAAACATAGTGGGCTTCGGACAGGGTGTCATGGAGGGTAGTTCCCGTAGTATTATGAAGAGAGGCTTAGGCTTAACTCCGCTAGGTCCCTTTAAACATAGACTGTATGACACATCTGTAGAACAAGGTTGGATAACAGGAGAATAGTAAATGGCTAGAAGAGCAGGCGGGTCTACGATTGTAGGCCCCAAGGAACTTACAGCAGAAGAGATGGATCAAAGGCTAGAGGAACAGCTAGCACAGTTACGAGGTCAGGCTGAGGAAGGCAGGGCTGAACGTGAAAGAATGGATGAAGAGTTTGGGCCAACGGAAGGCCTTCTTCCTTCAGATGATTTGGAACAGCGTCTTGTTACTGAGACTACAGCTGACCCGAGTCAAGTAGACTTAGCACCCCCTCAAGCCCAACAGGGTATTGATGAAGACCCAAGGGCAGCACAGCGTGAAGCTGAAAGAGTCCCAGGATTACTTGAGCGTACAGGTATACAACCTGCACAACAAGGTGAGACTGTTGGTTTGTTAGGTGTAGAGGAATCTTTAGGTCATGACATGACTAACAGATTAAGAGGTTTTGCTGATACAATATCTAATCAACTTGACCCTATATCTCTACCTATAAAGCAAGCAACTGATATGGACCCTAATAATCCATTGTTTGATAGTCAGTTAGAAAAGTTTAACAGGGATGACAAAGAGACTACCATGCGTATGAACAAGGGCCCAAGCTCCCTTGCTCTTACAAAGTCTAACCTACTATTATCTAGACAAGGTTTGGGTATAGGTCAATGGAACCCTAAGTGGAATCCAGCTGAAGTAGATATAGATGGAGATGGTAAACTAACTAACTATAATGACCTAACGACCACACAGCCTGCAATAATTAACCCAGTGTATGGGCTAGCTATTGCTTCTGTAATAGAACCATTTATGTTACAGCAAGAAGCTATGGGTGCTACTCAGGAAGTAGAAGCTCAACGTGGAAGACCACAAGAGATGGAGCAAGACTTCTCTATGCAGGGCTTAGGTCGTGAGTTGTTTAAGGGTGTACGTAAGATGCGTTCTGAAATGGAAGGTGAATCTTCTGATGCATACGTACAAGACTACAATAACATGACACCTGAAGCCTTTGAGTTATTAGGTAAGTGGGGTATGGATACCTACGCCCAAGCTAATCCTAACATGGTAACTATATTACCAGGTCAGAAGGGTGAGGCTACTAGAGGTTATGCACTAACTAGAGAAGGTTTTGAAACTTTAGAAAAAGAAGTACACAAGTACAGACCTGTGGACTTTGACTACCCGTTGATGGTTAGTAAATCACCAACAGGTGGCATGGAGTTTGAAGGCTCTCTGGCTAGAACTAGCACTGGTCAAAACCCTAACCCCGATCCTGATGTTGTGCAAGAAGCAAAGCAAAATGCCCATGAGGTAGATGTTGTATTTGATAATCAAAGATCTAAGATTGCTTTGATGTTTGGTTCTTATGCGTTTGCTACTAATCCTATATCATCAGGTAGAGGTACGGGTGGTAACTACACTCACAATGCTTTTGATTTAGGTGAGCAAAGATACAATAAAATTTTAGGGATAGCTAAGAAGCAGGAAACTATTGTTCAGAAAAAACAAATAGCTTTGAAAGAAGCACAAGCTGCGTATACAGAAAACCCTTTACCATTTTTAATGTATAAGATTAATAAATTAAAAGAGGATATAACGTTTAGGCAAGAGCTTGTTAGAAAGTTTAGTGACCCTAACGTACTTAGGAACTTGTACTATCAGAATGCTAACAAACACTTAGAGGTTTTAGTTAACCTAGCTAAGTATGATGGACAAGTGTTCCACTATAGCTACTTTAATCAGAAAGCTACTCAAAGACTTACTACTCATCAAAACAAGATGTCATTCCAAAACAGTCACCTTGTTAGAAACATAGTAGGATCTGGTGTTAAGTATCAGATACAACCCCGAAGTGGATCTCCAATGGAAAAGAACTTCTTAGAGAACATGGGGTATTTATTCTTTGATGGTGCTGGATTAATACCTGAAGCATCTGTAAAGAATGCTAGGGAACATATGTATGGTAGAACACCTAGGTATAACAAACTAGTAGCTATTGGTACTAAGATTAAAAATGCACTAGACAACTATGATCCTACTGCCACACAGAATCAACTCAAGAATGTTAAGAGTACTCCTAAGGGTATCTCGGGTGTAGATGGAATCAAAGCTACTTTGCCTCAGGTTCTTCTACAAGATATGGATGTTAAGTCTTTCTTAGAATCTATAACTAATGAGAACGATTCGCACAAACACTTTATTCAAGTGGTAGATTATTTAGTTGAGTTAGCAAAGTATGATGCAGCTGTAAAGTCTGGATCATCATTTCATACATCTATAAATGCTATAGAGATTGATGGGATATCTAACGGGCTAGCATCTATGTTTGCTGCTTTAGGCATGGAGTCTAAGTTGTATCGTGTAGGTGTTAAGAGAGCTGCAGGTCAAGAGAAAATACTAGGTAACTTTAAAGACATACCTAACAGGGATGCCTATGAAGGAGACATAAGAGATACTCTGCAAGAAAACCTTGAAGAAATTATGAATGGCGAGGTTGGTTCTACTGTATTGCATGATGCCGCTTGGATGCGTAAGTATGGATACAATGAAGCGCAAGTAGATATGCTTAGGGATATGATTACATTAGCATCAGAAGATAAAGGTAACTTTAGGAAGATGCCGTTGATGACATTCAGTTACGGGCAAGAACTACAGAACCTTATTGATTCCGTGTATGATACTATACTAAGTAACCCAGAGCTTGAGACTCTAATTAAAAGTGATTTCCCTGGGGGTGTACCTAAAGCTGCAGAGTTCCTTAATGATTTCAGAAATCAAGCTATTGAGCTAACATTAGGTAATGAGATAACTAACTTTGCATCTAGCCTAAAAAGATTTGTAGAAGTGTCTGCTTTGTACGGTAGACCTGTAACTCTTGATAGTCCTTCAGGTGGCAAGGTATCCTTTGGTGGGTTTGTAACTAAGGATGATCCTACAAGATCTACTTACAAGACGCAAGCTGCTGCCCCAGTAGATACTTCTGGAAGAAGATTGAACAGGAAAAAGCTTGAGGCTCAACTAGAAAAGACTACTGATCCTAAACGTAAAGCTGCAATACAAAAACAGATTGATAGAATACCACCAGAAACTAAGGTAGTTGTTACACCTAAAGTACGGGAGTTTACTCCGTATGCTGAGAAGCAAGGCATGATAGGTGCAAGGGCTAGGGGTTCTATCTTGATTGCATTTGGTCAGGGATATGACGGTGCTACTATGTTAAATGTATTTGCTGGAAAGAACTGGCAGAATATTACAAGAGAAAATAAAGGGAAGGGACCTTTTGTACTACCTATTTATGATGCTATTGTAACAGACTTAGGTTCTATGACAGCTTCTCGTAGAGCTATTAATAACTCTTGGTTAGACCTAACTACATCAGGTGGTGTACTTAAAAGTTTAGAAAAGAATGTTATTGGTAATGTACATTTTGGTAGAAAAGATTACATGGGCAAGAACTTGAAGTCTGCTATAGACATGGAAGCTGATGGTGATCTTGTGAAATGGGTAGCTAGTAAACTTGTTAGATTATCTACAGCTAATCCTGATGTAAAAGAAACTGGAAGAACTTTCAGGGATAGATTGTTGGAAGAGACAGCAACATATGGAGATCTCGTAGCTGCTCAAGAGTTCTTGTTAAGAAATGAATACACCATTGATGGTCAATCTCCACAAGAACAAGTAGGGAAGCTAGTCAGGGATGCTATTAAGAACTCAAGGAAGGCAGCTCAGAATATCAAAAAGGATTATGATGTTATGGGCACAGAAGCAGAGGTACTACAGTATGCTGCTGATGATTTAAAACTTAGCAAAGTCCTTAAAGCTTTTGACGAGCAGTGAGAACTTACCCGACATATAACAACTAAAAAAATAAGGGGCCCGCTAAGGCCCCTCTTGGACCCCTTTATTGGGGTCCTTTTTTTTTAATAACCTTTCTTATTTAGAATAGGTTGTGCTTCTTTCACTGTAGCTCTAGCTTTGTTTGCTAAATCATTAGCCATTGCCTCGGCCCTTTCAGGCTCCATCCCTTGGGCAATATAACCTGCAAAGTTTTCTGCAGCTACGTGTTCAATGATAGCCTCGTTGATCTCTGGTGTATATGCAAGTGCTGGATCAAGACCTAGCTCCTCTACGTATTCCATATCATCAATACCATCATGTCTCATAATGTTATATGATTTCTTTTCACTCATTGTTATTCATCCTTGACGAAGATACCATCTACCATTCGCCCTGTTCGTTTACTAATAACCTCATATGCTTCGTTAAGGCAATCGTATAGGTTTGTATTCCAAAGCTTAGCTTGCATAATCAGGGTTACTAAGATATCACCGATAGCATCTACAGCTTCATCCTTGTCATCAGCTTTAATAGCTTCAAACAATTCTATTACTTCTTCTTCCGTCTTGGTAAACTGTTTTAGTTTTCTTTCTGTAGTTGGAGGATCGTAGGTTAGAATCCCCTTATCATACCCCCAGTCTACAACTTTGTTTTCTAGATCTTCAAAGATCTCATAACCACTAGACATTTTCATTCATTACCTCCAAAGACCCAAGGGAAATCATATTGGCGTAAAGACCCAGTGCACCTATCATTGCGATGTTAGAAACTTTACCGTTATACTTATGGACTAACTCCTCAATATCTCTTACCATCTCTTGCTCTGTCTCGAAGTGGTCCTCAGTTAGCACTGGTGCTTCAGTATCCACTACACCAGGCATTTTTACTACTTTATTTTTCTTCATATAATTATCCTTAGGTTAAGAAAAGAAATAATCTGAGCTAACTACCTCTTCAACTTTCAAGGTACCTAGTTCAGGTTGTGTTACAGAGTATCCTCTGAAGTCATCAATCAACATAGATTGAATCGTATCAAAGAAATTATCTACATTATATAACATGGCGAACTGCCACTTAGTATGTTCTATTAGTTTATCTACATCGCATGCATGGGTAGAGAACGAGTCATGCACAGCACCAAAGGTTCCAGGGAATGCTTTGATTACCATAGCCATATGTGCTGCATCCATTGAGTGCACAAAGTTAGGTGAACATCCAGATGCAAACGATCTACGACAGGGTATTAAGTTACCATCTTTAGTTACTACAGGTATCTTAACGCTATGACCTATACGACCCAAGGTTCTTATGGTGCTTCTAAACGTCATGTTCTTTTGCTTCCACACTTCGTATAGCACAGGGAACCCTGAGGGTGTAGTCCATTCCAGGCAAGGCTTACCACTATCTATTATAAAGTTAGTTACCTTTTGCAAGAACTTCATGGTCTTTAGGGGACCTACACATGTATCGTTGATAGCAAGTATTAAGTTCTTAGCAAGCAAATCACAGTCCTCTCTAGTGATCTTATACTTCTTATCGTAACCTTCTACTTTACAATCATGATACATATTCTCTGCGATCTTACGTTGTCCTGCAGAGTAGGCTCTTGTCATAGACCCACGTTTAGCAATGCCCTTACGTATAGACTTCATTGGCATGTTACGTTCAGCAAACCATTCAGGCATACGAGCGATCAAACGTTTCGCAACCTGTACATAAAAGTCTTTTTGTATACTCTGAGGAACAAGTGATACTAACTCACCAGCTTGTTTATCTTTAGACATTGCGGCTAGGTGTTGCCAACCATTGTTACTACCATCAACTGGTATAGGTAGGTGTGAGTAATACTCTCCTGTACTATCTCTGTACCCCTTTAGGTCCAAGCAACAAGCCAGTAGTGTTATGGGCTTCTCCGCTTCTACTCTGAACTTCAGGTTCTCTGCGTCCTCTATCAGACTCTTCATGTTCTGTATTGTCCACTGAGCCCTGTCATCTAAGGTCATCTTGTCTACTGAAATAGTATCTAAGCCTTCCTCTTCTAAGTGAGTCCTGTAGTCTTCGGTTAACCAGTCTAACGATGCTAACTCTTCTAGTGTATACGATTGATTGTAAGAACACGCAGTGTGTATGCACAACCAGTAGAACCCACGCTCATCTAGTAACTTACTATCAGAGAACTCAAAGAGTCCCTTAGCCAAGTCAGAACCTTGGAAGTTTAGGAAGGGTTCTGTATAGTAAACCCTGCCACGATAGTCACACTCCACCGCTTGGTAGAAAGTCTTATCACCAATAGCTCTAGCTTTGTTTAAGATAAACTTCATCTCGATTCTTTTAGATCTACCCTTGTCAGTCCTGTCCTCCATATCCAGGAACTTAGATACATTATCTCGTAATGCTTTTACTAGGGTAGTGTTAAGTCTCCAAGGAACTCTCTGTAGTTTATCTAATGCTTTAACAAATGGTTCGTTAAGACACTGACTAAAGTCTCTCTCTGAAGTCATACGTTTTATGTATGGCCTTTTAGTTACTGGGTTTCTCAGTCCACGGATAAGAGGGAACTTATGGAATGCAGTACCTAGCAGGGTAGCGTTCTCATAAGCTGCAGGTATTTCACCTAGCTCTTCCCACTTCTCTGTAAGGTATAGAACATACGGAGCACGAAACCCTTCGTACTCTCTTTCGATCTCTAGGAATCCAAGGATAAGGAAAGCTTCTATAAATAAATCACCTAATGAAAACAGTTCAGTGTAGGTGCTGTTTCTCAATCCTATCCTCGACACTACTGCGAGACCTATGGCAGACGATGTAGCTGTTAGCTTGAACGGTTTACCGTTAGCTCTACGTGACTTAAGGAACACGCTCTGTGCAGCCTGCACTGCTGCAATGACTAGCTCCTCGTAGTCAACACCGTAGTCTACATGTCTGTTAAGCAGTTCGATGCCCAAGTGATTTCTCCCTCGGGCACCTTCTCTGTTACTTCTAATGTACTCTGCTACTTTGTGAATAGCATTAGTCATTTAAGCTCCTACGTTATAGTCCAAGAAATCTACTTGACCTTTCAAACGTTTAGTTCTTTGGTCATAGTAGGCAGAACCACAGTCCCCTGTCAAGCCAGTGAAGCGTGACTTCAAGACTCTCAAGTGGATAGTGTTACGTTCATCTTCGTTAGATGCTACCATGTTACGAGCGAAAGTAATAATATCAAAGCTGATCTGTTTGATGGAACCAGAACCTTTGATGTCATCAATAGATGCAAGGTG
>Ga0070746_10000326_pt1 | contig 28051 bp, 37 predicted proteins | sample VirMetDEL_Mar_21_FD_77016 | JGI IMG/M metagenome (GOLD analysis project Ga0070746, IMG submission 77016) | Aqueous microbial communities from the Delaware River and Bay under freshwater to marine salinity gradient to study organic matter... | ecosystem: Environmental > Aquatic > Marine >...
AAGCGTGATTTGCTTCTAAATTGTGTATTAAATATAGAAGCCGGTGAAGTTCGCTTCACTGGCTTTTTTTTAACTTTTTTGCTGTGTTTTTTATAAAAGAGGTAATCAATGGAAATCACAAACTTTTGGGCTCACGTAGCATCAACATCAATAGGCATTATCATTACTCTTTTAGGTTTCTGGGCTACATTTATACGCCACATGGTAACTAAACAAGAGGTTGCTAATATCATAGAGAATCAAAGTCAATACACTAGAGATAGATCATTGATCATGCAAAGGCTAGAAGAAAACAAAGAAATGCAAGAACAGTTTTCTAAAGCACTTTGGAGAAACGCAGAAGTAATGAATGAATTAAAAATTCAGATAGCAACTCTCGGAAACACTTTGACTAATCTAGAGGAAAGAATAGATCACTTACCCAAACAATAAATGAGGTTTTACAATGGCAGTCATTCACCCAGCAATATCAGGTAACCCAGTACTCAATGGTTGTGCAGCCATGAGCACTAAAGTTACAGGTTTTACAACTTACTATTGCGGTGATTGTAATTATCACCCAGAAATAGGTTTTTCAGATTGCTGTTGCAATCCATATGGCGGCAGTGCTTGGTTAGATAATCCAAATGCAGAAGTTATTTCTCCTACAGGTGGAAGCGGAGTATTTGATGAAACTCTTGGTGATCGCTTGAACGTCTGCGACCAGTGTGGCGGTGGCGGCGGCGGCGGCGGTGGATCAGAAGGATACCTAGTTGATGGAGGATTTTCGGATACAGTCCCCGGCACACCTATCCCTTAATGTAAACCTTTTGGAGAATTAAAACAATGGGCGTTGATCCTACTAAATATTATAAAATGCAACTCCGTAGAGACACTTCGGAGAACTGGATCGCTGAACAACCTATCTTAGGTACTGGTGAAATAGGTATAGATACAACTTACAATACTTTTAAAATTGGCGATGGTCAATTAATGTGGGGTGCTCTTAGTTATGCTAACGCTATATATCCAGATGATTCTCTGATTGCTAAACTAGACGAGTTTATTGATCCGGGTTTTGGTATAGAAATGACTTATTTCTCTGGTGAAAGAGTTTATGAAATATCTACAACAGGACTTGCACTACAGTCAGACCTTACTACTCTAGATGGTCGTGTAAATGATAATGCTTCGGGTATCGCCAATCTAGATGACAGAATGGATGAGGTTGAAGAAGACATTGAGATTCTTGATATTAAAGTATCAGGCATAGAGTCTAGATCAAGTTTTGATATTGAGTACATTATTAGATCGCCTCAAGGTAGTGAAGTGTATGGCGATGCACCTGCACCTTCTGCATGTTATGTTGGTCTTAATGGTAGTGTCACCACAAACCCTGTCACAATCAACGAAGTCTTTCTTAGTTTTGTAGACAAGAATGGCTTGGCACATAACTTTGTTAGTATTGCCTCTGGTGATACATTTAATTTTAGGGAAGAAAACGATCAGGCTGTTGCGGTCAGATTTCAGGTAGATGCTGCTACTCAATTACCAAGTGGCGTTAAACTTGATGTGACTATGCAAAGTGCTACAGCAAGTGGGACAGTAGATGACGGTGATATTTATGATTGCCTCTTCTTTCCTGATGTAGACGTTAGTGATAAAGCAGATATAAGTTATGTAGATCAACTGTTTGGTCTCTCTGCTTTAAAGGGTAGTGCTAATACATTTGCTGCAAAGAATACTTTTGAAGACCATATTATCATAAAAGGTGATCGCAGAATTACTGCTGACTTTGGTGCAAATGGAACATTGGCATACGGAACAAATAATGCTTCACAAGGCATCAGAATGAAATGGGGTAATGATACCGTACAGATGAACTCTAAGTTCAAACTGTATCACGGTAAAGATTATGTTGGTGCTGATGTAATTCCTGAGATAGATTGTCGTGGCTATAGCATTAAAAACGCAGGTTATTTTGATACTAAAGTAGACCGCACTCAATATCCTGATGATAATTTCCAAGTTTTTAAATTAAGAGGCAAGACTGACGCTGGTGAAAATAAAGTTATTCTTCAAGACTATCATTACAAAGACGGTGATAATACCAATAGTTATATAGCGTATTTGGGTAGAACAAGTGTGAGTAACTCTATACAAACAAAATCTTCCGTTGAAGCCCTTATAAGTTCAAACGTCTCAACTGATTACGTTGGTCTTACTGGAAACGAGACTGTTGCTGGATCAAAGACATTTAGTAGCACAACGACTTTTAGCAACAGTACATCAATTAATATTCAAGGTCGTTTGCAAGCCAACGGATCGAGTGGAAATTCTGGACAAGTCTTAACAAGTAATGGTACATCTGGACCACCTTCATGGACAACTCCATCAGCAGGTTCAAGTTTCAGCCCCGGCGACCAAGTTGTAAAGAGTAGCACAGGTTACACAAGCGGAAGTTTCTACAAGTCTGGTAACACTTTATACTGGGTTCCATAATGGCAAAAGTAATCACTATTCCACCCAACTATGCTGGCAGTTCGCAATCAACTGATCTATCTAATTTAGGTCATGATAATGTTGCATACAGTAATACAACACTTCATAAGGCTCCTAAAAACGCAAGTTATAGTATAAGAAATGGCAGTAACATTACTACTGATAGTAGAGCAGGTGATGATATCAGCCTTAGTGGAAATCCTTATGTTAACAACAGAGGTAATGGAATGCACTCTGGTAGGTCCGGTAAATACAGTAGTAGATATATTATTGCTTGCACATCTAGTTTTGATTTAGTCAGCAGTTCAAGTTACATTGGTACATCAACAGTAGGTTGTTGGCCTGCCAATGTTAATGGCTTGTGCTGGAACTGGAGTTCAGCCGGTGCTCATAGTGCCAGTAGATGTTCGTATCCTACAAGATGTATTCTTCTTTATGCAAATTCTAGTGGAACAATTTATAGAGTAGAGGCCAATCAAAAAGTTTTTGGTCTTAATTTAGGCACAGCAGGAAGCAGTCAAAGTACCAACTATTGGACATGCTATCAGATAAAACAGTCAGACGCTTACTGGATCAAAGACAATGGTTTGTATTGGGGAGGTTTTGCTTTTGAGATGTATGCTAATCATGGTACAGGGTCTCAGACTTTAATCTCAAAAATATGGAATGTGAGACCAACACTCTATAAAGGTGGACTATGGGATATAGGCACTAGTTTTAGCAGTAGTTCTGCTAGACAGGTAATATTTAACAAAAACAACACCTTGAGACAGGCATCCCGTACCACAGATGCAAAAAGGTTAGAAACATATTAAAATAGCCATTTTATCAAGATTTTAGATTATCTTGTAACTTTAGGTGTAAATATAGATAGGTGATATTATGCGAAAACCCGGATATAAAACAAGTGAATTTTGGTTCACATTAGTCAGTTTCATTTTTAGCGGACTCTTCCTAGCAGGGATTATAGGAGATATTGATCAGAAAGACGAATTAACCAGTGTTGTCACCCACGCAGTTGAATCTATCATACTTATAGCCGGACAATTTGGAATTTTATCAAGATATTTAAAGACTAGAACTCCTGAGCCTGTAGCGGAGCCTACACCTCCAGAACCTTTGGAAGAACCCGAACCTGAACCACAAGAATCCGAAAGGGAAACCAATGAGCGAAGCGACCAAAGAACAGATAACCGTCGAGTTCGATCAAGTGATCGCAGACGTAAAAGAAAGCCTAGGCGAAATAAAAAGATTAGCAATTAAAGAAGCATGGAAAATCATGCAGGTTGTTATCGGTGAGTTAGTAGTAACCATCGAAAAGATCGGGACAGATTTGAGCAGTAAGGAAAAGAAGGAATTAGCAATGAATCTTCTATCAGGATTTTATGACAGCGTATTTAAGGCTGTTGATCTTCCGTTTATTCCTAACGTGTTTGAACCACTGTTTCATTCTTACGTCAAGAAATTTGTAATGGGTCTTGCCAGTGCTGGTATTGATGCCATTGTAACTACGTTTAGGGAAGTTGGTGTTTTCTTGAAAAAGAAAGTAGATGCCAATCCTTATGATCCACAAACACTAGAAGTTCAATACGCAAAATAAGAGAGGCGGTTCACAATGGATTACACTCAGACATTTAATGAGTTTAGCGGTAGCGTAGGGCCAACTGACTTGGCTTTATACGCAGGGGTGGGTATCGTGCTTTGGGTTTTGTTTAAAGACAAACTTAGCCCAGTGCAAAAGATAGTTCTACAAGTTGTAGATCAAGTCAAGCAACTACTTGGCAAGGTTGGAGACAAGACTGTAGTAGTCAAGCCTCTGCCAAGTCGTGATGAAGTAAAAAGAAGTGATGAAGATATCTTTTTTGATCTAGTAGTATCTTGGAAGCAAACAAGAGACCTTGCAGTTAGAAGCGGTTGCACAAAAGCCGTAGAGGTTGCAGATCAAATGTTTCCTTATCTAAGCCCTACGGTTTGTGAAGAAGAAGATACTCCACAAACTACTACGTCATCATACAGTCCACTACATTAGAATTAGGAGATAGAAAATGAAAGAAAAAATTGCATTAGCAATAGGAGCACTGTTAATTTTATTCGGACTCTTTCAGCCTGACCTTGGCAACTTCGTGCCTTTCAAGCCAGAGGTCGTAGTTACTGTACCAACAACAGAAGCACCTTCGGATGAAGTACTTCTTGAAAAGGGTACTGTGATTGTAGACCTATTGCGTGAGTCAAATGCTTCTGGTAAAAGAGAAGACTGTCTAAAACTTTCTTCTTTATACAGAGACATGGCTGTGCTTATTGGCCTAGACGGTAAAGATAATGTAATTAAAACTACATCTGCTATTAGAGAAGCCAATATTCTTGCAGGCAAAATGCTTAGACTCGATGTAGACGGTAAGTACGAAGGTCTTGCTGATGCAGCAGGAGACTTGCTTGCTTCTACTATAGGTAAGGATGAAGTTGTTCTTAACGAAGACCTTAGAGAAAAAAGTGTAGATGCTTTTGAGGCTTTGTCGTGGGCTTTCTATGAAGGGAGCAAGTAATGCCAAGATATACACCTGATGAACTCTACAGAAACTATCGTGATGGTATGCCCGGATGTCTTTGGGAAGAACACGTATTTGAAGAACTTCTAGCAACTTCTAAATATGCCTACTTTAAAGACGGTGCAAAGAAAATTAAAAACAGCGGCAAAGGTAAACTATCTACTCCTTTTCGTTCTGCTTTAAGTTTTGATAAGCACTGCTACATTGAAAGGCAAACCACTGGAGATTGTGTCAGCCATTCTACAAGAAACGCTGTTGATATTTCTAGAGCAGTAGAGATTCATGTAGACGGCGAAGCAGAAAGTTGGGTTGCCAGAGGAGCAACAGAAGCCATATATGGATGCAGAGGTCATGGTGGACAAGGCATGAGTTGTAGTCGTGCTGCAACCTTCGTTAGCCAGAGTGGTGGCGTTCTTGTTCGCAAGAACTATCCCGGCGTAGCAGACTTTAGTAAATACAATGGAACTATGGGTGCAAGATGGGGATCAAGAGGCTTACCAGACAAGGTTATAGACGAAGCCGAGAAACATAAAATCAGAACGGTTTCGTTAGTAAAAACTGTGGAAGAAGCCAGAGACGCTTTAGCCAATGGGTATGGCATAAGTGTGTGTAGTGGCTATGGATTTTCCAACAAGCGTAGCAGTACTGGATTTGCTCGTAGAAGCGGGTCGTGGGCTCATGCAATGGCATGGACGGCTTGTGATGATACAGGTAAAGAGCCAGCCTTCCTTGTGCAAAACAGTTGGGGTAAATGGAACTCTGGTGGTCATCCTGAATGGGGTCCGATACCAGATGGTTCATTTCTCATACACGCTGATGTGGCAGCAGGAATGTTAAGAGGCAACGGAGCATATGCTTTTAGTTCCTTCAACGGTTTTCCTCCACAAGAATTACCAGATTACGGTTTTGACTCTTATCTATAAAGGTTTTAATTATGGCAGACGCAAAAATTACACAGTTACCAGAGGCTACACAGGTAGACGAAGATGATGTACTCGCTTTGGTTACAAATACTTCTACTACACCTATTAGTAGAAAAGTCACAGCAGGTCGTCTTGTAAAAGAACTGGCATTGCCTGCTGATCAACTTGTAAATGGCACTGGCATATACGTAGAGTCTATCCCTAATAATGACCCAGATCAGTACAGTCAAGCAAAAATTAGTGTCTTACCCGATGAAGTACAAAGCATGGTAAACCCTATTTATGTATTACAGAACAATGAGACTATAAGTGCAAACGTAACCCTTTCACTACCTTCTGTTACAGGGATACTAAAGGCGGGAGAAGAATACGTTGGAGAACTACATATGGCCTTTGAGACTGATAGCATTATATCTGCTAACCCTGCAACTCTACAGTGTACTCTTAATAATATTGCTTTAAACTATGTCGGTAACTGGGATAAGTTAGTTGTAGTTGACAATGATTCAACCAGAATGGAACATCAACAAGACTCTTTTGCTAAAGTTCAAAATCAAGGTATCATTATTGATTTTGGTACTGATCCCTCTATTGGGTTTGGTGGAGGCGTTAAAACTATAACTTCTAATCAAAATTTTTATATTAAAAACGACACAGCCCAACCTCAAAACTTTGGAATAGATATTTTTACAAACCTGCTAACAGGCGGTGCTAGTACTCTAAAAATACTTAAAGGCAGTTACTTAAAAATGATAAAGGTGGTTCAATGAGACTTTTAGATAAAATTGCGATGAACAGATTGATCAAGATTATAATGGATTTTATCTTGGCTATATGTAAAATGTTTGCTCCTACAGTTAATGTGGAGGAGCCAGAAAAGAAAAGACCAATTTTAGACAAATTAAGGAGATGGATAAAATGATTACACGCAGAACAATATTAACTTCGCTACTGGTAGCATTAGTATTCACAATACCATTTCCATTATACGGTGAAGAACCCCCAGTTAGCACATTTCTCCAAGAAATCAGTGTTACAATCAAAACTGATAGGGGCGAAGGTAGCGGAGTTATTTTTACAAGAGAAATTAAGTCAAAGAACGGTAAACAGAACGTAAACTTTGTTTGGACTGCTGCTCATGTTTTGGAAAACATCCGTAATGTTCGTAGTGTTTTGGATGCAGAAGGCAAATCTAAAAAAATCATTGAGTTCAAGGATGTACAGATAGTTAAAAAACTAATAGAGAATGGTATTACAGTTGGGGAACTGTCAATGGATGCCGTAGTAGTTAAATACAGTGATGCCAAAGATGGAGAAGACCTTGCACTGCTTATGATTAAGAAGTTTAACTTTGTGGACAAGTCGGCTAAATTTTATGTTGACAAAGCAGGCAGAGGATTGCCTCTAGGAACAAATTTGTATCATGTAGGTTCCCTATTAGGTTCAGGTGGAAGCAACAGTATGACTACTGGTATTATGAGCCAAGTCGGTCGTATGCTTTCTTTAAACGGTGGGTCAAAAGTACTTTTTGACCAAACGACAGTGACGGCCTTTCCGGGTTCGTCTGGTGGCGGGGTTTTCTTAACGACAGGTGAATATATTGGTATGCTTGTTCGCGGTGCTGGCGAAACATTTAACCTTATTGTTCCAATTCGCAGAATGACTGATTGGGCCGAAGAAGAGAATATAAAATGGGCCTTAGACCCAGAAGAAAAAGCACCATCTTTAGAAGAAATTAAAAAGTTACCAAAAGAGAGGATCGGTAAAGTATGATCGGGAAAGTTTTATTATGCGGTGTACTTGCTAGTGTCGTAGCGTTTTCTACACTGCCTAAATATAGTACTACTGCTGTAACTACTTTAGTAGGTGCAGTAATAAAAGCCTCTCAGTCAGTGGATGTGACAGAGAAATACAAACGAAAGGATTGTCCAGTTTGTGAAGGTAAAGGTTGGTACTGGAGTGGTGATGGAATTGCTAAAATAAATTGTCAATACTGTGAGCCATAAAATGGAAAACCAAGAAAAACTCAAGGCAATAGCCACATCAATTTTAGAAAAAGCAAACTATCGCAGCACCGATGTAAGTGGTGATGAAGATGAACATGGTAGCGTTATAGCCGTTATTATGATCATAAGTACTTTGCTTACTTTGATTAGAATAGTTCAAGAATGCAACAAGAACAAAGACAAGATGTTCTATGCAAACAGAATTAGAGACATTAGTGTACGAAGAGGCTGGTACACAAAAATGCGTATTAAAAGGATTCTCAGGCGTGAGTTAACGCCAGAAGACTATCGCAAAAATGCAACCTCACTAGTTAATGCAATTCTGGATGAAGCAGCACAAATCAAGGAAGAAGACCTTATAACCATACTGGAGTCAGCAAATGTTTAATTTATTTACATGGGCGGTATATGGAATCTTCGTAGGATCAATAGCAAAATCAATAGTTCCCGGTGAAGAGAACTTTGGTTTTTTAAAAACAATAGCGTTAGGTGTAGCAGGATCGTACATGGGAGGTGCAGGACTATATATGCTAGGATCATATTCTGCCGTAGAACCAGCAGGTATATTTGCTGGTGTCGCTGGTAGTGTGCTGGCTCTTGTTCTGTATAATAAGTTAAATGAAAAGTGATAAAGTAGCAGTTTTTTTACATTTATATCATACGGACCTAGCAAAGACTTTTCTAGGGGAACTCAGTCCCATTAAGGACTTAGTGGATGTCTACATAACGCTTCCTGATAGCAAAGACTGCGAAGAGGCTAAAAGCCTTCTAAAGCCCTTAAATCCCTCATTTGAATACGTTCCTAACCTAGGTACAGACATAATGCCTTTCTTAAAATTGCTTAATAAATATGGCAAAAACTATAAGTACTTTCTTAAAATGCACAGTAAAAAATCTCTTAGAGACAATCATGCTAATTGGCTAAATATTTTCTTACATGAATTAATCGGGGATAGAGATAATTTTAAAAAAAATATCAAGTTAATGGAAGACTATGATCTTATTGGCCCACCCTCTTGTATCATGGATAATGAAAACATACATACAACTTGGATAGATTATTTGATGCATGAAATAAAAATGCCTAATGACCATAGAAATGCTTTTATAGCAGGCACAATGTTTATGGGACGAAGCGACACATATTTAAAATATTTTGATAAAAATGTTGCACAATGGCTGGAAAGCCTTATGATAAAGAGAGGAGAGGTAGGCCATGTGAAAGATTGGGATCATCCAAGACAGATAGAAATACACAGTTATGTACATTCTATAGAAAGAATGTTTGGATATGTTGGAGAACTAGGCATCACAGAGCCATTTACGTATAAACTAGAAGTAGACAATGGCCCACAAACTCTGACTAGAAATATAGTGATTACTAAATATAAGGACATATATGATACTTTTCATAGTTATGTATATGGTATAATTACTGGTCGGCAAGACGACACAATAGAAGTAGTATGGTATCATAAAAGACCGAAACTCAAAAAAATATATACACTAGATCATGAGAATAGATTGATGGTGGAAAAATGACTCCAGAAGAACTTTATCAAACATTTTCTAAAAACCCTTGCGGCTTTATTGGTGCTCCTAGACAAATTGATGAACTAAAAGGAAATGGAGCAGTTTTTGGCACTGGCCCTTCATACAACTCTTACGGATATATAGAATATGCACAAGGAAATGTTCCATATTGGCTGGCTAGAATTGTTGATATTTCTAGTTTCCTATACAGCCCTTGTATAGAGCCTATACTCAGCAGTGCATATGATAACAACTTCCATAATTATAAGTTGTGTCTCCCGTTTAAGTTTTTACAAATTTTAGATGGTGGAGCATATCAAGAATCCCAGTCTCTTCCTCAATGCGGCGTTGCACATAGTTTCAGAAACGCAGTGGATACCATGAGAGCCTGCCACCACATAGCAAAAAAAGGTATTGGAAATAGCGATTTTACTAGAGGTGCTACTGAACACATGACTTATTGGGGGTGGAACAGTATACCAGAAAATTTATTAATGCTTGGTCCTGACTTGGTAGGCTCAGAAATTCAAAGCGAAAGATTTCCAACTGGAACAGATATGGGTTGCTGGCCCGGAAGTCAAGGAATGCCGGGAGCGGCACACGGTTGTGTAGCATGTCCCGGTGAAGAAAGAGAGACTTGTAAATCATGCGGTTGTTGTCCTCCTACTGGACCTCCCGATGATCCTTGTTGCAATCCCGGCACACCAGATTGGGCAGAACGATGTTGTGGATACAATAGAATAAGTGCTTTTAATATTGCTTATTTCGTTCCTTCTCAAGACGCAGGAGAGTCGTTCGGAGGAGATATATTAACTGGTAGATTAGATGACAAACTTTACCACGTAGGAATATTAGAAAGAAAGGAATATGGAGGGGTGTGCTCTTTAAGAAATAGTTCTGCTGACAGACTTAAAAGTATAGACAATGGTTTATTCTTTACATATTTTCAAGAACGTAACGGTTGGGACTATGGAAACGATGACTACGAAGGAATGGGTCCAACGCCCGTAACAAAAAGCAACCCTATAGAAAGATGTAGAACGGCGATGCCCGTTATGCTTCCTGCAAGCGTAAGTAGTAAAGGAGGTATGCCACAAACAGATACGGATTATGGCCTCAAACTTATAAAACAATTATTATGGAATGGTGAAGGTGTTGCACTTTTTTCAAATGTTGGGTTCCCAAATGTTAGAGACAGTCAGGGTCTACTATATCCAGACAGAATATGGTATCAGATGTACAGTATTATTGGCTATGATGATCGTTGTCTAGAGTTTGAAGAATGTGTCTATGTTTTGCATTGTCCTTTTGGAGATTGGGTTTCTGGTGGACATCCATCTTGGGGGCCATTGCCAACAGGTGCTTTTCTTGTTACTGAAAGCGTATTAAAAGAAATGATTAAATATATGAATGGTTCTGATTATTATGGATGTAGATCAAGAACCTGTCCTGATCCTTCAGCAAGCCCTCCACCAGACTGTAGTGATCCATTTGTACGTGATGAATATTTAGGATGTAGTGCGGTTCCTGACTATCCCAACTGCCTTCCTTATTTTTGTCAGCCTAGACAAAGTGCTTTTGGTATGCTTTTTGCATTCAGTTTAGATAGAGATTTAACGCAAGACAATTATAATGATACATTATTTAAATGGGAACAGTTTATTCCTAGTTGGTCTACTGCTGAACTTTTGAAACAAAGCATGGCATACACTGAACTACCTAGTGTGAGTGATATTGATAACGCAGCAGGAGATGGCCTATCACTGGAAATACAATTTATTTGGAACGGGTCCGATGAAAATATGTATAGAGAAAGAGAGTTGATAAACCATGTCTATGTACACTCCTCAGAACATCAAGACATAATTGTTCAAGACACATCTCTTAAAAGCAGATGCCAAAACCGACAACCAGATGACCCCGTATTAAATTTTACTTTAGATATTAAGCCTTATTTTGGTTATATAAAAATAGAAAATAAAGTTCCAGACAATATTACAAAGACTACTATTACAGGATATGGAGCCTTTAATGGATAGATTAGAAACATACAACCTGACCATAGTTAATGGTACAACTGAACAAAATTGCTCTTATGCCAATCCTAGTAACAGTATTTATTTCGATATAGATGCCACTGATTGCTTCTTTAATGGTGGTGCTATAAATATATATGATTTTAAAATGACCCAAAGCAAAATATGTGCCAAGACTTTAGAGACACCTTTTCCTGTTCTAGGTTGTGAATACAATCAAAGAGGAATAGTCAAACAGCCTTCGCAAGAATACAGATCAGTAGAAGAATGTGCTACTCTGCTTGGCATCGAAAGACCAGAAGCAGGCGATGGCTTTGCTTTTCCCAACGGTATTGATTGGACTTCACCCGATACTTATCAGAACACACCTGCCTACAACTATTGGCTTGGTAGAAAAGAACAGGGAGATACTGTAGCATTAAATCCAAATTATCCTTTTACGAATTTCTGGGACAGGTGCGAAATAAGTTTTTACGGTAAACCATTTGGAGTTTGTGGATTATTTGGGTATGTAAACGGAGGATATATGCACTGCCATTCTTTTGATTGGTCTTTATGGGACTTAGATGTTTTACAGGTTATGGTGGACACTGGTTCTTGGCAATCCTCTCCTCAAGCAGGAGAGTCAAACTATGCCACTACTAGACAAAGAATGGAGATTGACTTTACTAATGATCAAATCTTCCCCTTTGAACAAAAAAAACTTGCTAATTTTGTTAGACCTCTCCCTAAAAGGTTGAGTTTTGTAGATTTAACTGCTTATGTCATTGATCTTTCTGCTGGAGATAGAGGTCATATACCCGGAGAACAAAGAATACTTAGTCCTTATGAGATAGATTGGGGTTCACTTGGAAATGTAGAATGGGGATACGGTAGTGTCACATGCAAAGCAGATGTTGCAGGAGGAGGCTTGTTATCTATAGGAACAGATGCTAGTTCCGTAAATATATATCACTTTAACGTAAACGCAAGTGAAATTCAGATAGTTCCTGCACTTGAAATAGACGCACAAAGTTCTGTTGTTGCTAGAAGCATGAGGTGTGGCGGTAGCGTAACCCTAATGAATTTTTCTGTTATTAGCGTCAGTTCAGTGACCATCGGTGAAACTTTTACAATGGGGTCATTAAGCAGAGCAATAATTGCAGCAGGTTCATTTCAATCCATATCAGCAATAAACAGCGTATTAGTTGCTGAAGATAAGTGGACCGTTGCAGATCAATTTTCAGCAACCAATGGTTGTAGTTTACAAGGAAATACATTTGAGTTTAATGATGATGTGACAATCGCAGGCTCAAGCATTAAAGTCCAAAAGATAACAACAGCAAATAGTTTAACGCTAGAATCTACCACGGCATCTATAGGCGTGGCAGAAGCCGGTGATACATGGTCTATCACAAACGGCAGTAACGTAACAATAGGAACTCTTGTGGGACCAATGCCAGATGTTGATGAGACCAGCACCCTGACGATAACTAATTAATACTGCTTGACAAATCTAATTAGTGTGTTATTATAGAGTATAAACACCTAAAAGGACAACAAATGTCAATAACTTATGCTATAACTATTAATGATGAATTAAATAGTGTTAAAAGGCTTATGCACACACTAGAAGAGTGCAAGGAAAAAGACTCTGAGATTCTAGCAGTACACTGCTACAGCCGGACAGAAGATATGTCCGATAGTAACCACATTGAAATCAAAGAGTATCTCATGGAAAATACAGACACATACTGTAACTATAAGTTCGACAACAATCTCGCGGACTTAAAAAACTATATTATTAGTATTTCTACAAAGGAATATATATTTCTGTTAGATGCAGACGAATATCTTACGACACAAACCCTAGCACTGTGGAACAATGTAATAAAAAATGAGCCTCAGTATGATGTGTTCTGGACTCCTAGAGTTAATATCATAGAAAACTTAACACAGGAAGATATAAAAAAGTTTGGGTTAAAACTTAATGACAAAAACTGGATCAACTGGCCCGACAACCAACCACGCATATTTAAAAACAACGGTAAAATTAAATGGACAATGGAAAACAACAACTATAGATTGGTAGGGGCTGCTAAATCAGGGTCGTTGACAGCAGACCCAAGACTTGCCACCATAAACAGAAAGGACAGCATGGATGTACAAAGAACTTAGTTTATGTTTAGCAATAGCAAATTCAGCAGATTGTCTACCAAGATTTATGTCGTGGGCCTTACCACGTTTCGAGGATATTATCATACTCAAGTCAGATTCAGATGATTATACTGACGCTATGCTAGATCGTTACGCCGCTGACAATGAGAGTATATCATTATATTATCAACCCATTAGAAACATAGCACACCAGAAACAGACCTGTGTTGACTATAGCGATAAAGAGTACAAACTTATTATTGACGCTGATGAGATTGTACAAGAAACAAATTGGGATGAAGTAGTAACCTATATGAAAGATCAGAAAATTAATCTTATACATTTACCTAGATTGAATCTACAGAAAGACGATAAGCACTATCTTCCCGATGCCTACCCAGATTATCAGCCTAGGTTGTTCGACTCCACTGTGTCATTTAATCTTGAGCCTCTTTATGAAACACACCATGTTATGCAGGGTGCTAATAGTCAATCGGCATTGCAAGAAACCCACATAATACACTGGGGTCATATCAGAAATGAAGAACAGATGCAATGGAAAAGTGACATGCGTAAACAATATGCAAAAACTGATCGCTGTGACGGCAAGGGTCTCTTAGAAACAAAAAATTGGTACTATGAACGCAATAAAACATTAGGCTTTGACGAAAAAGCATTGCCTTTATCACAAAAAATTATAGACTACATATACTCAATAGAGGAATAAAATGGAAAAAATACGATACATAACTTCTATGTTTCCCTTTGCCAAAAAACTGCGTGAGGTTTTTGGAGTAGATGACTTGTCTGCTATACAAAGTGATATACCTTTACTCAAAAGAGAAAACGATCAATCCACCATACATCATCACCAGTTTTACGAATGGACAGAAGGTGACGATTTTAAAGATATGTACAGAGATTTTATTAGAGTTTGCGTTCGTCCTCTATATATAGGTAAAATAGTTGTGCAGGCAAACCCTACTTTTAGAATTGCTTACCCTAATAATGTAGCCGTAGGTGAATTTCATAAAGACAAAAACTATAGAGACCCAGAATGGGCGGCAAAGATTAAAGAGATGAACTACTACCTTCCTTTAACAGATGCTTTTGGCACAAATACTTTCTGGGCAGAATCAGAAGAAGACAAAGGAGACTTTGCTCCAGTTGAATGCGAACATGGATACTACATAAGGTGGGATGGTGTAAATCTAACACATGGAAATAAAATTAATACTACAGGCAAAACAAGGATTAGCGTAGACTTTAGGGTTTGTGAACTTAAAAATTTTGAACCATCGGAGACAGGCAGTATCAATGAAGACAGGAAGTTTGAGATAGGAGGATATTACGAATTATATGATTAGTTTAATTATACCCACATATAAAAATCCTACAGTACTAGATTTGTGTCTAAGGTCTGCTATCGAAGGTCAAGACCAAGACAATGAAATATTGGTTATAGTAGATGGCTGCTTAGAAGAAAACCTAGATGTGCTTGAAAAATACACAGACAGTATCAAGCCTCAGATTCTTACAGAAAACGCTGGGATGAGCGTGGCACAAAACGTAGGAGTAGAAGCATCAACCACAGGCAAGATATTGATTATAAATGATGATAACGTCATGCCAAGAGGCTGGGATACTATATTAGACAAGTACGACCTTACCGATACAGTTTGGGCTCCTAATCACATTGAGCCTTTTCCTAGTATTTTTAGACAGATAAAAATAAAAGACCTAGGCAGAGACCCTGCAACATTCGACCTTGAAAGATTCTGGAAATATGAAGAGAGCATCAGGGAAGACTGTATAGAAATGAATGGTTCCACATATCCGATACTAATGAGTAAAGAAAACTATCAGGCTGTTGAAGGCTTTGACGTAGACTATCCCACCAAGGCTGGCTCTGTGTCAGATTGGGATTTTTTCTTAAAGTGTGAACTCAACGGATGGAAGATGCTCAGGACATACCAATGTTCTCTGTATCACTTTGTTTCAACAACAAGAAAGTCTAAAGAAGAACAGCAAAGAGCGTATCAAACAGAACAAGACTGTAAGGCATTTTTTGCCAAGAAATGGGGAACATCGCCACAACACAATCCAATAACTAACTCCAAGATGATAAAGGTGAATAATGTCAACTAGATTTTTAATTACAGGCTGTGCTGGCCTACTGGGTTCTAATCTTGCAGATTGGATTCTCGATACATGGAAGCCGTCTATAGCATTAGATCATATACAAAACAACGTAGAGGTATATGGTATTGACGATCTAAGCGGAGGATATAAAGAAAACCTGCACCCAGACCTCAAGTTCAAGGAAATGTCTGTACTAGACCCTGAATTTGTAGATTACTTTGCAGAGATTAAGCCAACTCATGTTTGGCATTTAGCAGCATACGCAGCAGAAGGTTTGAGTCCTTTTATACGGTGTTTTAACTATGACAACAACCTAAAGGCTACAGCATCCGTAGTCAACTGCTGCATAAAACATAATGTGAAACGCCTGTGTTTCACCTCAACTATGGCGGTATACGGCGAAGGTGAGCCCCCTTTTGATGAAGTACTTTTACCTAAGCCTATTGACCCTTATGGCGTAGCCAAGTACGCAGCAGAAATGGATATTCATATTGCTGGTGAACAGCATGGTCTAGATTGGTGCATTATACGTCCTCACAATGTTTATGGTCGAAAACAAAACATCTGGGACAAATATAGAAATGTGCTAGGCATCTGGATGTACCAAACTTTAAATAATGAACCTATGACTATCTTCGGTGACGGTGAACAAAAGAGAGCATTTAGTTACATTAATGATAGTGTCGAACCTTTGTTCAAGGCTTGCGTGGACCCAAGAGCGTCTAAGCAGATTATTAATCTTGGAGGTATCCATGAATACAGCATCAATGAAGCGGCTGACATTCTTATTAAAGTGATGGGCAAAGGCGAGAAAAAATACCTAGAGACTAGGCATGAAGCAAAATACGCCTATCCTACATATCAAAAGTCTATAGATAAATTAGATTATAAACATACCACCTCATTAGAGGACGGGCTAAAAGATATGTGGGATTGGGCTAATAGCCAACCGAACCGTGAAAGGTTTATTTGGCCCTTTTATGAATTAGACAACGAGATGTACTCTTACTGGAAAAATTAATATGGCACAGAAGAAAATACTGGTTACGGGAGCAGCAGGATTTTTAGGCTCTCATTTTGTAGAAGAAACATTAGTTAACACAGATTGGAATATTGTGTGCTTGTGTAGAATGACTTACGTAGGAGACCTAGAAAGAATTATACACAGTCTTCATGTGCGTAAGTATGCAGACAGGGTAAAACTAGTGTTCCATGATCTCAAGTTTGATATTCCTCCGCACATTGAAGAGGCTATAGGCGATGTAGATTATATTGCACATATAGCGGCTAACAGTCATGTAGATCGTAGCATCACACACCCTAAACAGTTTTTTGAAGACAATGTGATGGGAAGCGTTAATCTGTTAGAGTGGTACAGGAGGACAAACCCGTCAGCCCTGTTTATTAACTACCTAACGGACGAAGTGTTCGGACCTGCACCAGAAGGCTATGATTATAAAGAGGACGACAGATGGCGACCTAGCAATCCCTACAGTGCAAGTAAGGCCGGTCAAGGTGCTGCTGGTATAGCATATTTTAATACTTATAATCTGCCTATTATTAGTACTTACACTATGAATCTGTACGGAGAAAGACAACACAAAGAAAAATTAGTGGCTAAAGCAATTCAGAAGATTCATAACGACGAGATTGTCCCTATTCATGCCAAGATGGATGGTAATAAGGTTTTGTATGTAGGACAACGGCACTGGCTACATGCTCGTAATGCTTCTAATGCAACTTTGTTTTTAATTAATCATGGCGTACCGGGAGACCACTATAATGTGGTTGGGCCAGTAGAAATGAATAATGATGATTTGGTAAGGGCTATAGCCAAGATCATGGGTAAAGAACCAAAAATACAGTATGTAGATTGCGACAAGGCAAGACCGGGACATGATCGTAGATATGCACTTGATGGGTCAAAATTACGAGATATGGGATGGAAGTTGCCTCTAGACTTTGAGACATCTCTTTCTAAGACTATAGATTGGGTTTTGAATGATAAAGATAAGCAATACAACTATTAATGATTGCGTGGTGCTCACGCCAGATATACACAAGGACGAACGAGGTGTGTTTGCAGAGATGTACAAGAGGTGTGCTTTTCCTCAATTTATTCCTTTCCAAAGCAACTATAGCAAGTCGTCTATTGGAACTATACGTGGCATACACCAAACTCCCTACGCAAAATTAGTTACCTGTGTTTCAGGCAAGGTGTATGATGTATGTGTAGACCTAAGACCAGAAAGCGAAACGTACAATCAGTATTTTGGTATCAATTTGACTGCTGACAACTTACAAAGTTTGTACATTCCACCGAATTGTGGTCATGCGTTTTTTGCGACGACCGACTGTGTTTTGTATTACCAGCAAGATTCAGCCTACGATTCTGAGCATGACTATGGGTTCTGCTGGTGCGACCCTACATTTAATATTGTTTGGCCCGTGATAAAACCTACTGTAATATCAACAAGGGATAAAAACTCATGCGAAGAAGTGATAAAAAAAGATTATTAGATAATATCAGTCCGAAAGAGGTTCTTAAAGAGGTTTTGAAACTAGAACCTAAATTTAATCACTACCAATACTTGGAAATGAATCCCGATCTAGAGGAAATGGAACTCACTAATCATATTGATTTAACAATCCATTATTTTTTAGAAGGTCATCAGGCAGGTAGGCCTGCATTTAATCCACACTTAGTCAAGTTAGATGAACTGCCAGAAAACTTTGATGAAGAAGTTTATAAATTTATGAACTTAGATGTGGCAATGAATGTCAAAGATGTGGTAGGTCATTTTTTAAACATTGGATACGGAACAAACAGAACTTGGAACATAGGAATGACCTATGAGGAAATGAATAAATTCCTAGTTGAGCAAGACATAGAAATGGCAGATGGTTCGATAGTTATCGTAAACCATGAGTCTACCATAAGTGGAGCACCATTTTTTGCTCAAGACTTAGCAAACTGGCTTATAGCACAAGGTTTTGAAAATGTAGTGTTTCTAGACGCTCACCCAAGTAAATGCTTTACATTGAACAAGAAAATTAAACATATGTATTATTTTAACAATACAAATATTTTATTAGATATTTTAAACATGGGTAATCCTAGTGTCATTTATAATAATTCTATGACACGTATGGTTACAGACTATGATACATTCGCCCATCTTGCTGAAAAAACAATTTATCACTTTCATGAAACTTATGTAGACGCAATTAGGTATTTTCGAGGGGAACGAAAACGAATGTTTCAACTTATCGCAAATGCCAAAGCCGTATTTTTTGTGGCAAAAAAAATCAGAGACAACTTTAAATTGCCTCCTGAGTTAATAGACAAAAGTTATGTTGTTCCAGAATTTGTAGATGATACTAGAGTCAAAAAAATTAAAAAGAACAAGAAAAGAACCAAACTTAATAAACGTGTTAAAATTGCTATGTGCGGTACAATTAATGCAAGAAAAAATATTAGGTTATTTGTAGAGACAGCCAAGGCCTGTCCAGAATATGATTTCGTATGGATAGGAGGCAAATTAGACACATTAACAATTCCAAATCTAGAATTTATAGATGTGGTTAAAAATCCGCATGAATATTTAGAAAAATGTGACTACCTTTTCTTGACTAGTAACCGCGATCCTTGTCCGATTGTAGTACTAGAGAGCCTATTAATGAACCATAAGATAATAGTATGCGAGAACAATATTCGCTATAACCACCCCGTTGATGAACTAGAAAACTATTTAGTAATTAAAGACCATAACTTTGACGTTAAAGAAATTATTAAAAAGTTTAAAGCACTAGATTTAAATACCAAACCACAAAAGACACAGAAAAATAAACAATATTTTGAAGAAAACTTTACCCACCCTCATGTAGTAATACCGGACAACGTAAACTTTGAGGAGTTTTTCAAATGAAAATTGAAAGAGAAGAAGCATTTAGGCTTTTAAACAATCCAAAAGAACTCAAGCAGATGGTACTAAATTTAAGTCCTAACTTTAATGCTGAAGAATATGCTGAATTACATCCAGAATTAGACGCAAAGGATATTACGGATGAACGTGCAGTTCACCTACATTACTTAATAACAGGTCGAGAGCAGGGCTATCCTGCTTATGACATCTATCGTAAGCGATTAGATAAAGTACCTGAAAGTTTTGATTCTGAAGCCTATGGGTTTATGCACCGTCACTTGTTAGGTTGCGTAGAAGACTTAGAGGAATGGTATATAGAAAAAGGATATAATACTACTCCAGACTTTGATATTAGTTTAGACGATATACTGTCAGAAATATTGAATCAAAACGTCTACTTTCCAGACGATTCTATCTTTATCGTTAATCATTCCTCAACAAAAACAGGAGCACCTATATTCGCTCAAGACCTAGCCAACTATTTAGTGCAACAAGGACATGATAATATTGTTTTTGTAGATGTGTACCCCAACAAATTTTTTAAACTGCATCCCAAAGTTAAAAGAGTTTATCATTTTGATCATGAGGAAATATTACTAGACATATTAGAACAAAACAAGCCAAAAGTCATATATAGCAACTCAATAACAAAAATTATAATTAACACCGAACTATATGTAAAATACATAGATAAAACCATTTTTCATTACCATGAATGCTGGGATGACTGTTTCAAATGGGGATACAATAGAAAAAAAGCAAAATTTAAATGGATATCCAAAAATTCTAAAGCCAATATTACCGTGGCAGAAAAGATAAATGATAATTACCCTTATGACCCAGAAACAAGATCAAAATCATACGTTGTTCCCCCGTTTATAAATCACGAAAGAATAAACCAGTTACTTACAACTAAAAAAAGAACCACTAAAAATAAGCGTGTAACGCTAGGTATGTGCGGTACTTTGAACGGCAGAAAAAACCCTCATTTATTCACAGAGGTGGCGAAGTCATTTCCAGAATATGATTTCATCTGGGTTGGTGGCACATCAGACACAAAACTGCCTAATCTAGAATTTATCGCACAATGCGACAACCCCAATGAATATTTAGAAAAATGCGACTATTTTTTCTTAACAAGCACACGCGATCCTTGCCCTATAGTAGTATTAGAAAGTTTATTGCTAAATAGAAAAGTTATTGTGTGCGATGGCAATATTCGTTTCCAGCATCCACAAGACCAACTAGAAAACTATCTGATAATACAAGACCACGATAATAACATAAGTAAAATAATAAAAAGTCTTAGAAATTTAGACCTGAATACTGAACTACAAAAGACCACTAAGAATCATGATTACATTATAAAGAATTTTACCCATCCACATATAATTAATAAATGCGAAGATTTTATGGAGTTTTTTAAATGTTAATAAACCGTAAAAGAAAATTTGTAATATTTATGCCTTTTAAAAACTATTCTAACAGTTTACTGGAGTTTTTTAGTAAATGGAGTTGTTACACGCGATACGTTGGCGACAGCCCTCATTATAGTTGGGAACCACCATTATTTACCAATGCACACACCTGTTCTTGTCCTGATTTGATTATGAGCAATCAATGGACAAGATTTTTACCTTTAAGAAATCCTTATGACAGGGTGATAAGTCAGTGGAAATGGCACATGCAAATGGAAAAAACAGAGACATCATTTGATGATTGGCTTATGACACAATCAAAACAGGCTGTTTGTATGCCTGTTACTAAGGTTTACCCGCATCATACTGATATTTTAAAATGCGAAAATATTATAGAAGAACTTATGAATAATGAACTTTTTTATTTTGGGCCTAATCGCAAAAAACAAATTCAGTCTTTTCCACACGCTAATAAAAGCAAAATGAAAAAATCTTTTGTAGAATTAACTCAAAGACAACAGGAAATTATTTATTATTACCACTATGAAGACTTTATAACTGGGGAGTACTCAAAAACTTATAATCCTTCTTGACTTCGTAACGATTTTACCTATAATAAGTAGGTACAAACTCTTTTCAAGATAGGCAAAATAAAGATGCGACCAGAGTGGGATGATTACTTCTTAGGAATAGCAAAGGTCGTGGCTCAACGTAGTCACGATGCTCAGACCCAGCACGGTTGCGTAATTACAGACGCAAACCATAGAATTATAGGAGTAGGATACAACGGGTTCCCTAGAGGAATGGATGACTCATCTCTGCCTACTACTCGTCCTGAGAAGTATCCTTGGATGATTCATGCTGAAAGAAATGCACTATCAAACTGTGTAATTAGACCAGATAAAGGAATTGCTTATGTGACCGGACAATGTTGCAACGACTGTATTATGGCCCTTTGGCAAGAGGGCGTAGAAACCGTAGTTATGGCAAAAAATCATGGTACACATTTATTTGACGAAGAAGCAAAAAATCGTTTTGATTTTTTCATCAAAAATTCTGGAATGAAAATTTTTTACAGAGATGCTGATTTATCTTGGCTACAGCGGTGTATATAAAACATATCATAAGGACAAACAATTTATACTTCAATTTCGATCAGGAGATGCAATGTCGGCGTTAAATGAATTACAGAACTACACATTTGTTAGTAAGTACGCACGTTGGGTAGAAGCAGAGAACAGAAGAGAAACTTGGAAGGAAGCGGTCGAGCGTGTACAGAATATGATGCACACTCAATACGGAAGCATAGAAGGCCTAGCAGACGATATAAACTGGGCTTACTCTATGATGCACAAGAAGAAAGTACTAGGCAGTCAAAGAGCATTGCAGTTCGGCGGCGATCCTATCCTAAAGAGACACGCCAAGATTTACAACTGTACAAGTTCTTACTGTGATCGCCCAAGATTCTTTCAAGAATGTTTCTGGTTGTTACTATGTGGCAGCGGTACAGGCTTCTCTGTACAAAAACATCACGTTGCTAAGTTGCCTCCTATCTCACAAAATAAAAAAGATAAAGATAAAGGTGTAAAGTATATTATAGAAGACAGTATTGAAGGCTGGGCTGATGCTTTAGGTGTTTTGCTTAGTTCATACTTTACTAAGCCTACAGATGAAAAATTTAAACAATATAAAGATCAGTACATAGTCTTTGATTACAGCAACATTCGTGAGAAGGGTGCTGTGCTTTCTTCCGGCGTAGGCAAGGCTCCCGGTTTTGAGCCTCTGCAAAACGGCTTAGAAAAAATCAGAGAATTATTGGAGAAAACAGTTGAAAATAAGCAGAAAAAATTACGACCTGTGGATGCTTATGATATTATTATGCACTCAAGCGATGCTGTATTATCTGGTGGTGTTCGTCGAAGTGCTTCGTTAGCATTATTTAGTGCAGACGACGAAGAGATGGCGAAAGCAAAAACAGGTAACTGGTATGTAGACAACCCTCAAAGAGCCAGAAGCAACAACTCTGCGTTGCTGCTAAAGGATGACACTACATACGAACAATTCAAAACTCTCATGGACTCAGTAAAAGAGTTCGGTGAACCCGGATTTATCTGGAGTGATTCTACAGAAATGACGTTTAATCCTTGCGTAGAAGTTGGTATGTGGCCTGTAGATGAAAAAACTGGTAAGTCTGGATGGCAGGGCTGTAACCTTTCTACAATCAACTGCTCGTCTGTTGTAGACGAAGAAGATTTTTATGAAAGATGTAGGGCTGCTGCAATCATCGGCACTCTGCAAGCAGGGTTTACTAACCTAGAATATCTAGGAGATATTACTAATGCTATCTTTGAACGTGAAGCACTTCTTGGTGTGTCACTTACAGGCATCATGGAAAAGCATGATCTTGTTCTCACAGAGAAGGTACTAAAGAAAGGTGCAAAGATTGCAGTTGACACGAACAAAGAACTTGCTAAAAAAATTAATATTAATCAAGCAGCAAGAGTAACCTGTCTGAAACCAGAAGGCACATCTAGTTCTATGCTAGGTACAAGTTCAGGTATTCACCCTCATCATGCCAAGAGATATATCAGGCACGTACAGGCTAATACTCTGGAAGCCCCATTTCAGCATTTCAAGAGTTATAACCCACAGGCTTGTGAGAAATCCTCATGGTCTGCCAATGATACAGATGAAGTGATTAAATTTCCCATTGAAGTACCAGACGGTTCTAAACTAAAAAATCAGTTACCAGCAGTCGAGATGCTCTCGGTAGTCAAAGACGCACAAAAGAACTGGGTACACTCTGGGAAAAACAGGTCACTATGTACACAGGAGTTCCTAAGTCACAACGTCAGCAACACTGTTACTGTACAACCTGACGAATGGGACGATGTTACAAAGTTCATTTACAATAACAGAAAATTCTTTGCTGGGATTAGTTTAATACCTCAGAGTGGTGATAAGGATTATACTCAAGCACCATTCACTACGGTATACACTCCTAGAGAAATCGTTAAAGAATATGGTGATGCTGCATTATGGTGTTCAGGGCTTATTGAGTTAGGCTTAAATGCTTTTAATTTAAATTTATGGGCAGCATGTGATTATATTACATTAAAACAAGAAACAGAAGACGATTCTGAAGACAAAAAAATATTTGCAACTAAGATGCATAGATTTGCCGCCAGATATTTTGATGGTGATGAAAAGCGTCTTACATATTGCATGAAAGATGTATATAACTGGAAAAGATATACAGACCTTTATGACAGTTTCAAAAAGGTTGATTACACCCAGTTGCTAGAAACGGAGGATAATACGACCGGGATAGAGGAAATTAGTTGTGCAGGAGGTGCTTGTCTAATTTAACCCCTTACCGTGAGGTATTATTTTGCGAAAGAAAAAGAAAAATGCTGGTCAAAATCGGATTGAAAAACCCGACGAGATCATTGTTGGTTTTAGAAACAGGTTGAAGCCTAAGACGATTAATCAAAAAGACTATATCCGTAACGTAGCCGAAAATACTATTACATTTTGTCAAGGTGCAGCGGGTACTGGTAAAACTCATATCGCAGTAGGTATGGCTTTAGAATATCTATTGGATATGAAAGTAGAGAAGATTATTATCACAAGGCCCGTAGTAGAAGCAGGTGAAAGACTTGGTTTTCTACCGGGAACAGCAGAAGAAAAACTACATCCTTATCTATTGCCTTTATTTGATGAACTAAGCCATTTTTTAACCGCTACACATATAGGCATGTTAAAACATAAAAGAAAAATAGAAGTTGTACCTTTGGCATTAATGAGAGGTCGCAGTTTTCATAATTCTTTTATCATAGCAGATGAGTGCCAGAATGCTTCTTATGATCAACTTAAAATGCTACTAACAAGGATTGGTAATGATAGCAAGATGGTTTTAACTGGAGATATTGAACAGTCTGATCTTATGAGACAGCAACAAGGTGGTTTCTATGCTCTGACCAATATACTAAAAGATATAGTAGGAGTAGGCTATCAAAGACTAGAAGACGTTGATATTCTCAGAAATCCTATTATAGCGGATATTGTAGATAGGTTGACTGAACATGAAAGTAGAAACAGAACATAAAAAATGTTTGATATTAAATGCTGACTTTTCTCCGATTGGTATTATCAGTTGGAGAAAGGCCATCATTTGGGAGTATCAATATTCTTTGCGTGAAAAACCTTCTATTGAAATAGTACAGTATTATGATGACGATTTTATACAAGGTGCTAATACTACTGTTCAGGTTCCTGCTGTAATTAAAACAGCAAAGTATTTTAATGTATACAATACCCATCAGGTTGTATTTTCTAGAAAGAATATCTTTATCAGAGATGAGTACAGTTGTCAGTATTGTGGTTGTCAACCCAGTATAAACCAGTTGACTTATGACCATGTAATCCCTAAGTCAAAATGGCAGAATAACACTTCTCCTACTATCTGGGAAAATATTGTAACTTGTTGTGTCAAATGCAATCGTAGAAAATCTAATAAAATGCTCAATCAAACAGACCTAAAACTGCGAAAAACACCGATTCGTCCAAAAAAATCAAATAAGTACTTGCCAATCACCTATGAACTGCATATAATAAAGGATAGGATACCCGAAGAATGGACCAACTACCTCAAAGGTTACACATAGGATGCCAACTTATACATATTCCTGCGAAGACTCAAATTGCAATATATACTTTGAATTGACCGTACCCATGTCAGAATATAATAGTCAACCAAAGTGTCCTAAATGCAATAGCAAAAAGGCTGTATCTCGTTCTTATGAAGATGATCTGCCTGTCGTCAGTGTAATCAAGGGAGACAGCGAGATAACATTAGGTCATCTAGCAGAACGTAATGGCAGAAGATTTAGTGAAGATCAAAAACAATCCATAGATGCCAAGCACTATGATAATAAACAAAAAGAAGATGCCAGAAAAGTTTTGGATTCACAATTACCAGCAGGTATGAGCAGAATACAGAGACCTAAAACTAAAATCAAATGGACTAAAGACTAGGAGAAAACATGACGATATTTAATCCCAAAAGCGTATACAAAGAAGATAAGACAGTTAGGAAAGTCGTGGAAGAAGGTGTCGCTTACTACACTGTAGCAGGAGATCAAGACTTTAATGACCAAGAAGAATATCCTCGCAGGGAACAGGATGATGGTAAAGTTTATGCTAAAACCTTACTGAGAAAAGATGGATCATATAAATATATGTGTAAAACAGTGACCACAGGTAAACTATATGATGCTGTAGATCAATACGGAATCAAGGAAGATGTACAATTTTTGGATCGTGTGTGTCGATCTAACGATAAATTTAGAGAAGTTAATCAAAAAGTCTTCTCTCTATATATCAATTTTCTAAAGACTAAGAACAAGGCTTACTTATTAAATGCAGAAAGAGAGTTAGAATAACATGGCAAATAAAATCACAAAGACACAGACATACGCAGTATTGCACCTTGCAGGAGAAGGCTCAGGAGTGTCGTCTATCGCAGAAGAACTAGGCTTGTCACCAGCACAAGTTAAAGGTGTTCTAAAGCGTAATTCTCCACAACCAGCAAAGAATGATGGTGCGATTAAAACTAAACAGGCTCCGGTAACTGGCGTTAGAGACTTGATGCAGGGTGAAACCGCTAGTGGTAAAAGCACTGTTTCTGTGATGACAGAAGCAGCATCTCAACAAGCACAAGAGGCTGTGCAGAAAGCCAAAGAAGCAAGTGATGCTAGAGATACATCAGACTTTATTTTTAGGCCAGAATAGGATAATTGTATGCAGAATATAAAAACATGGATAGATTGTTTTACAGAAGAAGAACTAGAACAGTACACTAGACTCACTGCAAAATTAGAGGCTAGTACAGAACATAGACTTCCTCAAGGCGATAAGATGCAGATAGAAAATCCTAATTATTTTTATGGCAATAGTCATCCTGAGTATACTTACCCTGAAGGCGTAAGACACCTGTTTCTTACTGTAAAAACAGAACTACATCACATGAACGAAGAATGTTCAGAACTATTGGATGTAGATCAAATAGCACACGTTGACTATCATGTAGTAGTCAAGCCAGAGATAGACCCAGTTAATCTTACAAAAGATTTTCTAGACCACCTTGACAAATCAATAGATACTTCCTATGTTAATATAGAAAAAGCAAAAGCAAAAGAACAACAAGAAAAAACATAATGAAGTATATCTCAAAATATTCTAACGGTAAAGAAGTCACACCGGCTCAATTTATCACAGAGATGATCTGCGAACGCAAAGCCAAGATGGACGACAACGACCTCCATTTTCGTTTCTGGACAACCGATAAGTGGAATAAGTATTTCAGGAACCAGATACCGACTGCTAACAAGTTAGTTAAGCAGTTTTCTCCAAGGGCTATTATTAATGCGTTAAATACAAAGGGTGGTTTAAGAATTTTTTCCTTGAGAGCACCACACCTCAAGGCTATAATAGAAGAGGAAGAAAAGAAACTTGCAGCACAGAACACAGAGATGACTAAAGACATTGACAGAACACAAAAGCAAACTTTTGCGAAACACAAAACGAAAGACAATATTATTAGTAAACTTAGGGAGTTAGATTAATGGCATTAAAAGAAGATATTAAGAAGCAATTTGGTGACGAGGTTGTGGTATCGGCAAATGCGGTAGTAGACCAAAAGCAGATTATCATACCAGTTAGTCCAGCACTTGATCTTGGATTGGGAGGTGGAATACCAGAAGGTAGTTTTGTAATTTTTACTGGACAGCCCAAGTGTGGAAAAACCACATCATCACTAGACTTTACAGCCACAGCATTGAGACCAGAATACCAAGGAGAACTAAAGAAACCACGACAAGCGTACTACCTAAACATAGAAGGT
>Ga0070746_10000327_pt1 | contig 28037 bp, 40 predicted proteins | sample VirMetDEL_Mar_21_FD_77016 | JGI IMG/M metagenome (GOLD analysis project Ga0070746, IMG submission 77016) | Aqueous microbial communities from the Delaware River and Bay under freshwater to marine salinity gradient to study organic matter... | ecosystem: Environmental > Aquatic > Marine >...
ATCGAAAACTTCCCCTTTAACAAAGTGCTTCCGCTTCGTTGCGTAGCAAGGGATAACTGAAAAGCCATTTAATTCACTCAGCCGATCTGAAAACAAGATATCCCCTACCAATTTCCCTACCCAATATTCCGTAACTGTACGCTCAACCTTTTCGAATCCGGGGATTGTTAGTATTTCTTTTTTAATTTTAGAGTCCAGTAACCATGACGGGATTGTCCCTTCGTTCCCGTCAAGATAATACTTATCATCGGGATTAAATATAACCGTTCTTTTTTTATACTCTTTTTTTGTGACTGTCATTAGTTTGTATGTTTTATTTTCGATGTCATTGAATTTGAAATTTGAAATATTGGGAATTATTGTATTTACATGCGTTAGTAAATTTTGAGATGGCTCAAGCCCTTCGATTAGGCTCAGTTTATCTTTTGGGACAATCATTTTTAAATAATCTTTTGATACCCACTCCCACTCACACACACCCTCGCAATCGGATAAATCCAATTTATTATGAGGCATGTAAGTGACTTGATCCCACTCCACCTTAGATAACATGATGTCACCTTCTGGATTTATTGATGTATTTAATTTTAATCCTAAGTTTCCTCTACCACCAATCGTTTGGTCAGCATTGATTTCTTTTTGTAGCTGCGGATAGTTATTCCTAGATAGAGTATGTGTATTCAATGTATTAATGATATCCACCACACCACTATCGGATGTCTCGGTAGGACGGCATTTTGGAGATGTTGGGCGAGATCCAAATATACCTATCAGGCTATTTACCTTTGACTTGACCAGATTGAAGGATAGGGCTGGGGCACCCCTTGACTTTAACCTAGCTAAAGCCTCATCCGGCCATTGATGCTCACCGCCACGATACAACGCCTCAGCTTTTTCCGCCTGATCCAAATAGAATGAGTTGTCATAGTCGTATGAATTAATTGCAACTTTTAAATACTGGGATGTTCTTGAACCCTCCTCTTCATCAAAATCATCCTTTTTAATTTTTTCTCTTTTTGAAGGATCAAGTTGTAAATAATCCATTTCAATATTATGAGTGTGGCCATTTTCAGACTCCTTTCCAATATAATATGTTTCAGGTGTCATTTGGGGTTCACCTGTCTGAGGGTTAATGAGGGGTTGCCCCGTTTTTGGGTCAATGACAAACCTAGATGGAGCGAACCATACCTCATGGTGATGGCCATTAACCTTCGATGTCATCCCAACAATCCCATGTCCTTTACGATCACCTGTTTTCAGTATTGAACTAGGCTCAACTTTTGTTCTTATATACACAATATGCTTGTGTCCATCCTCATTCTCAACACCGTCTTTTATTTCACCACTAGTTAGCTTTAACATTAATCTCTCCTTTTAATAACTCATCCAAGCATAAGCATCTAGCTGACTCATTCTTGAATCCATATCTTCATTAACCCCATGATTTTTTTCCCTTTTTATATTTAATGACACCTTGTAATCACGGTAAAAACACTGCATTAGGGCATCAAGCTTATTTGGAGACTCATACCCTACTTTCCCTCTCATTTCAGACCTAAACTTAGCATTTCTTTTTGATAATAATTTAAACTTGCCACTACTATGCTCTTTATCTTCTTGCATTAGTGTTATTTCGTGGATTAACTCTTCATCTTCTGGGATATATATACTCCCCTCCTCAAATGCGTCCCTTAACTTGTATGCTAATTCATCCCTTAGCCTGTGATAAGCATCGCTATTTGAGGCCATCTGCATTTTTAGCCCCTTAACCTTATGCCCGTCAGCACGTAACTTATCATAAACGCCCTGACCAATAGCGTTGGCATCCACATAAACTTCATCTGGCTCCCACTGAACTATAAGCTTTTGAAACCAATTAGCGACAACCTCAGTTGATGGATTTGAGTTTTTGATAAACTCAATAATTTTCCGTCCATGCATTACGATAACCATGCTATTATCACCACCGCCACCGACATCTAAAGAAAGTATTAGTGGAGAATCAGCTTCCGGCTCATAATCACTGTAGCTATCCACTGACGACCTTATCCATTGATATGAAATAAAACTACCGTCATCATTTAATGGCGGTAAACCAAGAACCTCCACACGATAAGTGTTTGAATCAACCCCATAACGCTCTTTTTTGTACTTAATTGACTCAGGAGTAACAAGTGATGAATTTGCAGAGTTAATTTGATGAGTTATCCAAAAATGCTTCATTTTTTCCGAATGAGCCTCAATTGCCCAGCCCGTGTTTTTGTTTGGATTAAATATACTCAAAATAAGATTATTGTGCTCAGTACAAGTACCTGTAATAACTTCGAATATGTTCTCAGGTACAGCTGGGGACTCATCTATTATGAATAGCATGTTTGATGCGTGAAGTCCCTGACTCGTCGCTTTTTGCTTTGCCTCTTCCGATGATGAACTAAATGTGAGGATCTTTGCGCCCCATACCTTCGTCGCTAGAACAGCAGGGTCCAAATCTTTATAAATTATTTCGTCAGCCCCCACATGCAATAGCTTTTTAATTAAACTTCGATCACCATACACCTCAATTGATCGAGCAATCCATTTCCCAATTTCTGCAAACAGCGCCTTTTTAACTTGTTCATATTTTGGGCCGACAAGAAAAACCTTTGAATACGGATACGAAATAACAAACCATAGCGAGGCCATGCTCGCAATGGTTGTTTTACCACACCCCTTACCTGCCTGTGTTGAAACACCCCTTTTATCAACATACTTTGACTCATTTTCTGTTAATTCAATCCCCCTAGCTTTTTTGTGCTTAATTGCAGATAGCCCGGCAAGGCTATCAAGAATACCTATCTGTAACGGATCCAATAGATAGCGTGAATTAACCGCGCCAGGCTTTGTTCCAAATTTCTCTCCAATTACATTTAACTCGTCTTGGGTTAAATGAAAGCCGAGAACCTGCTGAATAAGAGATACGGGGGATACTTGCCAATTATAACGAACCTGTGCCAAATCGATGTTAGACATTATTTTTTTTGTACTTTAAACAGGTTTCTGTAGAAGGTTTTATCTTTAATACTGATGGCTTCCCATTATCGATTTTCATACTATATGAAATATTGATCTCCCCATACCCCGTATGTATTTCCGATATACATGATTTTAAATACCGCTCAACGGCTAAATAAGCATTTTCGTTTAAAACATCCTTATTTTCTCGCAATAAAGCCTCCCGTGACTTTCAATCAACGTTTCTTTTTCTTTTTTTCTTCATTGCGATACCATTTACGGACTGTCTCCATGGTCACTTTCATGCCCACTTCAAGGTCCAGTATTTTGGCGATTGAATTATAAGAGAAACCTCCCTTACGACCAATTGGCTTATACTTTAACATTATATCTCTATATTTGTCAAGTTTCGAACCCCTAGGACGACTGACTGGGTTTCCCCATGGCTTACCCTCAGCAATTCGTTGATTATAGAGATCCTTAATTGCATCAGACCTCACCTTTTTTTGCATCTCCTGGATCGCTAATATATTTTTCACAAATGAATTTGATACGGGGTTGTCCTTCTTGGCAGGGTCAATGTCAAGATTGTTTTTTATAAAGATGGCCCGAATGCCTCTCTTATCAAATAATTTCAACAGTTCTATTAATGTCGCTAGGCCAAGTCCTAAACAGCTTAATTCTGATGATATTAAAATGTCACCTCGCTCTAACCCTTGAAAATCATCTAACCTATGGCTGTTTTTAGTGTTAATCGAAAGGCTCTTTATTTTGACGAAGTCATCTACCTCCATGTTGTTCTTTCTACAATGCTCCAATATTAACTCTGTCTGAAATATGTTATCACGTGTACCCAATGTATCCCTTACATATGCTGTTATCATTTTTTTCTCCTTTTTATTTTTTTTTACTTTTTTAATAAATTATCGAGGGGGTGCCTAGACCGATTGATAGAGATGTAGGGTTGTTCATAATAATGAGGGAACCGGAAAAAAAATACCGGGGGGGCACCCCCCCCCTATTCGTTCTGACCTGTCCCATAAACGACCGTTTGCGTGACACTTTTTTGCTTTTGTTTTTGATTGTGTCGTTACTGCGTGGGTATGTGTAACATAACTTAATAACATAAACTAATGTAACACAACTATATATTTTATCGATTATGTGACACATCATAATATATATACCCAATCTATTTACTTTTATTATTAGAATGTTTTTATTTGAAATAAGTTTATTTAAATTGATAATCAAAAATAGTTAATTATCTTTAATGATTATTTCCTTGTTTTCAATTGCTGAAACGTCAGATGCCAACTCATGGAAGTATTGAGTGGATTTATTTCCCGCATGTTCGTTGATTATTTGTGTGGAATTGTTTAATACTTGAGTGGCGTGGGATAGGGCTTTTAAATAGTTGGATATATCCAACATTCTGATATCTGGTGAATTTTGCAGTAATTCGTTACCTTTTCTTATTGTGGCTTGGATTGCGTCGGTTGTCATGGCGGTAGTTATACTTATTTTGTGCCGGTAATCGTCCGCTAAAGGTTGCACTATGTCGGGATTCTCCCGATCTTTCCTGATTATTGCCTGCACCTGCTTTGATTCCAAACCATACTTGACCGCTATTGCATCGACCTCAACCCCTGAAAAATACAGCTCAATTATACCGTGATTCCGCTGTTGCCTCTCGATCGCTTTATTTGTTTTTGGGGATATAGTCATAATCGTATTTTATTTTTTCATTGTAATTTCTCGACACCCACCGAACCAAAGAAGAACTATTGTCTATGCCCACGGCCTCGGCAACCTCACTCCAGGTCATCCCTTTATTCCTTAATTTTTTATATTTATTTATATTGTGCTTATATTTTTTCATTATATATATATTACAATATATTGCTCAGGATGTCCATACACAATACATATATCAAGAAATTTCGATTTGTAATAATGTCTAACAATAGTACATAATCAATGCATACCAGAAATAAAGAAAGGAAAAAAAATGAACATACAGGAAATTGTTGAGGGAACATTAATCTATGGTGATGATATGTACGAAAATGACGACATCACGTTATTAATTGAAAGAATAAACAAAATAAATGGATAAAATCATAAATAGTCTGAATTTAATCATATATATAACAGTCACGATCTATTTATATTTAAAATTAGAAGGAATTTAAAAAAATGAAAATAAAAAAGATTACAAAAGTGAGGAGCCATACAGACAGTCTCCAATATCGGCAAAAAATGAAAATAAAAGATATTATTGAGTGGTTTATATTGTGTGGTGACGACGATGAAGACATTACGTCATTAATTGAAAGAATAAATAAACATAAATAGATAAAATAACAGAAAGGAATTTAAAAAATGATAAACGACAATCCAAAAATCTATGTAGGCACATACAAGAAATACAATGAAGGTAGTCTTTATGGGGCATGGGTTGACCTAACAGAATTTGAGAATAAAAAAGAATTTATAAAACACTGTAAAAAACTACATAAAGACGAAAAGGAGCCAGAGTTAATGTACCAAGACTTTGAGTGTTTTCCGGACGCTATGTATTCGGAGTGCCACATACATGATGAGTTATGGGACTGGATGGAGCTGAACAAAGACCAAGCGGAAATTCTTGAGGCGTTCATGATTCTTTTTTGCCCGAATTTCAAAGAGGCTTTGGAGGGCTATGAAGAATGCTACATGGGTAAACACAATAGCTTTAGAGCATTTGCGAAAGAACGTTTTTTTGATTTAAACGAGATTCCTGAACACTTGGAGAGTTATATCTGTATCGACAGGGTCGAGAGAGAATACAGAATAGACTATAGTGAACATAATGGACACGTTTTTTACAGCAATTACTAGAAAGAAAGAAAGGAATTAAAAAATGCAAAAAGAGATATACACAATAAACAAAGAAGCAAAAAGATTAAGGGATAAATTGAATGTTATATGGGAGATATCGGAACAACTGGACACCGGAGATCAACCCAATCAAGTTGAATGTATTGAAGATTGGGGAGTAGACGAAGAAATAGGACGGGTCCTAGACGGAACTCCGTTCTTACATCCGTGCCCATATGACGGGAAACTATACCCAACGTGGGCGTACGAAAGATATCTAAATTCGGAAATAACAAAACAGTCGAGTAGGTATATTGAGTACGATGAAAATGGAGAGGACTCTGACGGATATACTGAAGAAGACCACGAAAAAGACCTTGAGGAAATGGAAAATGAATTAAAAAAAATAAGGGATAAAATAAACAATACATATGAATATAAATTTGAAATTAAATGTCAAATTAACGACCTCTATAAATTAAAAGAAAACGTTTTAAGTATTCTGATTAAAAAAAATGAGGCAAAAATCATTGGCTACCACACGTTTATTACAGAAATTAAAAACACATCCAATACAACCTACAGAGATTTAATTCATGGTGATGCCGTGGATGATATGGACGACGACTATGATGCGGACCATGAGGATCGTGAAGGTGAGGATTTGGAGAAACACACAAGTCGAAAAGTTGTTGAATATAACGGGTTCAGGTTCCACTATAAACTTGTATCGGATGATGAGGAAATAAAAGATTTGGGCAAAATTAACGGTGAAATATCGTCGAAAAATGAACTTGTTGACGGTCCAACCGTCGAGGAATCAATAGAAAAGCTAAAAAATTTCATTAAAAAGGAGAAATAAAAAATGCAAAAAGTATATACAAAAATTACTACTCCCGGGCACGGATACCTAAGTGTATCAATCAAAGAAATAAAAAGACTCGACTTAGTGGGTAGAATCAGCTCATTTTCTTATATCGATCTTACTAGAATTTATCTTGAAGAGGATCTTGATTTACAACATTTTATTGAAGCTAAACTTGATTTCGGTGAAAAAGTTAAAATAAATCACTCTTACCGAGATTGTGGCACACTTCTCCCCGGTGGGAATTATAACCCGTCCTACATAGACAGCCCTTTAATGGTCGGATCGACCGTTATTGCAAACGATAAAGAATTTGAGATTATAAGGCTGGATTCAAAAATAGTGGTCCGACAAAAAGATAACGTCTACAAGGAATTCACGGTACCAAAAAGCAATCCCTACGCATACATTCAACCTAAGGAGTAAAAAATGAATAAAAAAATATATTACGCAACAAAAGACTATGATGAAACAATAAATAAAAACGCTGATATTTATAGATTTAATTCCTATGAAGAAATGGAAACATATCTACGTGAACAGTTTAGCTTTGAGGATCAATCAAACATAGAAATTAAAACTATGGAATTTGATGAGTACTGGATTGAGTCGCATGAAAAAATACATGTTGGAAACCAATATATATATCAACCATTCACTTATAATCAATTGTCAATAAATAACTCCCCTCCAAGCGGCTCTGACTCCACATGGATTACACCAACCCATGTTGACGTGTACGTAGCCACGTACACCGAAGATTATTTAAATCAACAAGATATTTAAAAAATTTTAAAAGAAAGGAAATAAAAAATGGAAAATAAAAATGTAATGAAATTCCCAAAACCTAAATATGTAAAAATAGTAGTTAAAAACTATAAAGCCCCCATCAAACCAATAGAATTAGAGGTTAAATGCAGTATGGATAATTATGAATGGGACTCATGGTTAGACTTTGATTTGAATTACCGTACAGTAAGTCAGTTTATACGTCTAATGAAGTGTAATACACATACTTATGGGGACATCACTTATATTCCCGTATACAAATTTCGACATAAAACCCCTTCATGGTCAAACATATTCGAATTTCAAGAAAACCTTAATTCTATGGAGTCCCAACAATAAACAAAGAAGCGAAAAGGAGTTTAAAAAAATGAACAAGCAAGAAATAATAGATTTATTAAAAAGCGATATTAAGAAATTCAATAAATACAAAGAAAAGAATAAAGATATTTGTTTGGATTTACGAGGGACTGATTTACGAGGTGCTGATCTGCAGGGGGCTGATTTGCGTGATATTTATTTACAGAAGGCTGATTTACGTGGTGCCGATTTACTATGTTGTGATTTGCGTGATATTTGTTTACGGAAGGCTGATTTACGTGGTGTTGATCTACGAGGGGCCAATTTACGTGGTACGGATTTGCTAGGTGCGGATTTACGGGGTGCTGATCTATGGGAGGCTGATTTACGGGGTGCTGATCTGCGGGGGTCTAATTTAAAGGGTGCCAATTTAATTGAGGCCAATTTAAAAGGGGCAAAACTTGACAAACAAGGAGAAGAAAAATGATAGATAGAAAAATAGGATTTAAAGTAATACAAAATGGTGAGGACAAACTACACGCAATAAAAAAGGGCAATGTCGTGTGGCTTATTAACAAGGAAGAAATGTGTAAATCTAATGGACGAACATTGTATAACTATTGGATATATATAAATGACTACTTAACGCTTTATTTGGATGACGGTGAATACTCCTCATTCCTTGAAATAGCGTCTCCTATTAAAGAAATGGCTTTTAAAGGGAGTATGACCTATGCCCACGACTTAAAATAGCTTTACGCAGTCAAAATATAAAATGAGAGAGGCTATAAAATGAAAATAGGTTATGCACGCGTATCAACAGAGGATCAGAATTTAGACGGACAAGTGGACGCATTACAAAAAGTGGGTTGTGATGAGATTTACAAGGAAAAGGCATCGGGAGTGAGCGAGCGAGCGGTGCTGGAGGAAGCGATCCGTTACTTAAGAGCCGGGGATACGTTGGTGGTAACGAAGTTGGATCGATTGGGACGAAGCTTAAAAAAGTTAATCGCATTGATTGAGGAATTGAAGGATCGAGGGATTCACTTTGAGAGTATGGACGATGGCATTGATACAAGTACCAGTGTGGGGACATTCTTTTTTCAAGTGATTGGTGCGTTTAGTGAACTTGAGAGGAATTTAATCGTTGAACGAACCAAAAAAGGGCTTGAGGCTGCAAGGCGTAGGGGGAAGTTTGGTGGCCGACCAAAAACCCATAACGAGAATAAAAAAGAAATTGCATATAGAGAAGTGATGGAAAATAAGAAGAGCATTAAAGAGATTGCTGACAGCTTGGGGATGAGTCGGATGACGATTTATCGGTACATTGAAAAGAAAAACGAAAAACCCGTCCAAAATGAGCATCGTTGAGAGGCTTGACGGGCGTTTTCCATTATAATCTCAAAATAATTTGAGAACTGTAATCTACGGAAGTAGAAATTACATCCAATTTAACATCTTAAATTGAATTAGGCAATAGTATAAAAAGTAGTATTTGCTGTCAATTACCCCCTTAATTGTGCTAAGGAGATAATTGTTTAAAAATTTAACAGCTATAATCTACTGAAGTAGAAATTAAGTATAGAATATATGTTTTTTTAAACTTGGTCAACTGTTATTGACACATTAAACACTATTTTTGATTTGTGGTGTCTCCAAATTTGAGTGAGTGCCTGAGAAGTACTCACAAAAAATTTTTTATTTAAGTGGGAGCCTCAGAAATCCCACTTAAATTCTTTTGTCATGAATTTAACAAAGTGCATTATAGGAGTCACCCTATTTAACACTGAATGCATCATAACAGATTGATCTCCTAATATCAATAAGGCTCTATTCGAACTAAAAGCCCCCATTTGGGGGCAATCCTACAGATATAATCTACTGAAGTAGAAATTAAAAAAATATTACCCAATTATTATAAATCCGTCAACAGATAAAAAATAACAGACCAATATCATACTATTAATGACATTTATATTAGACCATGTAGATAAACGCCCCCTAACCCCACGGGTAGTGGGAAACCGGACGTAACGCCACTCACTTCTTTATAGTCCTATGTGTGAGTCCAGGCACCTCTGCGGTGGTTACCCCTGTCCTGAGGACTCGATACACGATTATCAGTATTTGCTGATCATAACTCCACGGCGTATTGCAAGCGATGGATAGTGTATCTAGGCAATAGTAACTCAGCTTATCTTGGGATCGGTGCCATAAACCGTCCACTGAGTGCAGTTTCCTGCGCTAACCACTTTAGGCTGGTAGCTAAATCAGACCATTTTGCGCCTATTTCCTCATTGGCTCCCATGTCTTTCATTGCTGAATTAGGGCGGGCCAAGGATTGTTTAAGACATTATAATAATATCTAAAAAGTAGATGTGGTGTCAAATTTTAATTAATATATATGTGTGTGTGGGTGTTGAGTGGGTGTTGGATGGGTGTTGAGTGGGTAAATTCGTGCCTAGGGAGTGGGTGTTGAGTGGGTGTTGAGTGGGTGTTGTCAATTGTTTATCGATAGGTAATAATGATTCATACCATAAAAAAACATATTAAGTGGAAAGGATAATAGCATGAAAGTAATAACTATAACAAATCACAAAGGGGGAGTTGGTAAAACAACCGTTACCTGCAATCTAGCCTCCGGTATATCAAGACTCAAAAAAAGCAATGGCGATCCTTACAATTTATTAATATTAGATCTGGACCCTCAAGGCAATGCAAGTCAGACAATGCTTAAAAAAGGGGAGAGCGCAACAAATACATTAACGGAGGCATTGGCCGGAACGCCCATAATGGAATGCATATACCCAACTGTTCAAAAAGGGCTGTCTATTATACCTTCCAACCTTGTTCTGTTTCAGGAGGAGATTAAAATGCTTAGTTCACCGAGTTGCGCCCTTTTTATCAAGGACTTGTTTTCACTAAATAAGTCTTACCTAAAGAGATTTGATTACATAATTATTGATTCTCCACCAAATTTAGGGCCATTCATGATGAACGCAATTGCTGTATGTCATTACTATATCGTCCCACTTGAGATGGGATCGTTATACAGCCTTCTCGGTATTAATAATTTAGAGGAGCGTGTTCTTGATGTCCAGCGAGGGACAGGGACCAAAGGAAAGTTATTAGGCTACCTTCTGAATAAGTATGACGGGAGGACATCAGCCGGTCAGCAAATGAAGAGCCAGGTTAAGCATTTTTACAAGGATCAAGTATTAGACACTGTAATTAGAAAAAATACGACGATCGAGAGAGCTCAGTCGTCAAATAAGAGCATCTTCTCGTTTGACCTTTCGAGCTATGGGGCCAAAGACTTTTCAGCCTTATCCAATGAGGTAGTAATGAAGATAGAGTCTCGCTAATGACTAAAAAGAAAGAAGTTATTGATTTTATGTCTGTCATGTCCAAAAAAAACCATAAAAGCTATGATTTTTCAGATTATTTCTTCCCAAAAGGATCGAAAGATATTGATGGATTAGAAGAGTGTGATTTGAGCGTAAATGAAGATTGTTTAGCCTCAAATGAAGGTGATGAAAAAATAGGTAACAAAAGAGGTAACAAAAGGGGTAACAAAAGGGGTAACAAAAGGGGTAACAAAATAGGTAACAAGACAAATAAAGGGGTAACAAAAGAGGTAACAAAAACGTTAAAAGAGGCAACAAAAACGTTAAAAGGGGTAACAAAAGAGGTAACAAAAGGGGTAACAAAAACGTTAAATAGCAATTTTGATTTTACCTTTTTTGATGTGAGTGAACAACAAAAAAGTATTTTAATATTTATATTCCATGAATGCTCAAAAATAAACCCTCACAAAACAGGTAAGATCACCTTGAAAAATATGCGCTATTCAATCGGCATATCCGAAGGCTCAATCAAGCAACAATTATTAAGACTATTTAAGACGGGGTTAATTGCCGTCAATGATAGTGAGATAGGGCGCAAGGGATGGCGTATAATTGAAATGGAAAAATGTTGCTATGATGACATCTTTTATTTTCTAACCAAAAATAATTTTAGTAAATTAAAGGGGGAACAAAATAGGGAACAAAATAGAGAACATAGTAGTAGTGGTTATATATATAATAATACTACTACAAAAAAGTTCTTATTTGGCGAAAATCAGGCTTTGTCCAATTCTGATACGGAGGGGTTGACAGATCTGCCCTTGGGTTGGGATGATGTCAGCCATGAAGAACTCAACAAACTTGGCATCGATTTCAAAAAAACCCACATTGCCCAGATATACCAACAGCGACAATCCAAAGAGTTTAGCCACCACCATCTTCAATCGTCCATCGACGGCTTTGTATGGGATCTCAAAAACAGACATCAGTCTATTAAGCGATTTAAGAACCCGGTTGCTTTCCTCCTAAAGATATCAATCGCGGGAAAACCTTACATACCACACCCATCATATCAAGATAGCATAAGACGACAGCTTGTGCAGTCTAAGGCGTATTCGGATGAGCGGAAGAGAATAATGGATGATATCATTCAGTCTAAATTCAACACATGGCTATCAGAGAGGTCCAAGGATGAACGTTTATCCATTTTATCTATGACTAGAGATGAGCTGGATAAACTAAGGCCAGAGATGATTAAATCCATATTTTTTGAGCATTACAAGCAAAAGGTTGAGCCGTACGAGTCATGATGAAAGAATTGCAGTTAATACAAAACCATTGTAGTTTTTTCATGGTGATTTCTTATTGACTATAGTGTTAGAATAAATACTATCGCAAAAGTACTATTACCAGGGAAGGTTATTAATATGAATTAAAAAATACTTATATACAAAAAAGTTAAAAAAATAAAAAGTAGTCGCCTGTGGCTTGACCGTCCAAAGTTAGCCACAAGCATAATAGAAAGGAAATCAAATGATTTCGTATTCAAGTAATAACACAATATGTGACAAAGATAACACCTTTGCTCGATGCTTGTCAATGGGGGATTTATAAAAAATGGTAAAAAATAGCAATTTCAAAAAAACAATCGATAATGCCTTATCCCAAAAAAAGTACAATATAACGGGTTTTTGAAGAGAGGTTAACGTTGACCGCAAAACGGTGTATGAATGGGTGGGTGGCGAGAAGCTACCCAAAACAGATAAATTATTGAATATATGTAGCGCTTTAGGTATCAATGAACCAAAAACTAGGCGTGATCTAATAATATCCTGGATCAAAGATCAAAAACTATCTCCGATCCTATCCGAATATTTAAACTTATCCGTCATGAACGATCTGAATTAGACATTAAATAGCCCGTGGCCGTTAGGTGACATATTAATAACTATCAATGTATTAATGCCTGAAAAAACCCTTTAATTTGCAAAATATTAAAATAGTGTGAATTGAAGGGTAACGGGGGTGCGAGTGTATTGTTTGTACATGGAGAGAACAAATAATAAATATTTTTTAATAAACAGCCAGCTTGATAATATTATTTACTGGTGTCATCAGATACTTATTGAGTCTGCCGACTACCAAAAAAACAAAAAAGAAGAATATAGGGAGAATGTAACTAAAATGTCGTCGAGGCTTTCAATTAAAATAAGCCAATTTCGTCAGTTTGACTTTGAGGACTTTCAAAAAGATGAGTTTATTCAAATATCAAATCTTATTGATTCTCTTGAAGATGAAATCGACAAGATCATTTTTCAGAATGACTCTGGTGAATTTTATGATCCAACCAATTCTATTGAGATAGCTGTTAATAATTTCAATAAATCAATTGGTGACGAAAGGTAGGGATAAAAATGAGAAAGCACTTATCATTTTCACAATTAAATACATATTTAGGTTGCGGTGAGTCATATCGACTTAGTTATATTGAGGGTAATCGTTCAGCTCCGAATATTGCCATGGTTAAAGGGACATCCTTTCATCGTGTGGCTGAGATTAATAACACTCAAAAGATGACATCTAAAAAGGATATGCCACTTGAGGAGATGCTAGATATAGCTAGTTCTCAAATCGACAAAGCGTTTAAATTAGATTTGTACTTAAAATCTAGCGAGAAATCAATGTCGAAGAAATCCCTACACGGAGAAGCTAAAGACTCTTTGCTTGCTACGATTCCCGGACTTCACAAACACAGTCAGGGTATTCAGCCGATTGCAATTGAGAAAGAATATGACATAAAGATACCTGGTGTGGATCGTCATATAAAGGCATTTATTGATCTTATTACAGATGATAATCGTGTCATCGACTACAAGTTGACCGCTAAAGCTAAGAGTCAGTCAGCTACAGAGAACGATCTTCAATTAGCTTTATATTCACTGATACATAAAGTTTATCATGGAAGTTTCCCTAGGGTTCAGTTCCATAATTATGTCTCGAAAAAAAGTAAAAAAACAGGAGAGCACGCTTATTCATTCAATATACTCGAGACGGAAGATATTTATTGTGAGAGTAAATTACAACCTTTGTTATCAACAATTAAGACTGTTGAAGAGTCAATTCAAAAAGGTGTTTTTTTGCCTGCTGAGTCTGGCTCATGGCGATGCTCCCCTAATATGTGTTCACACTATCAGTCATGTAAATACGTAAAACAAGAAAATAATTTTTCGAGGATATCCGTTCCGGGGTAATCATGACAATTTCAGAAATAAAGAAAATAGTTGATTCTAATGAGTGGTTAATGACCATTCCAGCAAGTACATGTGAAGCGAAAATAGATATTATTATAAATAAATCTCATTTAATGTCTAAGGCAGACCTTATGAAGCGTTGGGGGTGGACGAGAGACAGAGTCAGGTGGCTATTAAATAGGTTTCCAAGCAATAAAAAAGATAAGAAATCCAAAGAATTAACCGAGCCAATAAAGTCTTTTAAGGAGACATATGGGCTTGAACACATAATAAAAATAAAATTAACAGAAAATGATTACGAAAAACTTGTTAATAGGTACGGCGTGGGTGTTGTACACAGTAAAATAATTGCTCTTGAAGGCTCTGTTCACATAAATAAAAAAGTCAATCATTACGCTACCCTTGTTAATTGGATTCAGAGAGAGAATATTAAGAATAAGCAGGAAAGTGCCTCATATAAAGATCAGGCTCACTTGTCTTTTTATTCTGCCGTGAAAGGAAAAGTAGATGGAATTTGAAATAGCTTATCAAAAACTATGTTTATCCAAAAAAGAGGTTCCATCAGTGATTGAATGCGAAACATTTAAAAGTGACCTTGTTGAGAAATTTAAAAATTTACCGGCTGTAAATGATGGATTAACATACATGGACATTATTATTATGGGGTTATCGCAAGCTAAGGAAATGAAATTCCTTAAAGCTGTACACAAAGACAAGTCAGGTCATTTATGTGAAATACCCAGGACACCGACATACGATGAATTATGTCAAATTATAATAGAAATCCACCGCAACCGAGCCCCAAACCAAAAGGCGTTAGGCGAAAGCCGGGAAAAGCGAAACGCCTATTCGCTAATGGGTCAGCTGGGTATTCGTCTTGTCGGTGGATTTGGTCTTTGCAGTAACTACGTCTTTGATGCTATCGATAAAGGCGAGCTTAAACTCCCCCCAGGGTTTGATGAGAAGTTCAATGAATTTAATTCTTCATCACACCAAAAGGATAAGATGAACAGACTCATAAAATGCAGTCTTTCAGAGTTTATTAAAAATGCTCCAAAGATGAAAAGGGGGGGTGATTTAGTGAAGTAAATCTATGGGGGGTTATTAATAATTTAAGGAGTAAAAAAAATGCAAAACATTGACGATATAATTGTAAGAGAAGAAAAAAAATCTGATTATGAATACCCAACACCGGGTATGGTTGATGCCATCTGTTGTGGTATTTGGAATGTTGGTGTCCAAAAAACAGAGTACATGGGAGACGTAAAATATCGAAATAAAATCGTAATCGGCTTTATTTTAGATCAGGTGTCTGAAAAAACGGGAGCCCCTATGATTCAATATGAAGCTGTTGGACTATCACTTTTCGAGAAATCAAAGTTATACCAGATCATTAAATCTTGGACATCTAAGACCATTCCAGATGATGAGCGACCCAACTACGATCTAAAGCCTTTTGTTGGGAAAAGGGCAACATTAAATCTAGTTCAGAATAACGAATATATAAATATTGGTGCCGTTTTACCTCCTCAGCAATCGAATAAAGTTGAGCTTATTGATCCATTTAATGGTGAAACCCACCCATTCGTGCGTAAAATGCTTGAAAAATCAGCTCAGGCCGTTCTTGAAAAAGAAGCTATTGAGGCAAATAAAAAAGTAAACTTATCAGAAATTAAACCACTTGATTCTGATAAAAATAAAAAGGCTCCATTCTAATGGAGCCAAAGCCAATTTATGGAGAAGTCATCACCGTCAAAAAAAATGGGTATGGATTTATTTTATATATCGATGAAAATAATATGCCTAAAAATATATTCTACAATGTGAATGACTGTGTTAAGGAAAAAAACCTAAAAGAAGGTGATAGGGTGTCTTTCCTTATTTGCGATGACGACAATAAGGGACTCAAAAAAAGAAAGGCTGTATATGTCAAAAAAGACGAAAATTGATTTCTTGAACGAGCATATTGGTCTTACTATAAAATGGAAAGACTCAAAAATGTCACATTATTACCAGGCCAAGGTTTTAAGATTCTTTGAGGAGGACGGCAAACATATGGCCCTCATTGAACTTTGTGATTTTTGGGATCCTAATTACAAAGCTAAGGTTAAAGTTACAACCGAAATGAAAAAACAATTAGTTTTAGAAAAGAAAAGGTTGAGTTGGTCAAAATGAGCAAGATAATTATGGGGATCGATCCCGGCGTTAAAGGAGCTTTTTGCTCTATGCCAATTAAGGATGCCAGCCTTGATAATGTAGTTATCACAGAATTTAAAAACTTAACCGATCATGAAATCATTGAAGCCATAAAAGAAATCATGCCAGATGTTGTTTATCTTGAAAGTGTTTTTAGGGTGGATAAATTAGTTGAGCATCGTGGCTTTTTGAGGGGAATATGCAAAGGGTTTTACCTCCCGGTTCATAGTGTTCGTCCTCAGGAATGGAAAAGGCTTCTGAAAATACCTATGAATAAGAGTTTGACGGATGCCCAAAAAAGGAAAGATGAGCTGAATTTTGTTCATAATACGTATCCGTTTTTAGATGATGCGAATCGTGAAAACTCTGCCTCTGTATGTATTGCAGAGTATGGACGGCGAAAGGAGATGATGTAAATGTTTATTACTTTTGAGGGAATTGAGGGGGCCGGAAAATCAACACAGGCGAACCTATTGGCGAATTATTTAAATGACAAAAAAATACCATTCGTCATAACTCGTGAACCCGGAGGTACTCAGCTTGGGGAATATCTTAGGGCGTTGGTTTTATCTGGCTCTCCATCACCCAACTCTGAGTTATTTTTATTTATGGCGGATAGGGCTGAACATTTGGAGCGTGTAATAAAACCCGCCCTTGATTCAGGAAAATGGGTTATTTGTGATCGGTACATTGATTCAACCTATGCCTACCAGTACGGAGGAAGACAGAGGTCTCGTCAGACAGTTTTGGACGCAATGCAACTGACTAATCCGGTCATTCCAGACATGACCTTTTACTTAGACGTGTCTGTTGATGATGGACTGAAAAGGGCAAGGGATAGAGGGGATTTGGATAGTTTCGAATCGGAGGCTATGGAGTTTCATATTCGTGTTAAGCGAGCATATAAAGAAAGGCAGGATGAAAATAAAAATCGCATAAAGACGATAAACTGCCATAACCACCAACCTGAATATATATCTAAAGAGATAATAAATAAAGTTATATCTTTTTGTCGGTGCGTAAAAAGTGATAGCGTTTGCCGTAAAATATCAAGAGGTGCATCATGATTGTTTTTCGTGCATGGGATTCTAAAAATAAAGAGATGTTATACCCAAATAATGAAAATGTATTCTCTTCTGGCCATCGCAATAGTTTTGTTATCGGGGGGGGCGGGAAGGCTTTTTGCTTATCAAAAAGAACCGAGGTTCTAGGAGTTAAAATTATTCAGTCAACTGGATATGATGATGCTACGGGCGAAGATATTTATGATGGCGACATTATTGAATCGGCATTGAAGTACCTTGTTTTCTATGATTTTGATAGTGCGATGTTTAGGGCCTCCTACGGCGTGTCCATATCTGACCTAATGTATATTATCGAATCGGATATTAAGCCGAGAGTTATTGGGAATAAATATGAAACACCGGACTTATTAAAAATAACATAAATGGGTGATTAAAAAATATGGATAAATACATACAGGAAATAAACCGTCTTAAATTGTTAAACAAAAAAAGGAGGAGAGCAATAAGTAAATTAAAAGAAAGAATAAATTTTTTAAATAATAAGTATATTAAGATAAGCAATCAAATTCCTGGGTCTATAAAAAATGAAAATACATCCAAATAAAAAATATATATTGGACGATGGTTTTACATATGAATGTATAGGTATGACATCTAGCCATTCTAGGGGCCAGAAAATGGCTGTTTTTGTTGATCGGTCTAGGTGGGTTAGGAGGAGGCTGAGGGTTGCTGAGGCTGAATTATTTGTAAAAGAATTAAAAAAGGAGAAGGGTAAATGATTAATATTATGAAGTTTTTACCAGTTTTGGGTAAAGCGATTCAGGGAGATGTCGGAGGTGCGCTTAGTGAGGGTATGCAAGCTATTGGGTTAAAACCTTCTGGCGATTCGGATAAAGATAAAATTAAATTCGATAAGGCTATTGAGTCGGCGACACCAGAGCAATTGAAGGCTTTAAAAAAGCTTGAATATGACTTTGAGATTCAAATGGAAAAGATGGCTTCTGATGACAGGGATTCGGCAAGAAAAAGACATCTAACAATGAAGGACTCAACTCCTGCAATCATTGGAATATCACTTGTTTTTGGATTTTTTGCGTTACTTGCAACTTTGATATTCACTGAAATCCCGATACATAACCAACAGATATTGAATATTATGTTAGGCTCGCTTGGAACTATGACAACGGCTGTTGTTACGTATTACTTTGGTTCATCGAATGGCTCATCTAAAAAAGATGAGATGCTGAGATCAATAAAATAAGGAGTTAAAATTGAAAGTAAGTAATAATTTTCACCTAAAAGAATTTGTTTCCCCAATACTGTATGATAAATATGGGGATAAATCTCTTTGGTTTATTGACCAAAGAATTATTAAATCAGCACAAGATTTGAGAGACAACCTTGGCGTATCTTTAACCATTAATAATTGGCATTATGGAGGAGAAAGGTATATGTCTGGATTGCGAACATCTGAGATGAAGATATACCGTCCGTTTAGTCAGCATTCTTTTGGGCGTGCGGTAGATATTGTTAGCGATAAAATAGCAGCCGATGAAATGAGGGAGCATATTTTAAATAATCAAGAAAAATACCCATACATAACAACACTCGAGGGCAATGTTAGCTGGCTTCATATGGATTGTCGGAATAGGAGTGAGGAAGATATCCAAGTCTTTCTCCCGTAAATCAAGATAGAAAGGAATAAAATAATGAATTTATTTCAAGAAATTATTAGTGGAAATGTAAAAAATGTAAAAGAATTAATTGATAATGGGGGCGATGTCAATGAAGCCGATAATAATGGGTGGACCCCACTATTGGTCGGAGCAATAAACGGCCACTTGGATGTCGTGAAATTCTTAATTGAAAACGGGGCCAATATCAATAAAGCTGACAACAATGGTACCACGCCCCTGTATGTTGCATGTAAAGATGGCCACCTGAATGTGGTTAAATTCTTAATTGATAAGGGGGCCGAGATCAATCAATCGAATAAAGATGGTTCGACTCCCCTTTGTGCGGCATCCTTTAGGGGCCATCGGGATGTGGTTAAATACTTAATTGAAAAGGGAGCTGATATCAATAAGGCTGATACTAAATATGGGGCCACGCCTCTTTATATTGCATCTGCCAACGGCCATCTGGAAGTGGTTAAATTATTGATTGAAAAGGGGGCCGATATCAATGAAGCGAATAAATGGGGTGTGACACCCCTTTGTGCGGCATCCTTTAGGGGCCATCGGGATGTGGTTAAATACTTAATTGAAAAGGGAGCGGATATCAATGAAGCTGATAACTATGGGTATACGGCTCTCAATCAAGCCTCAGAAGCTAACCGTTTGGATATCGTGAAGTTTTTGATTGATAAGGGGGCCGATATCAACAAAGCAAATAAGTATGGGAAGACCCCCTTGTATACTGCATCTTATTATGAGCATTGGGATGTTGTGTTTTTTTTAATTGAAAAGGGTGCGGATATCGATGGGTATATTAGTGCAATCAAAGATTTGATTAAGGAAGAAGTAAGTGTGGGTGAATACCTTGATGTTTTCAAATTAATTGTAAATAAATTGAGAAAAGGAGCGAAACAATGAATTTATTTGAAGAAATTATTGATGGAAATTTAGAGGGATTAAAAAAACTAATCGAGAACGGAGAGGATATCAATCAAGTCAGATACAATGATTGTACGCCACTGTGGGTTGCATCTTATTATGGCCATCTGGACGTGGTGAAATTCTTGATTCAGAAAGGCGCTGATATCAATAAAGCCAATAAAGATGGCGAGACACCTCTGCATACCGCTTATTTAAATGAAAATATGGAGGTGGTAGATTACCTTATTTATCAAGAAACGATTTCAAATAAAAAACGATGAGGTTAATTAAATTTTAGAGGTTCAGTATAAGACACCCTTGGCCATATGTTACGCAAACGTTTAAATCTACCAAAAATAAAGAAAGCATTATAGGCCAAGGTGATTCGTAAAATAAATTTATAAAAAATTTCAATCTTTGTCAACACTACTATTTATTGGGCCAAGATCAAGCCCTATGACCTTATCGCTATCAGACTTCAAGGATTTAACAATATCCCTATAAGCCTTTTTGAATGTCACGGCCTCACTTATCTGCATTTGAGATAGTATCTGAACAGACTTAGACATAGATAGCAAAAGCGGAACAGCGTCTTTAAAAAACTTATCATGAGCCAAAACCTTACTATCTATCTCTAAAAACTTGGCTACAATTTCCTCTGAGTTCATAGTGTACAATCTACCTACTTTTCTCTTTTCTGTAAATTCCAATGCGTCTCAACAGTGGCCTGTAAAACGGCTGTGGACTTAGCTACATCTCTCGACGCTTTTGTTAAATCATTAACGTTTTTTTGAATATCTTCCTGATTAAGCCTTAAGGCCATAATACTTTTCTCATTTGACTTTCTATCACCTTCAATGACCGAGTGAACCACTTTTATTTTATTGTTTACCCACGGTTTTGTTGCGATAAATTTATTAAAGGTGTACGAAAAAAATAGGGTCAACCCTATTAAAAACAAGGATGGATGATTCTCATAAGTTAGGACCAATAAGTCTTCACTCACCATTCTACTTTCTTTTTTTCACTTAAATTACCATAAAGCCATACCATGATTATCTCCTATCTTAGCTTTTCTCTTGCTTCACGCTGCTGTTTTTTTGCGTAAAGCCTTTTCTTTTTATATAAAATCATAAGTTGCTTAATATCTCTTTTATTTACACGCTCCTTTTTTGGATCTTTCTTTATTTCTCTTTTAAGCTGATTTATTTGGTATTTTATTCCACGAGCTTCCTCTTCTGTTAATCTGTCAAATTTTTTCAATAAATCATTAACATCATACTCATATATTTTTCCACCAACTCCCAAATTCAAAAATTTCTCAAACGAATCCTGACCACTGCTTCTGCGCCCAATAATCTTATCTATTTCAGATAAAGGGCGATACAGTCTAGCTAAATGCTCTAACCGTCCCGGTATCCTTGTGAACAAGTAGTCTCTTTCACCATAGCCCAAAAACCCTTTAACGCCTTTTTGCCGAGTAAGCGGTTGTCCAAAAAAGAAGTTCTGATTCGTCAATTGCTCAATTGGAGCTTTCAGTAAAGGCGTAAAGTTGTTGATCATCTCTTGAGCAGGATTGCTTAATCTGTTCAAGTCAGCCGTGGGTAAAAAGCCCTCAAGCTTAATATATCTAACCTTACCGTCTTTACTTCCAATAAATACAGGGCTTGCCTGCTTTAAATATTCTGGTAATATCTCACTAGTCTTATCTTCACCCGAATAAACCTCTACATTATTTTTAAGTTTAATCAACTTGGATTGTCGAGAAGGGTCTTTAATCAGTGTCTCAATTTGAAGTGGGATATTTTTTCTACTAAACGTATAGAATGGAGCTAGTCTTTTAAACACATCCTTTTCAACTCTCGTTAAATCTCCGTAATCAAAAAGGTATTTCTTTACTGATCGCCCAGCCTCAAATGGTGACAAACCCTCATTTCTTTTAGCGATAAAATGAGCTATTTTTGCGTTATTCTCTACGGCATTACCCACGGCTCCACTCGCTTTATTCATTCCGGTAAGGGCTGTTTTTCCTGTAGCTTTGGCTTTTCCGTAAATACCACTTGATGACTTTATTTTTTTAGCTTCATCAAAAAATGAATTAATTTGAGCCTCTAATGACTCCTCAATGTCGCCACTGAAATGCCCCGTTGTATCAAGCCCCTGAGACCTATACTCTTTCATTGTTTTTTGGTCTTCGGGAGATAGGTTATCAATGCCTTTCCTTGAACCTATCTGTATTCGAGATGCTCTCAAATAGTCGGCAGGGTTATCAACTCCTGCTAATGAGTTTTGCCAAACATTGGATATTCCATTCCGAGTATGAAAAGCTACATTCCAGAATGTAGCAGATGTTTTCCAAGCATTTTGAATCTTGTCATATTTTGACATAAAATCATTTACGGCTTGAGGTTTTAGCGACTCATACGTTTTGTCGATATGCTTAACAACCTCTGGATTAAAATACAGCCCCTTCAATTCCGGGGCGGTAGACTCAATCATTCCTTTTTTAGGAACTCTTTTCCCTACTTTTTGCACCTCTTTGAAAAACGTGTCTCCACCAACGACTTTTGCGGTTCTCATCCCCTGAATAGCCATCAACTTTGGTAGTGATGATGAAAAAACGATATCTCCGTAACCTTTATTAATATCGGCGATACTTGCTTGAGATACGCTATCTGGGTCTAGTTCACTTAATTCTTTGGCGGTCAACTTCCCCTTTAGCTTTCCGTTTTGATAATATTTCCCCGTTTTTTCACTTAAAATAAACTCCTCTCCACCGTCAGTGTATTTAAGTATTGTTCGTGAAATATCAGATGGGCTAGATGTGGTAAAGTCACGCTTATTGTAACCAAGTGCATCCTGATATTTTTTTGACTTTGTTTCTAGTACATGAGGAACATAATCAATATTATCATCGTCAATAAGGCTCTTACCCGACGGACCAGTTTTTGAGTACAACTCTGACATTTCATCGCTAAACTCTTTCGCTATTTTGCCTCCAGTGCTAGTAATCGTTTTTTTAGTTTCTAGCTGGTTCGTAATATTGGCAATATCGTCATCACTTAACCCCTCATCCCTAAACGCTTTTTTAATTTGTCGAGATTTCTCTATAGTATCCAATTCTATATTTGATCGTATATTTTTTGCTAAATCTTTTGCCCTTAATATTTTCTGCCATTCAATTGGGTCAATATTCATCGGCCGAAACTTTGTTGATACAGTTTCCCCAACAGAGTTTAAAACATCAGATATTGGACCAAGATCATTTTTTAATTTTCCCGATATTTTCCCTAGGCCCTTTGCGATAGGCTCCGCAATTATATCACTTCCGGGAATAACCTTTTCTTCAAACTTTATTGGCTTTAGTGGGTTCTTTCTAATTCCAGTGGGAACAGACGCTGTGAAAACCCTTTTTGATTGGCCTGTATCTCCAGATGCTCGAACAGCTTTAGCCATTCTTTTCGCTTCGGTGCCACTCTTTAATAGTTTTCCTGATTTACCAACAAGGCCAACACCTGTATATGTTAAAGGGTCAGTTAGAATGTCACCAACAAAACCTGCGGTGCCAACAGCGAGTTTGCCCATCTTTGAGTCTGGCTCAACAATTTCTCTAAGAGTATCTCCTACAGACCGCTTTTCTTTTAATGTAAACCCGTCCCATAGTGACTTGCCTAGCTTGGCATCATCATCAGTGTATGCTTGATAAATGGCATTGGCTACTGCGTACTGAGGCTTATTTATAAAATCAAGTGCCTTAAAAAGCATACTTTGATCTTTACCGCTATCCTCTTTCTTTTTTTGATATTCTTCAATTGGAACTAATGGCATAATAATTCTTAATCAACAATAAATATCTCTCCATTAACATTCACTTTTGATCCTTTGGGTATTAACCCATTCCTATCGGCCTCCTCTGCGGATTTGGCATCATTGAAATTATACGTTTTTGAGCCACTACCCCTTTTCTTTTTATATGACTTTATTTCTGACCTTAATGCATTAATTTTGTTTTTATACTCATTTTCATGTCGCTTGTAAAGGATACTGTCTGGGCCGGATGTCCTGAGCTTCTTTTTTTCGTACTTTTCTTTTAATGAGCTTATTTTATTTTTAAAATCAACATCGGGGTCAGGCTCCGTGGCCTCCTCCTGATTAAAAGACTCACCTAACTCTGACTCGAAAAACGACTCAATATCATCTGGTTTACCGGGTGATTCTGCAAATGATGTGCCACTTACTTGTGCAGGCTCAGGAGTAGATCGATTTGAAAAACTACTATCGAAATCTTTTAGCATCGACTTGGCCACTTTATCCGCTTTTTCTGCGGGAAGTCCCGAATCCACAAGCGTCTTAAAAACACTGCTATAGTTTGTCGCACTTGGCCTTTTTTTATCCATGGAATCTTCATTAACAGGCTCCAATGAATCTATATTTATTTGCCCATTTTCACTAATATATCCAGATGCCTCCACATCTTGATTGTTATTCATTATATATTCTCTGACTCTGGCATCTGTCATTGTTTGAGCGTTATTTTTGTTATATATTTGACTAAATCTAATCTTACGATCCTCAAACATAAATTTAACGCCCTTGTAATTCTCATTAGCCTCTGGGACTGAGCTTAAAACCCCCTCCATCCTTTTAGATTTCTCTTCTGATGTTAGTGAGGAATCATTTCTAAGAACCTCTAATGCTGGCTTAATAATATTATTTGTTTGCGTTTGAATAAGGGAGGCTCTCTTTTTATCTTCATACCTTTTTTTATCGAATGCAAGTTGCTCTCTAGCTAACTCCGTTTGCCCCTCTCTATACTCTCTCGCACTTTTCATTTCAGAACCTTTTAAATAAGAACCAATTGGATTTGGACCGGAAGGGTACTTAACCTGACCTATATATGATGAAATATCTATTGCCATTATTTAAACTCCACCCATAAGACTACCAGCCAACTGTGATCCTGAATTAACTAAATTGTCATACGACCCAGCAATGGCATTGTGGTAATTTGCATTAGCAGCACCCTCACCAATTGAAAGATTCGCTTGATCCGTTCCGTATTGATATTGCATATTTGCCTGATCTTGTGAAAGTCCAGCAAGCTGGCTACCGCCCATTTGGTAGATGCCGGCCATATTGTTGTTCGCACTCATCTGATTAGCACCTAACTGCATCCCTGCGTTATACGATGTGGTTCCCATTAAATTATTTCCCTTCATTAGATTATTCCCAACCTGGGATTGCAGGTTGGCCTGATTCGATGAGGCATTGTAGCCATAGTTTATTATTGGGTTTAAACGGTTAAAATAATCGTTGTATTCTTGAGCCATCAAATTCTGTTGAGCGGGAGCAAATGTTGACTCAATTGATTTCATCGAACCGCCTCGTCCAGTCTGAGCCATCTGAGTAGCAATGGCCTTATTCATCTGTTGTTGTTTGGCCTTAAATATAGGAGAGTTCAATATACTGGAACTCCCATCTCCTGAAAACGTGTCCATGTACATCGAAAGAGCCTTATTACCAGCTTTTGCGTAGGGTTCATACCTGTCAATAGCCCCTTCGTACTGGCCTGACATTTGATCCATACCCTTTTGTATTGATCCCAATGCATCGTCACGACCCTTTTCAATGTCACGAATGGAATTATCAAGACCTTGCTGGGTGTATTCTAACGCACCGTCACGCGCATCAATAACTCGATTTTCTGCGTCCTGCACGTATTGGTCATAACCTTTTTCGTCAATGACCTCCTCTGGATTAAGCTTTGCTAATTTATCTTCAATTGGCTCAAACATATCAACAATACCAGTTCCATCTTTTGAGAATGCTGGCTTTTGTTCCGACTTGATGTATTCAACGGCCTCATCATAACCTACTTTTTTCCCGTCTGGTAATGTGTATTGTGTTTTATAGGTTCCCTTTTTAGCGTCTTCGAGATTACTCTTTCCTGCATCTATTCCTTTTAGCTGTGATTTTTTCGCCTTTTTTTTCTCTTCATTAGATAAGACAACCCCTCCCAGAACTGCTCCACCTATAATTGCTGATGCTGCCATTTTAACTTAACCTCCGAATAAAATTTATGTCTGATTTTTTATAGTTTTTATTTTCCAAATATTTAGATATATCGTATTTTGGCATAATACTTATGCCTACCAAATCAACCTTTTGATCTTTAGCTACATCCTCTAAAGCATCAATTAATTTTACAATAACCCTACCCTGTTTAATATCCGATAAATCAGGATCAGCCTGCATTGAAAACTCTTGAATGATATAACTTTTTGAGTAGAGCTGTGGATAGCAAGTAGCTAGTAGTCCGCCTAATATTTTTTTATTTTCCACACATTTTAAAACAATAAGATATTCACTTTGTATGTATAGCTTCATATTATTTAAAAACGTCTCCGAGCTATACTCAATACCAATCTCCTCTAAACCCATTTTTTTATAACTCTTTTTTCCGATGGCCTCCATTTCATAAATATCTTCCATCTGAGCGTTTAAAACATTCATCTTCCCATCCTCCTATCAATACTTTCAATGGACTCAATAACTAAATTTAATTGCTCCCGAATATTTATTTCATTTTCAAGAACATATCCTTTTAACTGATTTATCAAAGTTATCGCTGTATTTAAATCTGTTGCATCAGGATAATCAGTTGTAGAAATTTCTGGTAATTTATACGGGATGATTGCTGGCATTAAAATTCCTCCCACATCCCACTCAATACAAATGGTGCTGGATCTGGCATCTTTATGTGATATTGCCGTGTATAGTAACTCGATGCTTGAGTATATAAATTTACCTTAAACTCTGTGTCTCCCACTTTCCCTAGATCAACCTCCTTAAAATTTGACCATGTGCCACCATTGTCACGATGCCTAACCAATATTCTTGGAGAGTCATACATATTTGCTTCTTTTCCCACTCCACGCTTTATCCTCGCACATACAGACCTCGGCTTTTTAAGCACCGCATCAGATCCATAATTAATGTGACCAGTAATTATTTCTGCATTAATTGTATTTGAGTCGTCGCTATAATGATCGTTATCTAAAGAGTATAGTTTTCCGTTATCAATATCTCCAATAATATGTTTATTCCACGTAGAACAATACGCATAGCAGTTCGCTCTAAATAATGATCTTGTAGCAGTCTCTTCATTGTAATTAGACCACTTGTAAAACGATTTGGATACGTAGTCATATAAAAATGTTTTCTTCTCTTGTGGAAAGTTTAAAACAAGAAATTGCTTCCCATCAATTGCAATATTGAACGCAATAGCATCATCAACTACACTTAAGTTTTGTATTTCTTTGTTGATTGGTAACCCCATATCCACATAAGACGCACCTTGTAAAACTACTAATCTTCTTGCCTTATCTAAAAAAATCATTTTGTTGCCGTCAATAACAACACTGGCATAAGGACTGGCTAACCCTATTTGTGCATATTCGGCTTTGACTGGACTTAAAAACGGGTCAGTAAAAGATCGCGAATTGCCCCATATATCCAATGTGGACTTGGAGCAAACCAAAAATGATGATGACCCTTTGTATATTCCCTCAACATTTTCCTGGCTTGTTATATCGTAACTATCCGCTGCATCCCATTGAAATGGATTCCCAGGATAGCTAAATTTCCACGCCATGTCACCTTTTTGATTTCCAATAAGATAACTATAAAACTGTATTAAATGTGTGCAATTCGATGGTGGACTACCAGTGCCTGTTAAAGGAGGCGTGCTTGTCGTGCTTAATATTTGTGTATTCGTTGTGTAATTAGTGAATACAGGCGCAGAGTTAGCCACCATA
>Ga0070746_10000330_pt1 | contig 28003 bp, 41 predicted proteins | sample VirMetDEL_Mar_21_FD_77016 | JGI IMG/M metagenome (GOLD analysis project Ga0070746, IMG submission 77016) | Aqueous microbial communities from the Delaware River and Bay under freshwater to marine salinity gradient to study organic matter... | ecosystem: Environmental > Aquatic > Marine >...
ACAGGACGTATAATGAACTATCGAATAACAGAAACAAGCACTAATGATTACTCGATTGCAGAAATGGCACTTGAAATTGCTAAAGGAGGTGAGCGTTAATGTCTCAAATATTACAACCTATAGTTACAGGAAATAGTATTGTTGACTCTTGGTCTTTTAGTGTATCAGATAGCAATAACGAACTAGATAATAAACTCAAAGCTGTATTAACAGCTATGCAAGATTTGTCTAATGGTTCTACAACAGATCAATTAAGAGATGCAATTATTAGTGCATTATCATAAGGATATAATATGAGGATATTAAATAACGATGAGCTTGCCCGTATGTGGGGTGAATTAGAGCCTAAAATAAATAAGGCTTTAGAACACGGTACTGGGGAGAGCTCATCTTATGATTTATTTATAGAGTGTTTGAATAACAATGCACAATGTTGGGTGCATAAAGACGCAGTAGCTATTACTCGTTTTATAAATTACAATAAATATAAACAATTACAGATTATTACTGCTACAAGTAATGATTGGTTTAAAGATGGTTTTAAATGCTTAAAGGTATTTGAAGAATTTGCTAAGGAAACTAAATGTCGTAATATTGCTATCTGGGGACGCTCAGGTTGGAAAAGAGTATTAAAAGACTATAGTGAACCTTACACAATCCTAGTTAAGGAGTTATAAATGATCGATCAATTTGAAGACCTAATGGGCATTGTACATGAGCCTACAGGTAATGCTTTTATTGATAAAATAAAAAATAAAAATATATGTTACAAAGGCGGTGGCGGTACTACAACTACTTCTACTTCGGGTGTACCAAAAGAATTCAGGCCTTATGTTACTAGAGGTCTTGCAGATGCTGAAGCAGCAAGAGAATCAGGTGAACTTAGCTTTGTAGCTGGGCTTACTCCTGAACAAAAAGAATCACAAGAAATGCAACTTAATCTTGGTAGAGAAACGCTTCCAGGGATTGCAGAAGAATCTGCTGCAGCAAGAGGAGTATTAGGAGAAGCTTCTCGTGGTGAAGGAATTTTCGGTTCTGGTGCTTATGAAACAGTAGCTAACGATATGTCGGATAGACTTGCTTCTTTAGGTGATCAAGCAAGAGGAATGTCACAAACCCAATCTGCATTAGGTGGAGGTTTAGGTTCTGCCCGATCACAAGCAACAACTGAAAAAGCAGTAATGGATACTATGTTTGACGAAGTGAGCAAAGAAGTAGCTGCACAAAGAACAGGGCGTTCAGGTGCAGCACAAGATGTAATAGGCACAGGTGCTGACGTAGGCGCACAATACGGTTTAGGAGCTGCTGCAGTTGAAAGAGTAGGTAGTGCATTACAACAACAGGCACAAAAAGAAGGCGATACTACTTATCAAGGATTACAACGTTTCTTTGGATTATTAGGTTCACCAGCGGTAGGCTCTGAGACTACATCAACTCAAAGCGGAGGTGGTAAATAATGAACTATATGGAATTATTTAAAGATGATCCTATCGCTAAATCAGAAGTAGATGAACAACCATTAGCCCAAATAGATAGGCAAGCGCCTTTAGCTCAACCAGTGCAACAAGAACAATCAGCTAGCGGTATGCTCAAAGAAAAAGCGATGGAAATGGGAACAGATAAAGCTAGTGAATTTGGTATGGATAAACTTGCTTCTATGTTTGCAAAGCCTACAATGTCAAGCATAGCATCACCTTTAATGAAACAAGGTGCAGATGCAGCAATGGCTAATGCAGTAGCTAAAAATACGGTAGCAGGGGCTGGTGCAGGTGCTATGGGTGCATTAGGCACAGCAATGCCTTATATCGGTATGGGATTACTTGCTGGAAAGGCATTTGGTTTATTTAGTGATGGTGGTTATGTTGGACCATTATCAAGTGTAAAATATAAATATGGTGGCGGACCTGTTAAAGAAGAAGTCGAAATGAAATACGGTATGTGAGGTTAGTATGCATATAAAAAGTTTTACTCAAAAAGATAGATACGGAAATATGACTTCCGTAGAATTCTTTGAAGATCCTGGAATACCTTCTATTACTGTTATACCTGAATATGATCATCCTGGAGATCCTAAAGGTACTGACACAGTCCCTGCATGGTTAACTCCTGGAGAAAACGTAGTTAATGCAGAAGCATCTAGACTTCCTGGAAATCAAGAAATAATTGATAAGATGAATGAAGATGGAAGAGAAATACAACAGGCACAGGGTGGACCTATTCCTACGTATGCTAATGAAGGTAAGTTTATTGCAGCACCAAAACCTGATTGGTTAACTGAAGATTTAATTTATGCGTTAATGCTTGCAGAGTCTAGTGGTAATGCAGATGCTAAAAACCCTAGTAGTACAGCTACAGGATTAGCACAAATTTTAATAAACACTGCTGCAGATCCAGGATATAAGACTCAACCATTATCTCCTGAAGATAGAAAAGATCCTGTTAAAGCTAAACGATTTGTTGAGCAATACTTAAGTGGAATACAAGAAGCTTATCCTAAATTTACACCAGAACAAGTGATTACTGCATATCATGCTGGTCCAACAGGTATGAAAAAATATTTAGATGGTAAAGGAAAACTTCGTGAAGAATCACAAAATTATTACAATAGAGTATTAGGTCATCAAAAAGGACTTTCTAGTCTAAGAGAAAATAGTGGAATGATTCCGACTCTTACTAAAACTGGGATTGGATATAAAAGTATTGACCCTTCTCCTGAAGAAGAAATAGCTAAAGGTAATTTAATCCCAGTTGAAGAGTATTTAGGTATACCTAAAGAACAAGCACCACCTCCAGTAACCCCTGAAAGAGTGCAACAAGAAAAAGGGATGACAACATTTATGCAGTCATTATTACCAAGCCTAAAAGTACCTATGTATAAAGCAACGGGTACAGTTAGTACGGATGATGAGTTTGCAAGAGAAAGGGAAGAACAAAAAAGAATAGCACAAATGATTACTGCTAGTGGTGCAAATGTAGTAATGCCTGAAGGTGATGCTAATATTCTTAATCCAGAAGAACAACAAGAACAAATTCAAAATATAAATACGGCTAATATAGCTAAGCTATTTCCAGAACTTGATGAAGAAGATGCTCAAGCTAGTCTAGTTATTCCTCCACAAAAACCAGCATTAAGCACATTCCAAAGTGCCGATGGTCAAACAAGACCTGTTACTGAAACACCATTATCTCAAATACCCAGTTTAGGATTAGGGTATGACGAACTTATGGCAGAAAAAAGAATAGAACAAAAACAAGAAAGAAGAGCAGACGCTTTAGCAATAGCACAGGCTAATCAACCTAAAACACCATTATCTCAAATACCTAGTTTAGGATTAGGAGATTATAATCCTACTATTGCTGAAGGAAAACAATTTGATTCTGATGTAATAATTCCTGCCCCTACAAAAGAACAATTAAATAAACTTAATCTAGATATAGAAATTCCTAAAGAAGAAACTCCAGAGTTATCTCCCATAGATCAAGTAATTTCAGATTACGAAAGCATGAGATCGCGTGGTCTTTCTAGTGGTAAAGCACCTTTAAATGATCCTGCTTTTCTTAAGCCCTGGAACGACTTAACTTTAGAAGAAAAAGAAAAGTACTTAAATTTTGTAAGTCCAGATAAATTAGGCATTTCACCTTTAAGAAGAAGTGTTAGTATTCCGACAGCAGAAAATACAACTTCTGAAGATGAAGCAAATAAAATATCAGAGTCTGTAGGTCAAGTTGATTTAAGTAACAAAGGAGAATTAACACCTTCTACAAAGTTAGGTACATTCCAAAGTGACGATGGTCAAACAAGACCTGAAAACACTCCACAACAAAAAGAAGCTTTAACTACTATAGCTGATAGAGCAGATAAAATTACACCTGAAGGCGAAGCAAGTATTCAAGCATTATTGAATAGTTTAAAGCCAAGTGAAAAAGATAAAGTTAATAAAATAGCTAGTAACGTGGGTGGCTGGTTTAAAGATGCATTTAGTGATTTATTTAGTGGACCTGAGTTAGCACGAATGGCATTGCTTTATGCAGGAAGTAGAGTTGCTGGCTATGATCATAATTCTTCACTTGGTTATTCGGCTAAACAATATCTTAAAAGAGTAGATGCACAAAATGCTCAATTCCAAAAAGATATTCGTGATGAAGATTATCAAGATTTTACTGAAGCGTCTCGCAAAGAGTTTGAAAAAACTAAAGATTATTCTGTATTAAGAAAGAAACCAGAAGCACCAGCAGGTATATCAGGTACATCAGGAACTAAATACGATACTTATAAAGGAACTATTGTACAAGTTTATACTGTAGGCGAAGGCGCAAATAAGCGTTTAGTTGTTAATGATAATGGTACACTTATACCAGCTACATCTAGTCGTTTTGAAGTTGTACAACCTGAAACACACAATTTAGCAAAGGTTACAGATAGATTTAACACTGCATTACAAGCCAAAGCTGATGAAATTAATAAAACAAGAACTAAAGAGAAAGAACCACTTATTGACTTTGCAACTCAAGAACTTGCTCAAGAGTCTGCTAATTTTTATAATGCAACACGTCAATTATTTAGAATGAATGTAAACACTTCTCAGCGTCTTCGTTCAGAAATACTTGGAGCACAAGCTGATTATTTAGAAGCTATGGCTAAAGGTGAAAATCCGTCTAGCATAGAAGGTTTCTACAATAAAAGAATTATTAGTCTTAAAACAGGTAAAGCAATTAGCTTTAACGATATAAAAAATACTGATGCTGAAAAGTTTAGCCAAGTAGATCAATCAATAATGACGTTAGCTAGAAATCAAGCAGTAGATGAAAATAAAGATGCAGGTAAATTGTATAGAGAATTTTGGGAAAAAGCAAAATCTGATTGGAATAAAATAGAAGATAAAAAAAGTTATTCTAAGGCAAGCTATACAGATGGTTATGATCCTTTTGTAATGTGGGTTAGAGATGTTATACTCGAAGTACCCGAAGCAGTAGCGTTATCACCTGATGAAAATTAATTTATACTTAATAAAAGGTAGGGAGGCAACTCCTTACTTTATTTTTAAAGGAGCATTGAATGGAAACTTTCCGTAATAACGATAACGAGTCTTTTCTTGTAATAGATGGCGATACTATTGCTAATACTAAGGGAGAACGTTTACGTATTGGAAACATTAATGCCAGAGAGATAGATAAGATTATTGAAAAAGATGGCGGTTTTGAATTTAAAGAAGGTCAAGTAGGTGGTGACGCACAAGCCGCAGCTATAACTAGAATAATCAAAGAAGGTGGTTTTACAAACGTTGAATATTCAAATAATTATGATGAATTTGATCGTCAAATTATTAATCTTATTAACAATAAGGGTGAAAATTTAGAAACAAAATTAGTAGCTTCGGGTGTAACCGAGGTAAGTCCTTATACTTCAGAAGAAGCTATTATAGCTAAGCGAGAACAAGAACTATATGAAGCTGCTTTAGGTAAAGAAGATGATTTAGCTAATAGATTAGGCGATGAAATAAATCAACAAATTGCCAGTGAAGGCTTGTTGTATAAAACAAAAGCAATTAATGAAAGATATTATGATCCTGAAATACATTCAGGAGTCCAGTTTAGAGATCCAAATCGTACAATAGATAACAAAGCAATAGGTATTTCAGGTCAAGTTGCCACTGCATGGGATCAAGGTTGGGATGGTGTTAAAGAAGGACTATGGGGCTATCTTGATGCAATAGGACAAACAACAAATATTGAAATGTTTGAAAACCTAGGTGAAGCAGGAGTACGTGCTGCTAGAGATAGAATGTCAAATGCGCCTGAGATTATATTAGATTATAAAGAAATTGATAATGTATGGGATGCTTTTAGTTGGACAATGAATAATGCAGTAATGTCTGCTCCTTATCTTGTAGCAACTTTTGGTGCAGCGGCAGCAGCCGTTCCTGCAACAATTGTAGGTGGTCCTGTGTTAGGTGGAGCAACTGCTTTAGCTCCTATTTCAGCAATATATGCTGGTCATACTTGGAATGAGATGGAAGGTGAAAAAGGTATTCCGCAATTTTTATCTGCAACTGCAGCTGGTGTAGCTGCGGCTTCCGTAGAAAGACTTGGTATGAAAGCATTAATAAGTCCTACAGACATATTATCTAAACAAGGTTTAAATAAACTAATTAATGTTTACGCTAACAAAAACAATATATCAGTAGATAAAGCAAAAGAAATTGTAGTTAAAACAGTTAGTCAAGAACAAGCATCTATGGCACGATCTTTACTTAGAATGAAACCCTCTGACATTGCTAACTTTACAGGCATGGGTGTAGTTAAAGCAGCAGGCATTGGTGCATTAACTGAAAGTGGAACTGAAGTAATACAAGAAGGTATACAAGCAGCGACTGCTGGTTTAATGTCTGATAAAGATTACACTAAGGATGAACTAGTTAATCGTTTTATTAATGCAGGTCTTGCAGGTGGTGTACTTGGATCTGGCTTTTCTACAGCAGGAAATGTATATAACCAAGGTAAAAATACACTTTTAAAATCTGATTTAGCGAATGCAAGAACAGATAGGTATAGAATAATTGAACAAGCTAGAATAAGAGACTCTCAAGCTAGCAACACTACATCTAGAAAACCTTCAACTGTAGAAAAAAATATTGACAGCGTTGATAATGAAGTTGAAAAACTTGGTTACGATTATGATAGTAATATAAATCACTTTTCTAATGAAGCACAAATTCACGAGAATGAAAAAAGAGGATTTAAAAATATTATTAAAAATAATGAAGATGTTGCCGATTATATATCAACTATAACTAGTGGATTTGGAAAGTTATTTAAAGCAGCTGAATCATCTGCAATTGATTTTAATAAATTAGTTCAAAGTAAAATTGGATTAGATATTTTTTCCCGTATCGGACAAGTGACAACAGGTGTTTATCATGCTGGTCAAAATTTTAAACAATATAATGATCAACTTATTTCTGATTTTAAATCTTATGTTGATGAAACAGCAATTGCTAAATCTTTCGGTGAAAAAAATCTTAACTCTAAAAACGCTGTTACTATCTCTAAAAAGTTAAGAGAGTTTGGACGTAATGGTGGTTTTGAAAATTATGAATTAATGATTTTACAACAACAAGGTGCATTTGATTTAGCAGATAGCTATATTAAAGGAGACCGCAGTACAGATATTATAGAAGAATTAAGAAATTTAAATTTAACGACTGATAGTGAAATAAGAGAATATTATACTAGAGCTAAAAAATTTGCTAATGGTGTAGTACCTCTTGAAGCATTAGGTGTGTCTAGTGTTATTGAAGCAAATTCCTTATATGCTGCCTCAAAACAAATTAAAAATTCTTATGACGTAGCATATAATGCTATCAATGAAGAGTATGAAAAAGCTAATAAAGGTAAAACAATTCCTTATAGAAGTGACTATTGGTGGAGACATCAAGGCTTTGATCATGTTAAAGTTAGAAAAAACCCTGCAAAATTTAAGAAGTGGTTAGCTAATATTGACCCTACACTCGATGTAGAAACGATATATCAAAATATAGCTAATCGTGGAGCGCACGGAGCACAAGGGGACTTCTCTTTAGTTGGTGGAGTTAAATGGAGACCTTGGTCTTTTAACCCCATGGCTGCAAATATAACTGATGCTAAAGATTTTTCGGATTGGTCTAATGATAATTTGTTTGAATCATTAAATAAAACTCAAATTGAAGCAGCTAAATATAATTCAACTACTAGATATTTCGGAGAAGGCGGTTCTAAATTATCTAAACTATTTCAAGATCTTAGAGAAGAAAAAGTTTTAACTGAAGAAGAGATTCAAAAATTTGCTTGGTACACTAAAGCAATTATTGATAGTTCTCACGGTAACTTTAGAAGAATAAAAGATCCACGTTGGGCTGCAGTAAATAACTTTTTAACTTCATGGTCTATATTTGCAGGCTTACCATTGTCTACTATTTCTTCTATTCCAGAAACTGCTATGATTTATTTTAAGGTAAAGGATAGCGATGAATGGAAACAAGCAAATAAAAGATTTATACAAGAGCTTACTGGTGCATGGGATAAAGCTTTAAAAGCAGAAGTAAATATTGCTAAAAAACAATTAGAGTTATCTGGTCTTTCAGAAGATCAAAACACAGTTGTTGATAGATTAGCTACAGGTGAACGTGATGTTTCTTATATTAAAGCACATGAAGCATTTTTTAGAACAGTAGGTATTAAACAATTTACACAATGGCAAAGAAGAATGAATTCAGCATTTGCTGTTGATACAGTTAAGTCAGGAATGAATCGCTTAGAATATGCGCCTAAGAAAAAATCAATTGATTCTGATAAAGAAGTATTTGATTTAGATAATTTTAATGAAGTTGAAATGCGAACTTATTTAGATCTTAGCGATTTAGGTATCGAAGTTCAGTCTTTATATGATTATTTTACTGAAGTAGATGAAATTTATCGTGATAAATTATTTGATATAACAGATAATCGTTCTATAGACGCTAATTTAGATGAGTATATTAGGTCGCCTACAACAAGAGAAACTGCAACTAGACAGCTTGCAAGGAAAGAAAAACTTAAAGGCGAACCATTACTTGAAAGAGCAATGGAAATACAAGAAGAAATAAATGAACAAATACAAACTGCTATTTATAGATTTGTAAATGAGCGTATTCAAAATCCGCAAGCAGCTAATCGTCCTTTGTTTTTTCAAGATCCTCATTATCAATTGTTTACCCAGTTTAACGGTTTTATTAGTACATTTACAGCTAATATAATCCCTAAACTCTGGCGTGATCAATTAGCAAAAGGTAATCCTAAAGTTAAATATGATACTTTTGCATTAGTCATAATGATGTTAGCATTAGGCGGTGCTTCTCAGTATATTAAAGATTTAATTAAATTTGGACAATCGAGTCCCTATTTAAATGAAGTAGGTTATATACAGAGAGCATTATATTCTTCTGGTGTTATCGGACAATATGAGAGAGTAGTAGATTTAGCTCATCCCCTCTATCCGCAAAGAGGAGACGGACTAGAATGGATGTTTAATACACTATTAGGAGAAGCTGGTCCTTCTGCTAGGAATATTGAAACAATATTTACAGCGACAGGACAGGCGTTATCAGGAGAAACTGAACGAGCAGTAGCCAATGCAGGTAAAGTACTACCTGGAATTGGTCCTATTACTTCTCTTCGTAGATCTTTAGCTGATATAACACACTTAGAAAACCCCCTTAAAGGGGTAGAATTGCCTGATTCAGATGATGTAATCAGCGTATTACTAAAATAATTCAACGGTTAGTCTTCCTAAGAGGCTAACCTCCCTTGGAGAAAATTAATGGGTAAATTTAGTCAAACAATAGCGAATGCAAAACGAGCTAAAGCTCCAACAATGTCACCTCAAGCGGTGGCTTTAGAACAAGAACAAAGAAAAATTACACAAGCGGAAGAAACTTCTCCTGCTATTTTAGAGACCCCTGTTGAACAGTTAGGTGTTACTCGAACACAAGCTCCTCCCGAAGAAACAGAAGGAGTACTTTCAACACCACAAATAGCTCCTAGCCAAATGGAACAAACAGAAGAATTAGTTCAAGCTTCAAAGAGTATAGCTCCTATAGCTAGGGAAGTCTCTAAGCGAGGAATTACTAATTTAGAAGGAGAAACTGATTTTAGCCCTGCTGCGGCACAAGCTGCAGTAACCGAAGAATTAAAGTCTCAGTATGAAGCTGCGCCTATTTATGCACAAGATTCAGATGAAGATTTTTTTGATTATAGAAGTACAGATCAATTAAAAAAACGATTTGAAAATGTAACATCTACTCGCGATGCTTTAATGAATGTAGTAAATACAGGCTTTGAATTAAGAGAAAGATTAGATGACTCTTTCAGATTAGCTTTGAATGATACAACAGATACTGCACAAAGTGTAAAAAATATTTTAGTAAAAAATGATTTATTAGATACAACTACAAATCAATTACAACCTAAAGTAGCTAACGCATTAACTATTCAGCTTATTGAATCTATACAAGATCACATTAATAAACGCGATGATCGTGCAACTGGTAATTATAATTCTACAATGTCAGAAATGGTTTCCTTGTTTGATGTTGATGAGCCTGCTAAAATACAAGGACAAATACTTAATCCTGAGTATACAAGAGGTAAATTAGCTAGAGGTGTAATAGGAAAATTAGTACAAGCACCTACTCAAGAAGGGCAAGTAGTTAGTGGTTATGGTAATGCAGGAGTTACATTAGATCCTGAATCAGCCGATTATTTAGACACGCTTATGTGGAACGCTGTTAAAGAAATGGGTTTTCTTGAGTATAATACTGACGGACAAAGTGAATTTTATAAGATGTCAGAAGGGGCTGAAAATTTTTTTAATAATACTAGAGAATTATTAACTGATATACAACCTGAAAATAGAATAGATGTATCATCTACACCAACAATTGAAGGTCAATCTTTACCTGGGTTAGAAAGACTTAAAGGACGTTCAGCTGGTCCCGTGTCTCAAAAGTCTAAGCTAGATGAAAATATGGTAATTGAAAATCAAGTTAAAAATAATCTTGGTCGTATGCCATTGCGTATTTCTACAGATCGTTATGCCTTTGCTATGCAAGTAGTTGCTTCTGTAATACAAGTAGCAGAAGATGGTAAAACAATTACAGGATTAGCAAAACAATCGGATAGAGGTTTTTTCTCAACTGAGCCATGGGCATCAATGATAGGTCTTGACGAAAAAAAATGGACAAAAGCATATAGCCGTGGATTAAAAACTCATAATGGTAATGAAGCATTAGCAACTGAACAAGCAGATCGTGTAGTTAGAAGAGAAGCTAAAAAAATATTTCAAACTATGATAGATGGAGATAATAAAGCTAACAAAGTCTTTTATAATAAATGGTTTCATGCGTCATCAGTAGGTCGCTATTTTGTTAGAAACACAATGCTTAATTACCAAGACAGTAAGCTTGTAAGAAATTTTTTAAGTAATGCTAAACGGACTCCTCTTAATTTAAATAATAGTACAGATAAAAATTCAAAAATATTATCTAATTGGAAATATATTATTGGTAAAAATCTTTTAACTCCAGAAGAAGTTAATCTAAAAGACAGAACAGGTGCGTTTGTTAGAACAGAAGACATGACTTGGAATGCAGTTATGAGAGCCTCTGAAAAAGTAATTAATGATCCTTTAAATAAAACCTATCAAAAATGGTATGCTACAGGCGATAAACTCAGAACAATAAAAGATAGCGACTATATTAATATTGAGGCTTTAAATGAATTAGTTGGCCCTGATTTTATATCAGAGTTTCAAGACCCTGCAGAATGGGGTTACAAATTACAATCATTAATTGATTTTGCAAACTTTATAGATGCTAAAAAGAAAGCAAAAACAAATCCAGATTCTATTGCATTATTTGAACCCCAAGCTCAAACTCAACATGACGGTAAACAAAACGGAATTGCAATACAAGCAATGCAACTTGGTGATGTAGATTTATTAGCTGCAGTAGGTACTATTTATAATCCTGAAGAAGGCGTAGTAATTCCTGAAGGTGATATCCGTAGAAAATATATAATGGAAATGTCATCTTCTATTAAAAAAACTTTTACACAAAGTCCAGAAAAAGTAGATCTATGGTTATCTGTAATTGACGGTATTGACAAAAACGAAGATAGAAAAGCAATTACTAGATTGATATCTAGAACGCCTTTACTGGAAGTCTCTTATGGTAAAGACCCCTCTTATAATCATGAAACTGTAATTGAATTTTTAAGAGGAAAATACGGTTACATTATTCGTGATGCTATACGTACAAGCGATGTGCTTGATTACGAAAATGAAAATCGATTGATTGAAGATTTTAATTCATTAATTAAAACAACGTTAACGGACACTTTAAACACAAAACATCAAAAAACACTTCAAAGCATGGGACTATTATGGTCTATGATGGGTAAAACACCTTATTATAAAGGACCGCTTGGTACTACTATTTTTTTAGGCTCAACTGAATTTACAAAAACGGGAGTTACAGTACCTATCCCTACCCCCGAAGGCACTATATTTAAAGATATAAAAATAAGTAAACCCACAGGGAGTAAAAGATCTAAAAGTAAAAAGATATTAAATAAAGAGACGGGTTGGTGGGAAACTGCGAAGCCTTCTAGATATGGACAAGAAGTTTCAAATCAATTGCCTGTTATTTCTATTCAACAAATTGATGCTGCTATTATGGCAAAAACAATTAATGATATTAATAATAACAGAAAGGAATCTCTTTTTATGTTACCCGTTCATGATGCGATTATTACAGACGCATCTAGTGTAGATGAATATCATGCAAGGATTAATAAAAATTTTGTAGAAGTAAATAAAAATTATAATTTAGCAAATAATATTTTAAACGGTTATAATGAAGCTAAAAGCATTTTTCAGAATACAACTAATCCGAATGGAACTTATTTAATATCTGAGGATAGTCCTTACCGCGCAATCCATACTTATTTAATTCAAAAGATAGAACAACAAAAAGAAAAATCAGGCAAGATAGTTGCACCATTAACAGGCCAAAGAGGTTTAAGAAAAGGAAAACTAGATGAGCTGATAGCTACTATTAAATTAAATAATTGGACTGAAGATGGAGGTAATGTAACAGGTAATAATCTATTAACTATTTTTAAAGCAATTGAGAATTACGAACGACTTAAACCTAATTTTAATGAATGGAAAAGACTTTCAGAAATTGGAAAGAAGAACGCATTAAAAGAATTAGCTGAATTAATTTATGAGTATAATTAGGAGGACAATTATATGGAAAAGAAGAGCTATAATAGATTAGCATTACAAGGCGTTGATGTTGATGACATGGAATTTGTAAAGGAATTTGAATTAAATCCTCAATTAGCATATACACCTGCAATTAATGATGCGTTATTAGATAAAATGTATCAAAAAAATATTCAATATTATGTTAATGATGGTATTCCTTTGAGAGAAGCTAAGTCAAAGGCTGGACGATTAAAAGCACAAGCAAAAAAAGATATTACTGCTTTGTTGTAAAAAAAAAATAACCCCACAGGGAATCCTATATGGAAACCTTGTGGGGTTTTTTTTATTTAACAAAACAAGTAATCAGAATTAATAACTTCAGATATTTGCAATACGCCAATTGTAGGAGGGAGTATATTAATACCTTTTCCGAAGGGAATAGTATCATAAAAGTTTTCTTTATCATATAACGTGATAAACTTTTCTCTAGTATCTACCATGAGACGTTCTGTTTCCGTAGCGTAACTACTAAACGAATCATGAACTGCACCAAAGTCGCTATCCCACTCTGCAATCACTAATGCCATATGACTAGCATCCATGCTATGAACAAAGTTAGGGCTGATACCACACATGAATCCTCTTCTATCAGGGATATCAGTCTTTTCTCTAAGTACGTGTTTAAATCTTATTTCTCCTTGCGGAGTATTAAATCCGTAGCAATCTACCTTAACAGGTCTAGTACGATAACACTCATATATAACAGGAAATCCAGATGGTGTTTCCCATTCTATAGCGTGGCCTCTATCCGTACCGTACAATCCTCTCCAATTAAGTATCTCTTGATCAGCTAATTGTTGAAGATATTTCATAGTAGTTAATGGTCCTGGGCAGACTTCTTCAATTGCTTTTATTATTTGACCGCTAAGATCTATACAGTCTTGTTCGGAAATATTATATAAATTAGTATAACCATATTGATAACAATCGCTATACATTGATTCAGCCATTTTCTTTTGACCACAGCTGTAAGCACGAGTCATAGCAGCTCGCTTAGCAATTCCTTTTCTAATATGCTTCATTGGTATTTCTCTTTCTTCGAACCAATCAGGCATACGTTCAGTAAGTCGTTTAGCTATCTGTACATAAAAATCATTTTGCACTTTTCTAGGTATAAGACCTACTAATAGTCCTGTCTTCTCGTCTTTAGACATTGCACCAAGGTGTTGCCAACCGTTATTAGCCCCATCAATAGGTAAAGGAAGATGAGTATAAAAGTCAAGATCATCTTGTTGAGCCTTATAGTAGTTATACCACTCAATACAACAAGCTAGAAAAGAAATTTCTTTTTCTGCTTCTTTACTTATTATTTTCATTTCACCTAATTCAAGAATTTCTTCTAGGTGTTGTTGAGTCCACATTGCTCTGTCTTCTAATGTCATTTTATCTACTGAGATAGTATCTAAGCCTTCTTCTTCTAAGATACTTTTGTAATCAGTTGTAACCCAATTAGGTATTTCTTCTATATGATAAGAACGATTGTAACAACAAGCAGTATGAACGGCTAACCAGAAATTAGCAGATTCATTAAACAGTTTACCTTCTGAAAAGAGTAATTGTCCTCTTGCCATGTCTGATCCTTGGAAGTTAAAGAAAGGTTCTGAGTAATATAATCTTCCTCTATAATCAGCGTCAATATAAAAGTAAAAATCTTTAGACAGCCATTTAGCTGCAGTAGCCATTATCTCTTTTACTTCTCTGTTTTTTGAAGCTTGACGTTGATATAGCTTATCATTCTCTTTCTTATCATCTCCAGAAAACTTTTCAGTCTTAATAAACATAGAATAGTTATCTAGAATTGCTTGATGTACTTCATTATTAACCTTAAATCGAGTTGCTTGAAGTTTATTTATTGCCTTTACAAATGGTTTATCTTTATATTTAATAAACAAATGCTCTTTAGATTTGTCCCATGTTTTAATAACAGGCTTTCCATTATCTTGAAACAAAGAAGTAATAATAGGAATAGCTGTTTCACTAATACAATTAGTTTTACCAGCAATTACTTCCATCTCACCCCATTTATCAGTAGCGTGTATAGTAACTGGCTTACGACTCTTAATATGACCCACAGATATTGTTAAGTAATTACACATAACAAAGCCTTCAATAATTAAATCACCTACTCTAACATGGTCTCTAAAGTTAACATTGTTACTGTCCCAACCTTCAACTATATATTTACCTATAGCCATTGAAGTTTGAGTAATAGGCGTTTCACCCTCTGTTTTACTACGTTTAAAGCAACGTTGTATATATTTTCTGGCATAGCTTATCATATCATCTACTAAGAAATCAAGCATATCTACACCATCAGTGTCAATCATTCGCATTATTTGAATATTACGTCTAGGTTTTACACCTAGATCCTCACTACGGATTCTCGTTAAGAGATATTGTTTTATGTCCTGCATCATTTCTCTTTCTAATATCTACACCCCAAGTTGGGGCTGGTGGGTTGTGTAATGTTTGAATATCGCAAGTTATTGGATTGTAATTTGTTTTAATCCCGACTAGAATCTCATAATTTTCGACAGGGAATATTTCTTTTATTTGATCTAATTCTTCTCTTGTGCATTCAACCCATGCAACATAATTAGGATCATGTTTTAATTGTTTAAAATTGACTTGCATAACCTAATCAAGTTCCTTTCTTTTAATATTTGATATGCATCCATATATTTTTCAGATGCTTGTTTAATAATTACTTCAGATATACCTGATTGTAATATAAGTTTAGTACACTCCATACAAGGAGAAGTAGTTGTATATAGTGTAGCCCCCTCTCCATTACCATTTGTTTTTGCTAGCTTACAAATAGCATTAGATTCAGCATGGATTACATAAGGTAGTGTAGCTCCATTAGCGGCTTTACATTCATTATCAAAACCGCTAGGTGTACCATTCCAACCCATTGAAATAATATTACCTTCTTTGACAATAACTGCTCCTACTTTAAGATCACTATCATAAGACATCTCTGATACACGAGAAGCAATATCCATATATAATTCATCATAACGTTCTTCTTTAAATGTCATTTAATAAACTCTCTATTTTATTTTGACGCATTATAGCTTGACTTCTATATTTATTACGTTCTTTAGTTAACTCCTCTATTTGTTTAAGTAGATCTTTATTTTTAGCTACGGCATCATTTAACGAATAGTTTACTTCTGCCCATTGCTCATAACTTATTGAATAGCTTCCCATTATACCACCTCAAAATCAATAGTTTTATTATCAAAATAAGTTAGTCTAGTCGTGTCATGATTATACTTTGCGTTTCCAGCGGGACCAGTTCTACCTGTAAACCTACTCTTAAGCACGATGAAATTAATTGTGTTTCTAATCTCTTCGTTTTCATTCGCCATGTCTCTAGCGAATCCAATGATATCGAATGATATTTGTTTGATTGAACCAGAACCTTTGATATCATCCATGCTAGGTAGTTTGCCTTGTTCAAAAGTCGATCCCCCACCTTGAACTTTACGTAGGTGAGAGATAATTCCAAGCCAAATATTATGCTTCTTAGTAAGCTTAAGGAGATCTGACATGACTTTATCGATAGCTTCGTTACCAGTGTAACCTTCGGCTCCTTCAGATACCGCGATTGTAATATGGTCAAGGATAAGGTACTTACACCCCATAAGAGCCATATACTCGATCTTATCAATGAGAGACTCATCCCCAACAGAACCCTGATGATCCAACAATATAAGTTGTTCAGTACCAAATATAGCACGAGAAGCTTCCTCCTGTTCTTCAAGAGACACTTCGTACTCTTGTAGATTACGTTGTAATTTCATTTGAATAAACTTTTCTGCTGTATCACCGACAGATTCTTCAAGTGAAATCATACCTATTTTATCTTCAGATTTATTAAGGATATCTAAAACAATTTCTTTAATTACTGTAGATTTACCGCTACCAGTACCGCTAGTAAATAAAGTTATCTCACCAAAACGCATACCATTAGTTTTCTCATTTATCCCTTTTAAACAATCAGGATAAGCGATAGATTCTGTAGATCGTCTAGCTAAATATTGTTCCCATACAGGCTCATGACCTACAATAATGCCTGCAGGACTATAAGGTTGTGCATCCCATATAGCACGCATCACTCCGTCCTTACCTGTAGCTATATACAATTCGCAAGGATCTTTAGCAGCACTCACTGCAATCTTTACTTTGTCTATGCCAATAATATTAGCAGCTTCTTTAATTGCTTTCTTTCCAGCATTATCATTATCAAAGAATAGTACTACCTCTTCGAATGACCGAATCCAAGTACGATCATTAAGTAAACTCTTTAAATTACTAGCACTAGCAATGCTAACAACAGGATAGATTTTATTATAATGATCAAGAGACGCTTGTGCAACTGCCATTGCATCAAATTCTCCTTCCGTGATGACGAGACGCTTACCGCCAGCTCCAAAGCTTTTGCTACCAAAAGTCCTGACATTTTTAAAGTCTCCTACTGTACTAAATCGTTTGGGTAAAGCTCTAGTTTTATATGCAACTAGTTCTTCATCTTTATAATATGGATAATGATATGCAGTAATATTACGTTCACTATCATAGCTAACTCGAACACCATAGTGTTCTGCTATTGTTTTAGTAATTCTCCTGTCTCGACAACCACGAGCATCACCTGTATTACTCTTAAACATTTCGATATTAAATTCAGTATTATCTAGAGGCATTTCCTCTTCCTTTCCTATTTCTTTTTCATAATAATTACAAACAAAACAATACCCATGGCCATCATCATATATTGTAAAGCCATCTGATGACGGACAAGTAGGGCATTTAGTTTTACCTATTTCTTTACTTTCCGTAAATTCTTTTTTCTTTAGCATAACGAGCTTCCTTTCTGCGATGCCTAGCTCTGTTTGATTTATTTATTTTTTCTGCCTTTTGATTTTTATTATTAAATATATCTATTAAATCTTCATCCCAATCCTTTTCGGTAACTTCATTTTTCTTTGAGGGGATTATCGTATGCTTACGAATATCATTATAGTAAGGATTACGCATATTCTTCTGCGATCTCAATTTGTCTCTCCATATTTTTCATTGAAGGTTTAAATTTAATTTCATGAACCCATTTGTTATACCAACTATTAGAGCATAGCGCATGAGTTTTTAGTATCATAAAGGCTTCCATGTAGCTTAAGTCACCTTTCATTTCGCAAGAAAATAATATATTGAATATAAAATTTTCTTTACCTGCAGCTTTGATTTCATCGTTAAGCTCAAGAGAAGAACTAGTATATCCTTTCCAGCTCGTGTGTAGTGTTTTAACCCCAATGTATCGTTTAAGGTTTTTAGTATCTGTAATTATATATAAGAAACCATAATGCGATTCATCAAATGCTTCAGGGTTTATTATAGTCCAATGGCTTTCTACTTTGATATGACCCTTTACATCATCAGCAATTGTTGGTGTAATGCCATTAAGAAAATAAATAGTTAATGGACCTTTAAATCCTTTCTTTAATTTAAATCTATATTTATTTCTGCGTTTACAACGTATTTCACCATGTTCTTTTGTAATAATACCACACCAATTATTAGTATCGAATTGTGTAACACGTTCTACCTGAACGTTATGCCAACGCTCATGATTATTAAATCTTAAAGAAGTCATTATGTCTCCTTAAGATATGAATACCATTAGCAGTTTCCATTAGCTTATCTTTCCATTTATCTCTGCCATATTTAGCTCTATATGCAGATAAAACTCTAGCCTTACGTCTAGATTTAGGTACACCTGCAAGCATCTTTTCTGCTTTCTTTGGACCTATTTTAGGAAGCCCTGGAAGATTATCCGTAGGATCTCCTTTAAGCATTTGTAACCAGTAATGCAAGTCAGCACTGTCTTCATCTATCTCATAGAATTTTGAATGTTTAGGGTTATAATGTTTACCTGCAATACAATCTAAATCTTTATCAATATGAACTACAGTATGATTAATACCTTCTTCGCTTAACTCAATAGATTTTATTCTTACCATATCGTCAGCTTCCATTCCATCCGAAGGTATAGCTAATCCTTTGTCTATTATCGCCTGTGTTAAAGGACGAAACAAGCTGGCATCTTTCGGTGGATCTTTCCGATTAGCTTTATATTGTGGACATAACTTATAACGAAAGTTATCTTTACCTCCGCAATAAATAAATTGTTCATCAGACCACACAGGATCAACCCAGTTCTTTTGAAGTATAGCTTTATAATTTTCTAAGGCATCTTCAATAGTGTCTTGTTGCCATGCGGCTTGATAGATACAACTATCAACATCAATTACTGCTATCATTACTCATTCCTTTCTAGATAATCTGTCATGTAATCATTCCAATTACCTTTAAGTTCATTTTCTATTTCATTATAATAAGTAGCATTATCTAAATGAGATAGTAATTCATTTTTCCTATATCTCATATAGTCTCTGTATTCATTCCAATTTTCTGCTATGTACATATATTCTGAGGCTATCTCATAAAATTGATCTTCTAATTCCATAGCTAATCTTTTCATTTTTCCCATTGTACTTCCTTTCTAGTGTACATCTGCGTAACAATTACCAATAACACCATCACCATTCATACAAGTAACTCCAAAACGTTTAGGTGCTTCTCTAAAAGCTTCTATACAAATTTGTCTTACTCTTTCTGCATGAGCTTCATGTGCTACCCATGCCATTTCATCATGATAAAAGATAACTGGATAAGCATCTAACTTTTCAAGAGTTATGAGATTTGTAGCATAACTGATAGCTGCTTTACAAGTAATTGCTTCAGCTGATTGGAGTAAATAGTTTAAAGATTGATGAGCAGAGCTAACATAAACCCTACGACCATCCAAAGCAGGAATAAACGCATCCCCATACCCAGAACGAGTCTGGTTGTATATCTTATCCAGCTTTGCCTTAATCTGTCCGAGACCTGGAATTGCTGATTGATATTTTCGTTTGGAAGAATCCCCTGCTTTCGCATCAGGTTTACCTGTAAGTATAGTTCCCAGCTTTTTACCACCGCCACCAAACAGATAAGCATAAAGCCAACGTTTAGCATCACCTCTACTACTACCCAAGATGTTTGCATTATAAGAGTGTATATCTCCATTTGTTACTTCCTTAGTAAATTTGTCATCACCGATATAATGACACAAGGCTCGCATTTGATTTCCTGCTGAATCAGCTCCAACAATTCGGTAGCCTTCTTCTGCAATAAAGAGGGAACGCATTTCTCTTCCCCAAGCCGCTTCAACGCTTGGCAAATTGGTAATGACTTCATGTCTAGCTCTGAAGGTTGGCGTACCGATAACCCACATTCTTCCATGTAGCCTATTTCCCTTAACCTCTTTAAGCCATCCTTCGAGAATAGATTTTCTAGATCGCGTTGTATAATACTTATCGATGTCATATCCGATATCTCCTAATAAAGCTAATGAAGTAGAGGTAAGCTTTGGACTAGTTTTATGAAACTCATAACCTACTTTCTTATAGTTCCAGTCATCAGGTTTCCAGCCAATAGTATAAAGATACTCTTTAACTTCTTCCATGTTACCAAGCGTTACTTGTGTTTGATAACTACGTTGAAATTCTTTTTCAGGTTTCCAATCTTCTATAGAAGGCTCATAACCTAAATACTCTGTTAAAAGCCTTCGAGTAACAGCTGTAAAGTCTCCTTTCTTAGTATACTTAGCTGTTTTAGGTTGTTTATCTACCCATATAGTCATCTCAGGTAGTTTAGGATGAACACGAGATTCAATATCTTCTAACTCTTTAGACATTTCTGAGTGAAGAGATTTGGCTTTATCAATATCAAACAACCAGCCTTTGCTTCTAACTAGTTCTTCAAAGATTGCAGCATCATGTTCAACACGTAAGCCTTCTGCAATTAAAGGTTTAGTTTTTACTTGTAGTTTAAATTCTTCCATAAGCACATCAAATACTTTATGGTTTAAATCTACATCTCTAACACAATATGTTAGCATTTCTTTAGTGTACTTATCCCATTCATTAAATTCAAACTTAGAATAGCCAAGGGCTTCACCCCACGAACCTAATCCATGTTTATGTTTACGTTTATAGTTAAGTACTTGACTCATAATCCAAGTGTCATATAACTTCTTGTTAAATAAGTCATTTCCTGTTAATCTTTTAATAACAGATAAGTCATAACCAATAATATTATGGCCAATTAAAGCATCAGCGTTTTCTAATAAGCTATAACCGTTATCTAAAGATAAACAATTCTTATCATAATCAGAAAACTTATATAATGTATTAGTATCTACGTCTTTAGCTACAATACACCATATTTGTGTGGCTTCAATACCATCAGTTTCTATGTCGAATACTAATCGCATTCATTTTCCTTTCTATCTTCACACAATGGACATATAAATTCATAATTGTTTTTATAATCTAAAGGTGCAGTTGTGTATTCTACGTTACAAACAGAACACTTTTGTTTACTTATTTCTTGTTTTAAGAAATCAAATTGATTGTTCATAATCACATTTCCATTTAAATTCTACGTTTAGATCTTTAAAAATACTACCTATATCATTAGCCATTTGGTGTGATCTTTCTTTACATTCTTTTTCAGTGTGATATGGACCCCAGATATCTTCAAACTCTTGACATATGCCTGTTTCAATTACACACATTAATACTAAAGCTTTAAACATAATTTATTCATATACTTCATAGTACACATCTCCATTCTCTCTAATTTTACTGTCTTCATATTCAGATACAAAGCGTCTATAAAACTCCATATTAGCACCTGTTAATGCGCCCATAACATCATTACATGTTTGATAATTAAGACCTTTTTCGCGTACAAAGTGATGTATCATAATAGCAATAAGGTATTGAAGTTCACCTGCTTTATTTGGTGGTGTATCTTCAATTGCGCTTTCAATCCACATAAAGTTTTTACGGTCTTCTTGAGTAATGTAAGGCATTGTTTTTCCTTTCTAAAGTTCGCTTGAATCTTCTCAATAATAATAAGTAATTGAATCAATACATTTTTCTAAAGAGAAATATTTTTCTGTATAAATACTCTCATAGAAAGGATGTATATAATCATCTTTGTCTGCCCATAAAATAATTATTTTATTTTTGGTATGGGCAAACATTAACTCCATAGAAGTACCAGTGCCTCTACCGCTACTTCTACGGACATCTGCAAGAACAACAGTACTATTTGCTATGTCTTGCATATCCATTTTAAATATTCTTCTACAAGTATTTTGTGATTCTGTTTGCTTTTCACTTAAAAATAATTCCTCATGAAAAGATACTCGTCTTGTAGGATCAAGAGAGTTAATCCCTAAAGCTCCCAAAGAATTCGACGCCCGAATCCTCCATCCAAGCATCATTTCTTTTGTTGTGTCCTCCATCGGACCTGCTAGATAAACGAAGTTTTTCAGCATCTTGTTTCCTTTCTTCTGCTATTATAAAATCTTTTATCTCTTTTAATTTTTCAGCTAAAAATATATGATACAATCTATTTGTAGTATACTTTACTATTTTTGCATCACCATACTGAGCCTCTATTATATTTTGTTCACACCAATAATCAACTGCATTAGTGAGTTGTGTTATTGTTTCCTGCAAACTCTCTCTTAATTGATTTGATGACATCAATTAATTTCTCCTTTGATTCTTTACTTAAAGCTATTTCATTATCTTCACTTACTATAATTTCTCCTTCTTGCATAAACCAATAACATAAGTCAGAAAATTGTAAGAATAAAGTAAGATATAGTTCATGATCTTCTTCAGGAATCAATTGTCTAATTAATTCTCCACCGAAAGAAGACCATAATGAAACTATTGAAATAGTTAATAGCATTTGTCCTTCATAATTATTATCTTCTAATTCAACTTTTATAATTTTGTGAGATTTAAAATCAATTATATCACCCATTAAAAATCTACCTTGTCTATTTCTTCTGGTACATCTTCGTTATCTTCGATTTCAAAATCAACTGCTTGCGTAGGTTGATACTTTAATAATTCAGTTACTTGTATTTTAGAGAGTATAGACCCTACTCCTTTTCTACCGCTAACATCGTAAGGATATTGAAATAACATTATATTTCCGATAGAACCATTACCAATGGTAGTTCCATCAATAGACTGTTTGTTACCATCGAGTACTTCAGGTGGTGTATTAGGATTTCCGTCTTTGTTGATTGCTTTACGTTTAATATTTGATTTATAATAAACTCCATCATCATCCTTTTCTGTCTTAGTAGTTAAATAGAATTTATCTTTCCATTCTTTAGCTTTCTTTTCATCTCTAGTACGTATTTGTACTTCCCATTGTGAAGTTCCGAATGGACTTACAGGTGTTACTACTTTTGCCCAGTGTAATTCTGCGTCTCTAATAATTACTGTTCTTTTATCATCTAGCATACTCATTATCCTCTTTCTTTAAAGTGTTTATTGATTTCTCTTTCGGCATTACTTATAGTTTCTTCACGTTCTAATCGTTTCATTAGAAACTCAAGATACCATTTTACTTTACCTAATTCTTGTAGCTTATCGTCTTTCTTCCCATAACGCATAAGATACTTGTACATCTGCCCCATAAGATGAGCTTCATAACCGTTCATATCTTTAAGCATATAAACCATCATGTCCATATATTCGTACCCTGGTAGTATTTCTTTATAATGCTTAGGGCTTATTGCGTTGTTTTCTTTAGACATTTCTGCCTTCCTTTCTGCATCTAAAAATGCTTTGTAGTGTTCGTATTTCATTCAGATACCCCTTCCCCCCTATAAGGGGGTTTTATAGGTGTACCCTCAAGTATTAAATAATTTTCATCATAAGAAACTTTTTGAACATTAAAGACATATCTTAGTCTTATTCGTTGTTCTGTTATTTGATTAATAATGAAATCTTTATTCGCTTTGTTCCTTACTATCATTATCTTTTGCATTCAATGATCCTTTTAACGCTGATATAAAACCATTTTCAGACATTATTAATCTATCTAACTTAATTTTAAGGGTAGAAGATTCATCTCTAATATCATTTATTTGTTTAATAAAGTATAATTCGTTAGAGTCTAAGCTATCTAACTCATATTCAACGTTATCAATAGTTATTGTTTTTGTTTTTTCCTCGTTTAAAACCATCCTAGTTTACTCCCATTGTGTATAATAATAAAAAAGCAAGCAACCAAGTGAGTGAGTACCCAAAAGGTACGTAACATAGCGGCAATATCGCTTTCATAGTTTTCATTTGATATTTTACTCCCTATAGTTTTAGCCCATATTCTCCATGCTTTACTTTTCATAGTTCTTTCTTTGTATTTCTGTATAAGCTAGTCGAGATATTTCGTGTCGTTGTACACCAATATCTTCTAAGGTACTATCAGGTAGCTCATGTAGTTGACGTATTACTCGCCTAGTAGTTCGCCAATCTACTATATACCTTATAAACCTTGTTAAATAATTTTCTAATGCTAGTTTTTTCATTACATCTCCTTTATCTTTATTATTTCATCGCTTATTTCTTGTTCACCATAAAGATTTACAACATAATCACTATAATTATTCCAAAAGTTATCTTCAGCTTCGTATCTATCCTTCGCTTTTAATTTTACTTTATATGCTCTTACTTCTTTAATTGTTAATTCAAACTCAGTCATTTATAAAACCCTTTTACAGTTAAAATCTGCTTCATATATTCGTGTTTTACCTTTAACTTTCTCATAACACTCTACTATATCAGTAGTCTCTATCCATACTTTAGCACCACAAGATAGTGGTTTGTCTGGACTATAGACTATTTCTGTTATGCCATCTACTATTACTCTATCACAATAAACATTTTCTTTGCCAGCTTTTACTGTGATAACAGGTTTACGCTCTCCATTCTTATTGTTCGAGCGAATAATGTGTTGATTAATATGTATTCTTTTAAGCATCTTTTGCCTTTCCGTACTGTATAGTTTTACCAGTACTTATTCTTTTCTTGTGAATAAATAATTGACTTGGTGGTTGTTCGTAATACTCTTTCTTCTCAAAGTTTATTACCTTATCAGTCATTAAGCGTAATACTTCTTTGTACTCTTCGACTGTCATTGATACGTCCATCTTAATATTTTTCCACTTCTACTACATAATTTTCTATTACTTTTTCACCATAAGGATGACCACTATTATTGTAGTAATCCTCAATAGCCTCTTCTTCACTTTCTGCTTCTACGTCTACATAATAACCTATTTGTTCACTTATGAGTAGCCTATAAGTATTCATCAATCAAATCCTTTCCGATTTGTTTTTCTAGTTGTTTATCTATGTCTGATATCTCTGATATAAGAGAATCAGCTTTAGTGTGTGTAGACCCTATTAGGTTTTCAAATACAACATCGTCTTCTATTGAGTCTAACTGAGAGAATAAGTCAAAAGAGTGCATTAGCGCACTCTCTATTCTTAAAAAGTCTCTAATCTGCATACTAGGAACTTCCTGTTTAAACCAGATATCCCACGACATATAATCAAAGGATTTACTATTTTTAAACTTAGCTCGTAGTTCGTCTATGCGGCTTGACATAACCTTATTATCCTTTCTTTATGCTTAGCGTAATTTTTGGAATATTTATCATACACAATTGTATCATTTGTTAGTCTATCTGAGAATAAGACTACAACGTCTCTTGTTTTGTTGTATAACCATATTGCACTATCAGTATGATAAACATATACGTTTCGACTATCCGTTCCATAGTTCATAAAGAACTTAAAGTGATTATTGTATATAAAACGTTTACTCATTCTATCTCACCTTCCTCATATCTTAGTTGTTCTCTTATATATTCTTCTTCCCAATCTCTAGTTTGTTCTACTGATCCTTCTATAATATCGTTCTTTATAAGAGCCTTATATACGTCTTTAGGTGCATCTTTAATTAGCTCTTCAGCGTAATCGTAGTTATCCTCACGATACGCCTTAAGGATATTACTTTCGTAGTACCCGTAGATAGCTGGTGTTCTCTTCATAGTATTGTCCTTTCTGTTTTCTTATAGGTATATATCAACCCCCCTATAAGGGTGTTTTTAGGAAGTTTCGTCAGTACTATACGATCTCTATGTGTTTTTCAAGATAATACGGATCAGCGTCTACAATCTCTCTATAGAAATCAATGTATATTGTGACTTCTAAATATTTATCAGTTTTAATTAAAGACACTCCTTCTTCACCACGTTCATTAACTACAAGGTTGAAATCAACAGATATTTCATCTATTTTCATTCTAACATCACCACTAATAATATCAGTCTTCTCGTAATAGTGTCTTATTACGAAATGTTCATCACTCTCATCCCAGATATCCCAGTTGAGGCTATTTAAGTTATCGTCTATGAATTCTATGTTATAGTATATAGACTTCTCTTCTATTTGTAGGTATTTGATTTCCATTATGTAGTCCTTTCTATTCTATATTTTTTAAGTTCATATTTTAATACACTCAAAAGTACATTCTCAGTAACATTCCCACGTAAACTACTCACCTTTACCTAATAATACCAAAGTGGTCCTATTAATAGTACCAAAGTGTTACTATTAAATACTTTTAATAACTTACTACGGTAAGAGGTCTCAGTGTTTACTGTAAGTATTACTATAAATAGTACCAAAGTGGTCCTATTAATAGTCTCAAAGTAGTTTTATTTAATTACAACTTTTTGTATATTAAAAAGAATCTAAATACTAGTATTAAAAATACTATTAAGCCTATAATAATAGCCATTATTTGTATATCTTACTATTTAATATACGATCGACTATTCTTCTAAGAGCTTCATTAATAATATCATTTTCTACTATATCAAAGTCCTCTAGTGTTCTACCATCTGATAACCAATCGTTGTATTGTCTTTCAGTAAAGTTCATAGAAAATTCTTCAGATGCATTATTAAGTGCATCATCAAGTATTTCTACAAGATCATTTATTTCTTTATCGATATTCATGCTCCAGTTCTCCTTCTGCTTTCGATAAGTTCTAGTTGTTGATATTCTTCTTCATCCCATGTCTCAGGAATTCTGAGTGTGCGATCTTGAAGTTCAGCCGAGATAGCTTCATGTAGCTCGGTTAAAGATGTTGTACTCATATTGAGTATATCTGTTATGTCCATGATATTTCCTTTCTTTTTTCATGGTAGGACTTAAGTGTCCTCTAGGAGAGACTCTTTCGAATCTCCCCATGAGGCTACTTAGAAGTCAGCTTTGGCTTCTTCTGCAGCTTGACCTGTACCTATGATATCAAAATCAATAGAACTTTCTTCTTTATATTCTATGAACTCCGTAACCTGTACCGCAACCAATATTGTCTTAGTACCAGATTTACCAGCTACATTCCAATCATATTGATATACAATAATATTACCTTTAGAACCATTACCTATCTTTCCTTCTAATGGTCTTTTAACTTCGTCTACAACACGTACAGGAGTTTCTTGTCCCTTAGCATTAGTAGGCTTTCTGGTTATGTTAATAGAAAACGAACCATCGTCTTGTGGCTTTACTTTACCATAAGCTGACATTTCCTTAACTCGTTTCTTCGGGAATCTAACCTGAAGATCGTAGATAGTAGTGCCAAATGGTGTTTCTACTGGTTTATCCAACTTTGCCCAGAAGAAAGTTAAGTCACGTAGGATGGTTGTTTGATTTTCGTTTGCCATGTTATTTTCCTTTCATAGCGTTATAGGACAGGATTGTCCTTTAAGAGAGACCCGTTAGGATCTCCCTAGAAGGCTAATCCGCTAGCAATGCTAACAGTATTGCAGTTATCATAAAACTGTAAGATACTATGTGTACTATTAAATCTACCGACATTTGTATTTATGCTCCTTTAACCAACATAAAGCACATAACCACCAACTGGAATAGTTAGTAACTACAGCTTTATCTTTACAACGATCACACTTAATCGAATCCATAACCATTCTCCTCCTAATGTCTTAAATCAGTACGACCTCGACCTATTATAGATATCCTATCTAATCCACTTTTGTCATATTGAATAGCGTCTAACTTTTCCGCTAATTCTCTTTGTATAGATTTTTCTCGGTACTCTTCTATACGTTCATTGACAAGGTCTATTTTATCTAACCTAAGT
>Ga0070746_10000334_pt1 | contig 27916 bp, 44 predicted proteins | sample VirMetDEL_Mar_21_FD_77016 | JGI IMG/M metagenome (GOLD analysis project Ga0070746, IMG submission 77016) | Aqueous microbial communities from the Delaware River and Bay under freshwater to marine salinity gradient to study organic matter... | ecosystem: Environmental > Aquatic > Marine >...
CACCCAGAATTTTCAGTTTGCAGGTACGTTTGAGGCCACTAGATATACTTCTTTTCCTATAAGAGATGAAGATACAAGGATTTCTCCAGCGCAATTTAAAGCGATTGCAGATAAAAACTGCACACTTCAGACCGATGACTTCTTTATAAAAGTGACGCGCAATGGCTAAGACACGATTTATACAGTCTAGTTTTGTAAGCGGCGAGCTTAGTCCTCTGCTGAAGGGTCGTATCGACCTTGCTCAGTATTATCAGGGTGTACAGACCGCGAAGAACGTGGTTATCGTGCCTCAAGGTGGGATGAAGCGTCGGCCCGGTACCGAGTATGTGCAGACTGTTCTCAACACTCTCACTCGCAATACTACGGTTGCCACAGCGCCCAATGGTGGAACGGCTGCCAACGTAAATGATGACAACGATTCCACGGTATGCACCACCACTGTAGGTATATCCACTACAAATCCGTATGTGGTTTGTAAGTTCGATCTAGGATCTGCCAAAGCGATAGAGTTCTTTGATGTTAGGAACGTGTTTCTGTCTGCCGGCACGTCTAGTGAGTTCAAGATCCAATCTTCAACGGACGATGTAACCTACACTGACGCGGCTAGTGTCCCACTGCTGGGCGTATCCTCGCAGGATTTTCGGTTATTCGTAGGCAAGACGGCTAGATACTGGCGATTGGCTAGGGTCGGCTCTACTGATCTGACTACTTCTGTGGTTTCGGTGGGTACGGTTGCGCCGATTGAGCAGACCGCTACCGCATCTAACTTCAAGATGTTGGACTTCAGCGTGGAGGGTGACCGGCACTACCTGTTACTCCTGACTGAGAACAACATTCGCGTATTCCGCGCACCAAATACCCATGTAGCAGACATAAAGACCACTATCGCGTCTGCTGATGTGCCGAATGTCCGCGCTACGCAGGTTGAGAACGTGGCGCTTTTGTTCCAAGAGAACACAATTCCACAGCGTTTGATTAACTTGGGTACGGATATCGACTGGTTTATCGACAATGTGCCGTTTACCAACGTGCCTCAGTACGATTACAACGATTCCTCTAGCCCCACACCCGTTAATGATGTGCAGGTTATGACTCTTACCGCCTTTGTTGCTGGTGATAAGTTCCAGATAGACATAGAGGGAGTGGTATCCAAGAACATTACGTTTGCTGGTGACGCTACTGCGGATGAGCAAGCGGCTACTGTTGCAAATATTCAACGTAATATCCAAGAAATGCCGGTGATGGGCGAGACAGGTGTGACTGTTGCCCGTACTGGTGCCGCTCAATACACGATTACAGTGGGTGGAGAGTCGGCAAAAGATTTTGAATTGTACGCGGCCTTTGCTACTACGGGCACTGCGAGTAAGACTATCGCCTTTACGAAGTCTGCAAACGGTTCTCCACGCAAAGAGGACGTGTGGTCAGCTACCCGAGGATACCCCAAGACAGCATGTTTCTATGAAGGACGGTTGGTTCTTGGCGGTACTCGGTCTAAGCCACAGTCTTTGTTCTTCTCCAAGTCTGGATCGTTCTTTGATTTTGATATTGGTGACGGTGATGACGATGAAGCCATCTTTGTAACCATCTCGTCCCGCAAACTGAACGACATTGTTGACGTGTTCCCCGGTCGCAATCTGCAGGTATTCACTTCTGGGGCTGAGTTTGCAGTTATTAGCAAGCCCGTTACACCATCAAGTGCCCAAGTTGCACCACAAACGTCACACGGTGCGCTAAACGTAGAGACTCAAGACGTGGACGGCTCCACTATTTTTGTGGATCGTAACGGTAAGTCGATTAGAGACTTTGTGTTCTCGTTCAATGAAGACGCATACATCACACAGGATCTATCTGTGCTCGCCTCTCACTTGATTACTCAGCCTATAGATATGGCTTTGCTGAGTGGTACACAGAGCGATGACGCTAACTGGGTGTTCTTCGTGAACAACGACGGTAACGGTGTGATCCTGAATACTCTCCGCGCTCAAGACATTACTGGGTTTACGCGATGGGAGAACACTGGCGACATCAAAGGCGTATGTGTTGTAGACGAAGACTTGTATCTAATCGCCGAGCGAACAATCAACAGCGCGACTGTTAAGTTCTTGGAGCGTTGGAACTTCGATCACAAGATGGATGCCTCCATCAAGATAGCCCCTACAGCCTCCCAGACTGTCCTCACAGGCTTGGATTATTTGGAGGGGGAAACGGTACAGATAGTTGCGGACGGCGTTGTACTGCAAGAGAGGGACGTCTCAGGTGGGTCTATAACCCTAGAGTCTAGCGAGACAGGATATACCAGCGTTGAGGTTGGTCTAAACTTCTCTATTGAGTTGAAGCCCATGCCGTTGAATACGAATGTCGGCAGTGGTCAAAACCAAATGCGCCTCAAGCGCGTGGTAAGAATTAACTCCCGTGTGTATCAGTCTTCTGGTGTGTACGTTAATGGTAACGCGGTGCCGATCAGAGCGTTTGGCGCTGCACCAGATACCCCATTGGATAACCCGCCAGACGTACTGACGGGGATTATTGACGACATATACGGTACAGATGGATGGACGAGAGAGGAGGTTCCGGTGTTCACGGTTCCTGACCCGACTCCATTCCATATACAAATGATTGAATTTGAAGTGGAGAGCAGCTAATGGACCCATTCACAGCGGCAGTATTAGCGGTAGTAGCTGTATCAGGTGGCGTTTCTGCAAGAGGCCAGTATGTTTCCGGCAAGGTTCAAGAGCAGGAGCTAGAGCGTCAAGCCGAGCAAGAGCGCATTGCCGCAGAGGGCCGTGAGCTACAGCGTCGTGAGGAATTAAACCGGGCACTGGCTGCAAGACAGATGGCTTTGGCTACTTCTGGTCTCGCGGGTGAAGGCACTCCTGCAAGTATCGCTCTCTCCGCTGCTGAAAAAATTGGCATGGGTGAGGGGCTAGAAACCTTGAGCAGTCAACTAAAGCAAGCGCAAATGCGTCGAGCCGGTAAAGAAGCGGCTAGAACAGGCAAGATACAGGCAGCGTCCACGTTGCTGTCCACGGCTACATCAGCGGCTATGTTGGGTGGTGGCGGTGGTGGTGATGCTGCTGGAGGCACTTAATGGCTAAAGAGATAACTTATTACGGTCAGCTACGCCCCACTGGAGTAGATAACTCTACTGCCAGAAGGTTTGAGGCATTGGCTGGATTAGCCGGTACGGTACAAGATGCCGCTTTTAGGTACGGTGCTGAAAAGGCCCAACGTGAAGGCGAGCGAGAAGGCTTGACTGCGGGTCAGGCTGCGGCAGTAGAAGGTCAACCGCTAGAAAAGAGAGAGGGCTTACTGTCTGCTTTTTCTATCAAGGACAATGCTTACAACGATGCGTTAGAGTCTGCCTATCTCTCTCAGGTTTCTGTTGATGCCAAGAATGAAATAGCCAATGTTGTCGCTCAAGCACCCAACGATACACAGGCGTTTGATAAGTTGGCGACTCAAGCTAGAGCAGGGATACTGACCGGCGTAGATCAAAGATATGCCGATGTAATCGGTGGGACGCTAGACAACGCTATCAATACAGCAAGAACAAACGTCTTTGCTAAAGAGGTAGACAAGAACAGAAGCCTCGCAAAAGCGGCACGGGTTGATGCTGTTGAATTAAATATTAGAGAAGCGTCCAGCCTAGCTAGGTCTGGTGATCCCGTTCAGGCGGCAAACTCAGCACTTGAAGCGATTACTAATATTGACTCGCTAGTCAGCACTGGAGACTTAGACTTTGCCATTGGTGAGAAGCAGAAGCGAGCGATCACTATTGAGGTGGAGGGTCAGTCATTCCTGCACGATCTAGAGCAAAAGGCAGATTCCGAAGGGTTTGAGGCTGCATATGAGGCTCTAGCAGAGCTAGAAAGACCTAGTGAATTTACCCCTGATGAGTGGGAGAGGTTCACATCTAACGCATCCTCCACCCTCTCAATGGCCGAAAAAGTTGAGAAGGCATCACAAGCCACAGAGTTGGCGGATGCTGAGAGAGAGATAGGGCGTCAGGTTTCTGATCTACAGATTGCCGCTAAGAACGACTTGCTTCCCAAAGAACAAATTGTTGAGCAGGCAAACGACCTGTTTAATCAGAACAAGATTACCTATCAGCAAAGAACATCAATTATTGATGCAGCTATATCTAGGACTCAGACCGAGATAAATGAGGCTGAATCGGTGGCAAGGGTCAGTGCAAATTTAGCAGGTGATACTTCTGCCCTGCCTACGCAGAAAGATGTTGATGTGTATTACGAGCAGAGCCAAGCCGCTTTTGATACATCTCCAGCTAAAACTGCAATGCAAGCGCAGTTTATTGGAACTACCCGTTTAGTCCCTACGACAGTAAAGCGGGAGGTTGAGTCGGCGTTAATGTCTCAAGATATAGAGCGGATGACTGCGGCTGTTGATCTTATTGACAGGGTTGATGAGATACCCGGAATGTTCGGGCAGTTAGTTACATCTAATCAGCGAGCGTTAGCATCTACCGCTACGTCTCTATCTGAAGTTTTGCCGGGGGATCAAGCTGTTATCCAAGCGATGAAGCTGACTGATCCAAGGAACACAGATCGGGTTGAAGCGGCTAAAGAAGCGATCAAGGATGAAAAGTTCTCAGAAAAATACGCTTCGTGGACTGAAAGCGCTTTAGGTGATATGCCAGCTGTAAATGGTGCGAGGGCTGTCCGGCAGTACAAAGAGTTGTTCGAGACGTATTTTGTCAACGGCATGTCAGAATCAGATGCTAGGACTCAAACGGAACGAGCAATGGTTGCCAACTGGGGCGAGTCTGAAGACTTCGGGTTTATGCAGTATCGCCCTGAAGACTTCTATGCTGTTAATGGTGAAACTTCATACATCAAAGACCAGTTAGTGAAAGACGTTAGGTCGCAGTTTGCATTCCCTGAGCCTATCGCTAGAGACGATATGTTTCTGATGTCTGATGACCGAACAGCTAGAACGGCGGCTACAGGCAAGCCCGAATACGTTGTTATGGTTAGGACGGCTGCTGGTGAGTTGGTCACACTACAAGATAGAGAGACAGGAGTTGTTTATTGGACTCCTGACCAAGACACAGAAATCTCTAGGCAGAGAGCAGAGGCTAAGACTGCTTATGAGAAGGCTAGAGAAGCCAGCAGACCCCTCTCCCCTGAGGAGTTAGCGTTAATATCAAGGTTCGGCCCAACGCCTGATTTTGCATTACCTGAAACTTTGGAGTCTGGTTCTAACTAATGCCATTTAAGTCTGCACCAGAGGCGCAAGTGCCTATTGAGAAGTACATCCCATCTGATCCGCAGAGGGATGATCCATCGGCGGTTGATATTGCTGAGGCGCTCTGGCGCACTGAAAACACTCTAGGGTCTTTTCTAAACCAAGAGGAGGGGCTGCCAGATCAAGTTGATGATCGGTCATTCAATCCTTACGACTTCTTTACTGAAGAAGAAAAGTCGGACAAGCAGTTTGTCATTAATGCTGCTTTGGCTGATTCAGAAGACGAGATTAACGCTGTCCGCAGACAACAATCGAGGGAGCGTAAAGACAGAGAGACTATTGCTAACGGCGGGGCTATCTCCGTTGCTTTAGGTCTTGGTGTGGGATTTACCGATCCAGTCAACTTCATCCCTATCGGCGGCGCTGTTGCTAGGACATACAAAACTGGCGGGTCTGTTCTCAAATATGCGGCTGTCACAGGTAGCGTTACCGCTGCGTCTACGGCGGTACAAGAGGCGGCACTGCACTCTACCCAATTAGAAAGAACCTTTGGCGAATCGGCTGTAAACGTGGGAGCGGGTGCGTTTCTAGGCGGCGTTCTTGGTTTTGGCGTCGGCAAACTGGCTCAATACATAGATGACCGCCAGATCAAAGAGATAGCTAACTCTATGGAGCCTGAGCCTCGCATTCTCGCTGGCGAAGATTCAGTAATCCTGAGCACTCCGCCTGTTGATCCTTCTTTGATCCGTCAGTCGTTTATTGATGAGCTTCGGTTAGAGTTAACCCCTATTGCTGGTAACAAGCTGACAAGGGGAGACCGCAAAGAGTTACTAGCAGAGCGTCGTGCACTCAAGGAACAAATAAATAGAGTTGAGGTTGTTGTTGAAGCGGCCCCAAAGATACCGGGCGTACCAGCAAGAAAAGCAAAACAGCAAGCTATCCAACAAGCTGAAGCCTTAGCTGGTCAAGAACGGCAGGCGATTCAAGACCGGCTAGATATAGTCAATGCCCGATTGAAAGATGATGATGTGGCGAAGGCCGCAGAGGGCAACCTTACAAGACTAGAGCAAGGGATTATTCCTAAAGAATATCAGTCTCGACTAGATGAGATCATTTTAGATAATGAGCGAGCCACAGCGGCAACCACAGTGATAAGCCGAGAGGGTGAGCCTGACCAAGTAATTACCCAGACGCTTGAGGAGCTTCGTAATCCAGCGTATGTGGAAACTCCTAGCCTACAAAAGCAAGCGGCAGACGAGGGTATATCAGCCAGTGATCTGAGCGTTGGCGCGGCCCAAGTAGCTAATGGTGAAGAAGTTAAGGGAAAGGTAGGCAAGTTTCTCGTAAAGGCGCTTTCATTTGACCCGCTATCAAGAACTATAACTAGCGCGAATCCTATCACTAGGACTCTGGCTAATCAGCTAGCTGAAAACCCTATAGCTATGGATAGAGGTGGGGTTACAGCGGTAGAGTCTCGCATCAAGATAAAAGATGGCCGTTACAATACCGCCCTTGCTAATCACTTAGACCAGTTCAGAGCGTATAGAAAAGCTGGCGGAAAGCTGAACAGAGTAAAGTTCAACGAAGCCGTAGCAAGGGCTTTGCGTAACGACGCGTCTGACATACCTGAAGCGCTAGAGTCTGCAAGGTCTTGGAGATCAAATCTATACGATCCTCTAAAGAACGAGGCCATTGAAGTTGGACTGTTGCCCGAGGACGTTGATGTAAGCACGGCTGTTGCATATTTGAACAGAAGGTGGAATAAAGAGAAGATCGTAGCTAATTATGATGAGTTTTTGTCTGTTGTTAGCAAGTGGCTAAAAGACCGAGACATTGAGTTAAGAACCAAGAGGATTGAAGAAGGTGTACGACCCGAACGCAGAGGAGACGGAAGACGACGCGATCAGGCACGAATCGTTGCGGCGTCAGCGGATGAGATCGCAGGCAGAGAGGCGCTCGAAGGCGCGCCTGTCAGAGAAGGGGCAACAGGCCCAGATGTCGGACTCAACACCACAGCAGAGCAATATGCAGCCAACAATGGTATCCGCCTCTCCAGACAATCTGAATATGTAAAAGTAGACGAGGACAGGGCAAGAAGAATTGCCCAAGCCTTTGAGGAGATGGAGGACGCCCCAACCGATCCCGTAGTCCAAGAGGCTTATAGAGACTTAGTAGAGCAGACAAGGGCGCAGTACGACGCTCTTATAAAGGCTGGCTACAAGTTTACGTTCTTCGACTCCAATACAGACCCTTACGGTGGTAATCCGTATAACGCTATGCGTGACCTGCGCAATAACAAGCAAATGGCGGTCTACGGAACCTATGATGGTTATGGCACCCTTGAGGATTTTGCTGCCGACCTGAAAGATCCTAACAGGATAATGCTGCAAGATAGTGGTTTGCGTTGGGTTGACCAAGCTGGGAAAGAGCAGATTGTTACAAACAACGACTTGTTCCGCGCAGTGCATGATGCTTTTGGTCACGGTCTTGAGGGTGCGGGGTTTCGTGCTAGAGGCGAGGAGAATGCTTGGCAGGCCCACGCTAAATTATTCAAAGGCCCAGCACTAAGAGCTTTGACAACTGAGACAAGGGGCCAGAATAGTTGGCTTAACTACGGCCCGTTTGGAGCAAAGAATAGAACGGCAAAGCTAGAAGATACCGTTTTTGCAGATCAAAAGATGGGCTTGATGCCTGAGTTTACGCAACGCGAAGGGCGTGAGGGCATCCTTGATGAGATAGAGATTCTTGATGACATGGAGTACGAGGACATTGCTCGTCAGATTGCTCAAAGAATTAAAGGCTCTCCAGATGGCAGGCTTCCTTATGACTGGAAGATTGGCGAAGGTTCTAGCAACAACAAGCTAAACGGCACCCCGATGCGCGGCCCTCTCCGCTCTAGGACTTTTCAGATACCCGATAATATGGTTGAAGACTTCCTAGAGAATAACATCGAAGACTTAGGGCGAATCTATCTGCGTCAGATAGCCCCAGATATTGAGCTTAAAAGACAGTTTGATGATGTCGAGCTTACAGAGCAAATATCTCAGATTGAGCAGTGGTATAGCGATGCCATGAAGAAGGCTAAGACTCAGAGCCAAAAAGCAATTTTAGAAAAGGCTAAGAATAGCGATATTGAAGATATAGCAGGAATGCGAGACCGGATACGCGGCGTGTATGCAATGGAAGATCCTAACAACATATTTCATAGAGCGGGGAGGTTATCTAGGAACCTAAACTACTTGAGGCTTATGGGCGGTGTTGTTGCCTCATCGGTTCCTGATGTTGCCCGTATCTTCATGGCTGAAGGGATAGGCAAGACTTTTACTAAAGGCTTGGCCCCTCTCGCTAAGAATCTTAAAACCTTCCAAGTGTCTGCCGCTGAAGGTAAGCGATATGGCATAGGCGTTGATGCGTTGATGGGTGGTCGGTCACAGATTATCTCTGATATTTCTGACTACACTAAGGGTGGCACAGCATTTGAGCGCGGGGTTCAATCGCTGACGGACAACTTTGGTCGAATCAACCTGATGGACTACTGGACTACTGCCGTCAAGCAACTCCATGTAGTGACTATGCAAAACTCTGTCATTGATGATTTGCTGAAGGGCAAGATCGACAAAAGGCTGTCCCGACTAGGTATTGATGACGGCAACGCTAGTGCTATCGGTGAGCAGTTAAAGAAGTACGCAGAGAAGGTAGATGGCGTATGGCTTTCCAATGCTAGGAATTGGGATAACTCAGAGCTAGAACAGATTTGGGGTGCTGCCCTCAGGAAAGAATCTGATCGAGTAATTGTGGTTCCGGGGCAAGAGAAGCCTTTGTTTATGTCTACACCAATGGGCAAGACGATCCTCCAGTTCCGCTCGTTTATGTTTGCATCAACGCAACGCATGACGATAGCCGCGCTACAAGGACAAGATCACAATGCGTTAGGCGGTGTCTTGATGCTCACCACGCTAGGGATGATGTCCTACGCATTCAAGCAAAAGGATGCGGGGAGGGAGATAACAGACGATCCAATCGGATTAGTTATTGAAGGAATAGATAGATCGGGCGCATTAGGCGGTATAATGGAGATCAACAATACAATGGAGAAGGTTTCTTCCAATAACTTTGGATTAAGGCCGCTCCTTGGTGCTGATTTACCCGCAGCCAGATTTGCTTCAAGAAGCATAGCGGATGGCCTCATGGGGCCAACATTTGGATCAGGAATCGACCTTGTTGCTAGAGTGGCAAACGCAGGGTTGGGTGAGGATGATTGGACGGAATCAGACACAAGAGCGTTACGGCGGCTCTTGCCCGGACAAAACTTAACATTTATTCGCAACGGACTCGATAAAGTCGAAGAAGAGATAGGTGACCTATGACGGTAACGAATACGACTGCTCGTAACCAATACACTGCTACAGCAGGGCAGACTGTTTTTGCGTACACGTTCGAGGTGTATAACAAGAATGACCTTGTTGTCCTACAGAACGATACGACTCTAGCAGAGGGTACTAACTACACTGTATCGGGTGTGGGGAGTGACTCAGGCGGTAACATCACGCTGACTTCTGGTGCTACTGCCGGTGATATCATTACTGTCTATCGTGACATGGCGCTAGAGCGTCTAACCGACTACCAGAACAGTGGTGACTTTCTTGCATCTGAGGTTAACGAGGACTTTGATAGACTGTGGCTGGCTACGCAACAAAACGCTATTCCTGAGGGGCGCGCTATCAGAAAGCCTGTCAGCGACTTAGACTCTATCAACATGGAGTTACCCGTTGCGGCTGACAGAGGCAACAAACTTTTGTCTTTTGATGGCAGCGGCAATGTGCAGACACTATTGAGCACAACGAACGCTGCTACTGATGCTACGAATGTGACCTATACCGCCACAGGCACCGGCGCGGTGGGGCGAACGGTTCAGTCAAGACTGACCGAGACTGTCAGCGTGAAGGATTTTGGGGCCAAAGGTGATGGCACTACAGATGATACCGCAGCTATTCAATCGGCTTTGAATAGTGGATCTGTCGATGTCTACCTTCCAAAAGGAACGTACATAGTCACAGCATTAACGATCTCTGCAACATTAAGGTTTCATGGTGAAGGAACACTAAAAAGAAGCGCGTCTGCGTCTAGCTATATGCTGTCAATCTCTGTCAGTAATGTAACAGTAGATGGTATTTCGTTTGATGGAGCGGGAGCGGGATCTACTATTGGAACAACAAATCAGTCAGAGGGTGCAATCATTGCTTATGGCACAGACAGCACAGCACCCGTTGTAAACATCAATGTAAGAAACTGTAAGATTGATGGGCTTGCTGGCTTTGGTATTAGAGTTAACTACGCTAGTAATGTTCGGATAGAAAATAATCTAATTGATAACTGTGGTTATGCAGCAATTTTAGGTTTATCCCTTATCGACTCTGTGATTACCAAGAACAGAATCGACAACATAAACTCGTCATCTGGGGCGGTGAACTGGTATGGAATATCTATAACCAGAGACGCTACGGTTGCCACATCTGTATCTGCTCGGTCTACCAATTGCATTATTACTGAGAACATAATCTCTAATGTTGTGCAGTGGACAGGGATTGACACCCACGCTCCTTTGAAATGCACCATTGCTAATAACGCAGTTTATTTTTGCTTAAATGGTATTTATGCCCAATACGACGATGCGTCAGAAGCAAACAAGCAACCAGCAACGGATACCATCATAACCGGCAATGTTGTCGAGGGACGTGCGACGGCATCTGAAAACGCTATAGGCATAGCCTCTATTGGATTGGCTGCATTGCCAAATCAGCGCATCACCATATCTAATAACATACTAAATGGATGTGGGAGTTACGCGGCAGCGCAAGGCGCTCTCTATATAACAAATACAAATCATGCTGATGTTAAAGATAATGTAGCTGAGAAGTGCATTCGCGTAGGGATAGGCATTTCCGGCACAAGCCAATACTGCACTATCAGAGGTAACAAGATAAACGGCGTGAAGGCTGGGGCAGCCTCAGCCTTTTATGTGTACGAGGATCACTCGAATTTGACGGCTATTACTTTTGCTGACAATGTGTTTCTCAACACAACAGGCGACAGCAACTACACCCCTAGCATTGGCATTTTTTATGTGACAGGCGGCGATGAGGTCGTTCATAGCAAGAATCGCATTTATACACTAAGCGGTGTAAACCACATCCAAAAAGCAGGGCCAACAAACAACCTGTACACAGACTTAGCTTGGATCTTGGAAGATGAAACAATACAGTTTACCTATACCACAAGTGGGGGAGCGGCAACTGAAACTTTAGGTAGCAAGCTGTCATCATTTAGGCGTGTACCCACCACTTCGGGTACATTTATTTACAGGGTTACGGCTTCGTTTGACAACTTAACATCTGATCCTGAGATAGCCATACGGGGGAATAATGGAAACATTTATACACCCTTAATCTATACCGTTGACGGATCAAGCATTGGAGCTTCTAAGTCTATAGCTAATGTAGTGTATAGGCTTGAAGGCGTGTACTGGGTAGATTAGGGATATAACAATGGCATTACAGTTAACAACAATATCTCCTAGCGGAGAGGTGGTTACAGACGCAGTTCATAGGGTTTCAGATGTCTGTGTTGCGTTTAATAAGAACGTAAGGTTTCTTTTGAATTCTTATGCAACAGCAGAGGAGGTGAATCCATTTGAGGTACACACCTTGAACGCTCCGTATGATGCGACTAACGAGGATCTTGAACAGCAAGCCTACGCTTACGTTAAGAGCCTATCTAATTTTGCAGAAGCAACAGAGATCTAATTATGACAATCAAACAAATAGGCGGCATCTTTGGTCGCAACCCAACATTTAACGACGTTACCGTTGAAGGCGGTATTTATATTGGAGGGGGCACGTCTAGCAATTTGCTCGATGATTATGAGGAAGGCGTTTGGACTCCTAACTTTAGCGTCAATGGATTTAGTGGCGGCGCGAGCGTTTCCTCCACCTCTGGCACATACACGAAGGTCGGACGGATGGTCACGATTACATGGAGTGCGAGTCTTTCTGGCGCTGCTTATATGTCGTCTTACAGCCAAATTAACAACCTGCCCTTTGCTGCAACCGTATCAAGCACTGGTGGTGTGTATGGCACTGGCTCTATCGGTGGCAATGTGATCGGAAGTTTTGGTCACTTCTCAGCGAGTAATTTGTTTTTATTTCAAAGTATATCAACGTCCACAAGTTCCTCATGGAATGGGACGCACACTTATATAGCATCTTAGTACGGAGGCCGCATGGCAATCACAGAAGAAACACTAAGCGACAAGATTGAGATAGTGAATTTGGATGCTGGATTCCCAGTGGTACAAGTTCGTACTATAAAAATCACAAGTCGTGATGGGCAAGAAGTATCACGAACATTCCATCGTCACACACTCGCTCCAACAGCGGACTTATCTTTAGAGAATGACGATGTATCTAACATTGCTGCCACTGTATTCACCGACGAGGCGAAGGCTGCATACAACTCTGCTATTGAGGAGATCGCATAATGTCTGGAGTAGTTACTAAAAGCATCACTGCTGAAAACACGTTCAGCGATACAATGAAGACTCAAGGTTACTTTAACCTGTCTATCTCTGGCATAGCTGGTGGTACGACAGTGACGGTACAAAAGCAGTCTGGCGTTGACGGAACCAACTGGACAACCGTTGACACGTTCTCATCTGACATAGAGACCTTTGGTTTTGAAGCGGAACGGCAAAACTATAGAGTGGGAGTGGAGACGGGTAACTTCGGCTCTGGCACTTGCAAGGTACGTCTTGGCTGCAAGTGGATCGACTACCTCTCGTCATGAGCGAAAGCCTACTCACTAGGATAGGGGTCTCTGGATACAACAAGCCCAAGAGAACACCCAGGCATCCCACTAAGTCACACGTTGTTGTGGCTAAAGAGGGTGAGCAGGTGAAGACCATACGCTTTGGTCAGCAGGGTGTGAGCGGCTCCGCTCCCAGTGAGGGTGAGTCAGAGGCAGCAAAGGCGCGGCGTAAGTCGTTCAAGGCGCGTCATGCTAGGAACATCCGCAAGGGTAAGATGTCTGCGGCATTCTGGGCCGATAAGGTGAAGTGGTGAGCAGAGTAAACGAAGCTGGAAACTACACGAAGCCAACGATGCGGAAGAATTTGTTTGACCGCATCAAGGCTGGTGGTAAAGGCGGTAGTCCGGGGCAGTGGTCGGCGCGTAAGGCTCAAATGTTAGCCCGTGAATACAAAGCCAAGGGTGGTGGGTATCGTGATTAGAAAGTCGCAGAAGTCCCTATTGGATTGGGGCAAACAGAAGTGGCGCACTAAGTCTGGCAAGCCATCGACTCAAGGGTCTGTGGCTACCGGCGAGCGGTATCTACCCGAAGCTGCGATCAAGAAGCTGACGGCTGCTGAGTACGCTAGGACTACCAAGGCCAAGCGAAAGGCTATGAAGAAGGGTGAGCAGTACGCCTCACAACCGAAAGATGTAGCGAGAAAAACTAGGAGATTTACCTAATGGCTTACGGTTCAATGAGAAAGCCCAAGAAGGGTTTGTACGACAACATGATGAAGAAGCGCAAGGTCAAGAAGGTCAAGGCGTATACATCGTAATGGATATGAATACAGCCTTCGACGTAGTTCTTGGTGGGCTGATGTTACTAGCGGGTTTCTTTATGAAGATATTTTGGGACATGCTGCAGGGCACTCGCAAAGAGCTATACGACATGGAGCGTAGATCGACTGAGACGTATGTGCGCCGAGATGATTACCGCATCGACATGGACGAGTTGCGAGATATGTTCACCCGCATTATGGATAAGCTGGATCAAAAGGTGGATAAGTGAGCATCCTATCCAGTGTCATTGGGCCGGTTGCCGATCTAGGTAGGACGTGGCTAGAGGGTAAGGTTGCCAAGACCAAGGCCAAAGCTGAGGCTGAAGCTACGGTTATGATTAACCAATCCAAGAGCGCGGCTGATTGGGAAACTGCTATGGCTCGCGCCAGTAATCAAAGCTGGAAAGACGAGTGGCTGACTATCTTGTTTAGCATTCCCCTCGTACTGGCGTTTGTTCCTTCGTCGGTTCCGTATGTACGCCAAGGCTTTGAGGTTCTATCGACCATGCCTGAATGGTATCAATATGGCTTGTCGGTAATCATCGCTGCATCCTTCGGAGTGAGGGGTGTTATCGGGATAATGAACAAGGTGAAGAAGTAATGCCGTTACTCAAGGGTAAAAGCAAGAAGGTTGTTCGTCGGAATATTCGCACATTATTGAGCGAGGGCAAGCCACAGAAGCAAGCGGTTGCTATCGCGTACTCTAAGGCGAAGAAGTAATGGAATACTTATACTTCAAGCGTGAGGACTTCGACTGCCAAGAGACTGGCGAGAACGAGATGAATCCCGAGTTCATCCGCATGGTCGATGAGCTACGCTCCGCTGTTGGTAGACCGCTGTACGTTACTTCAGGATACCGCTCTCCCCGTCATAGCATAGAGGCGAAGAAGTCAAAGCCCGGCACTCATGCACAGGGTATTGCTTGTGACATCGCAGTGGCTAATGGCGTGGAACGCAGGCAGCTAGTGAAGCAGGCGTTTTATCTGGGGTTCAGGGGCATCGGTGTAGCGAAGACATTTGTACATGTAGATACCCGAGAGACAGAACCCGTGCTATGGGTGTACTAGGGAATGATCCTTGAGCTAGGGGCTATCATTAGCGGCCTGAACATGGCTGCGTCTGCGCTCAACAAAACGGCTCAAGCTACCCAAGACCTAAGCCAGATCAGTGGTTACCTATCCGCGTTAGCGGAGGGCCAACACGATTTACAAAGACTTCAGAATACCAAGACCCTGAGCGCAGCCGATGCTGTAAAAGCGCAGCTTGCGAAGAAAGAAGCAGATGATGCGTTAGCACAAGTGAGAGAGGCATTCGTTTACTCAGGTAACGGCCAGCTATGGGATGATGCCATGAAGGCTATGGCGGAGGCTCGTAAGGCTAGGGCTGAAGAGGTTCGCCGGTTAGAGCTTGCTAGGAAGCGGAGGAAGAAAGAGCTAACTCAACTAGCTATTGTCATAGCCGTGTCTGTCGGTCTCATTCCCCTCGCTATCATGCTTGCCATCTGGTTGATCTTACAGATATGAGAGAAATACTTGGAAGCCTAGTTTACGTTTTCGTAATGGTTGCCGGTATCTTCGCGGCAGTCTGGCTGGCTTCGATATTAGTCTAGGCCGGAAGGCTTGGGCCATGAAGTCCTGTTGAACAACCGGCGTATGCGATCCTTCGTAGTTCCCATTACGTTGGCTATTTCCCTCGTGCTTTTACCCTGAAGTTGCAGTTCGTGTATCCGATGCTTCTGCTCTGCGTTGAACAGGTTGGTATCTACCTTCGCTAGACGGTACGCGATATAACTATTACGCCATCGCTCGCTGGTTTGTATGGCAACCATCAACATATCTGGCCTCGTCGCTTCGCATTCGTGTGTCTCGCTAGACAGTTCTTGCATCGTTGCGTTGCTCCCTTCGTTAGTTCTGCCATCGGGAATATCCCCTTGCAGTTCATGCAAACCTGCATGTCGCGTGGTACGCCATACGGTAGCTGGGTTATCTCGTTACCTTCCGCAAGCCATTGCTTCAGCGCGTCATTCATCCTCTGTTTTCCTTTTGTACTATGGCAAACCCTACGTTGCCAAGTTTAGATTTTACTGGGAACTGTGGGCCAAGCAGGTCATCTACCCTATCAACTTCCTGTTTGATCCAAGACGGTAGCGGATCTGGGCACTTAACCTTAACCCCGTTGTACTCGACCCCGTGTTTGTATTCCAGATACCTAGTGGCTATGCCTTCATTCTCACTGGTGCCGTTGGTTCTGCCCTCGTTCCCCTCGCTCTTTGATGTGCTTAGTGCAGTGATCTGGTTTCTAATATCCTTGGGGGTGGGGAAGTGGTCGAGCTTCTCTACTAACAAGCCCATAGCCTCCTGCATGAGAGCGGGGCTGTCGCGGCAGAACGCTTTGTAATGAACGTCACCCAGTCCATCGGGCCAGTCGCGTTTCTTGAACGGATGTAGCTGGAAGAACGGTCGGTACAGTGCAGTGAATTCTTTTTTCTCAATCATGTGTTTCCCCTGTTGAAGTGCGCCAGTCGGCGGCGTTGATGTGTGAATGGTCGCGGGCACAAGCACACCACCTATCTCTCTATCCCCGTAGGGGGGCTGACGCTGGCGCTCGCCTGCCCGGAAAGTTCCCGCCTACTTAGTCTACCAGCGATCCACCACGGTAAATATTTTCTTATCGTAGCGTTTATCGCCTTCGTGTTTCCATTGCACAAAGATGGTCATGTCATCATCAATCCAACAACCCTCCTCGGTGTAATGGTCTTTGGTGTAGAAGTAAGCCCGATTCATCAGGCCAGCAAATTCACAAGTCTCGTTGGTGAGAACGATCTTGCCTTTGGCTTTGTTCTTGGCGTAAGCCTTCGTGTCTGCTGCAATCGGCGCGGTCACAAGCAGAGCGGCTATCAAGATAATTAGTTTCTTCATTGGCTTTCCTTAAAACGGTATGTCTTCGTCTACATCATCCTGCTGTTCCTGATTCGCGGACTGTTGTTGGGGTTGCTGACCCCCCCTGCCTCGCTGGACATCTGCGTACCATTCGCCCTTCTGGTTGAGCTTGACTTCCATATTGATCCAGCCGCCTTCTGTTTGTGTCGCTTGCAGCCAAGGAATCAGTCGTTCCTTGTTGATGTTGATGCGAAACTTAACCCAGTCTGGTGAGTTAGGCCAAGGCTCTTTGATGTATAGGCCGTCCGCAAATTCTTTATCGCTCATTGGTTACTCTCCTTTACGAGTTTATTGATATATCGCCGGGTCTGGCTTTGAAGTAGCGACCACGTCGCCACGGTTCGCTCCTGATCGGTTACGAGGCTTTCCCATATCTCTAGGATCTTCTGGCTGTTCTCGTTCTGTACCGCTAGTACAAGTTCATTGGCTACCATCTTGTCATCCTCTGTTGGGATAGTGGCTTTGTCCTCTGACTGCACGTCAGCCATAACACCACGGCGCTTATCGAACTGCTCGGGTGTCATCTTGGAATCAGAGTACAGGTATCTAGCGATCCCAAAGGATACAGCAGCGCGTTTGAATGCGTCACTGAATCCGCCCTTGTCGCCTTCGATTGAGGTCTCACCGGCGCCATCTGACTTGGCTATCCATTCCCCATCTATCTTGAGAGAGAGGGTGCAGCAGTAGTTGCCGCACACTTCCGAGAAATGGGTCTGCCAGTTTTCAGTACCGACGACTTCATCCAATCGGTTCTGGACTTGGCGAGCATCAACGTAGGACAGCATCTTGCCGCCCGGCCCTTTGCGCTCCTTCACTTCCCCTTTGGGCCACGGCCTACTGAGCGCGTGGTATATTTCACTTGCTGCTGACATGGTCAATTAACTCCCTTAATTTTTTGTGCATGAATTCTCGACGTTCCTGAGTACCCCTTGGTATCTCGCATTGCTCAATTTCTTCTTGAATGCGTGAACGTCTGACTACCTTTTCGGCTGACTCAGTAAGTTCAGCTAGAGGGTCTGACCCAAAGAGATGGGCTAGTGGCTTCGCCACTAACTCATCATCCGAACCTAGATCATCCTCGAACATATCTGACTTAACGCGACCCATTATCGAACCTCCGTTACTACGCCAATGACTCGACCGCGCTGGATAATGAAATACTGACCGGCGGGGTTGCCGTTGATTACGTCGGCATCTTCCAGACCGCCATGAACGTCTGACTCTTTACCGTTGTGCGGGTGCTGTTTGATTTCCAGATTGTCTTCACGAATCCAGAAGTCAACGAGGCGATCCATCTCGTCGCGGGTGTCGGCAATGATGCCGTTATCGAAGGACAGGTACTCATCCATTCCAAACCAGTGCAGGTTGAACTGGGTGTCGTTGTCCTCAACTTCATCCATCTCGTGAACGTAATCATCATCTCCCCACATGCGTTGGAAGTTAGGATCAGCTGAGATGGGTCTATCTGGTACGTCGTACATATCGTTTTCCTCTGTTGTTGAAGCCATTAAACACTATCCTTTTATGCATATCAACCTTTTAATCTAATTTTTTTTAGTGTACTGTTGGCAGTCAACAGGAGATATGAAATGAATCCAGAAGTATTTGAAAGGTTAAGGGTGAAGGCTGGCGGCGTGAGCGCGTTGGCTAGGGCGTGTGGTACATACCCACAACAGGTTCAGCATTGGCGGCGGAATGGTGTACCATCCATGCATGTGGTTAGGTTGTGCCAGGTTTCCGAAGGCGAGGTGAAACCTTACGATTTGAGACCGGACATCTTCTTAGAAGGCTGGACGGTATAGTTTGTGGTCGGCTCCCTTCCCGCCCCTCCTCCCCTGTTGTTGGGAGTCGGCCCTCTTTTACGGTTTGTCCTGCACCGAAAGCAGCAGAGGCCTGTACGCAATTACGTACTGGTGCCGGTGGTTAACCGGCTGGACAGAATGACCAGAAGACAATTTGCTCGAGGCTGCGCGTCTTAGTAGGAACGCGAAACTGAACACTCGTTAACGGTGGCAATAAAACCCTCTCCCTCATTGTAAATATGAGTTGAGAGGTGGGCAGAGTTTGGGCTAGCTCAGAAGTAGTCGAGTGGAAATACAGCGAGCAATACAGACAAAGATTAGTAAGGGCCACCAAACCCTACTAAATGTCACGGCATGTCTAAAGAAAAGGGAGAGAGGAATGGAAGAACAACCGGACAAAATGGATCGGATTCTTAACCGCCTGAGTGAAAGACTGGGGGAGTGGGAGGAGTGGTCACAGATAGCGATAGAGAATGAAACAGCGTTTAAGTCTTACACGGCTTTATCAACGAAGACACACATGGACTCAGGGTGTAGCCATGCTAAAGCGCAAGTCGAAGTCCAAGCCACACCCGAATGGGCAGCCCACTTCAAAGCAGTCGCAGAATCAAACCTCAGAGTAGAGATGGCAAAGAAGCAGATGACTGCGCTTGATCTACAGTTCCGAGCAGAGCAGACAAAGCAAGCCAACCTGAGAAGGGTGGTATAATGGCTGAAACACTACGCGCCAAAGCATTGAAAACACTACAGAAGTTACGCAGAATGGAGTGCGCCAACGATGAAGGCTACTGCAAATGCGTATCCTGCGGGGTATTAGTACACTGGAAAGAGTGTGACGGAGGCCACTGGCTACCAAAGGGATCAAGCTCACGTTGGGCATTGGAGCCGGAAAATGTGTGGAGTCAGTGTAAGTCGTGCAATGGCTGGCAAATGAAGCATGGCAGCGCAGCCCAGCAATACACTATCCACATGATTGACTTCTATGGAAGGGAGTTCGTTGACCACATGCTCGATACCCGAAGGGATATTCACAAGCTATATGCTGCTGACTACCGAGAGATGATTGCCGATTGGTCTGAACAGATCAAAGGGCATGAGCGCAGGCTAGGGGTGAGAGGTCGATGAGGTCTTGCAGGCTAGTCGCGGCTGACATGGTAAAAGCTATGGATCTTGCAATGAAGGAGGTCTGGGATGCGGAACCAAAGCAGCTAAAAGACGAAGGGTTAAAACGGCAGATATTCCAACACGTCTGCAATTCCTACACGCGACGAGGCGGCTATGGGCAGAAAATCCAAACTCCCGACTGATCCTGATGTGTTTGCCACAGACTTTGAAGGTCTTGGCGCTACCGGCATGGCTAGAAAATACGGGTGCAATGTTCGCAATGTCTTCATCAGAAGAAAGAAAGTCGAGGGCATTCTCGGTAGACCCTTGAACGTCCCTGCCTACCTTGATAGATCCAAAGGCCCGAGGCCATCAGTTCGTCAAACTCTGACCGTAGAGAAAGACCTGCTCATGCTGATCGGCTCAGACGCTCACTACGAAGCCAACACAGTAACCACAGCGCATCTCGCATTCGTGCAGCTAGCTAAGAAGTTGAAGCCTGACGTGATCGTTTTGAACGGTGATCTGTTGGATGGCGCAAGCATCAGTAGGCACCCGGCGCTAGGCTGGGAGGAGAGGCCAACGGTTGAGCAAGAGTTGAACACTGTTCGCCAGCGGCTGGAAGAAATCGAGAAGGCTGCTCCCAGTGCTAAACGATACTGGACGATGGGCAACCACGATGCCAGATATGACATGAAGCTAGCCGATGCTTTGCCAATGTACAAAGGTGTGCCGGGCTTCAGTCTTCGGGAGCACTTCCCATCATGGACGTTCTCAACAAGCCTATGGATTGAAGGTGCAGAGCGACCAATCATGATTCGGCACAAGCCTATCGGCGCAGCTATCACTGGAAGCCACAGAACCACGCTCATGAGCGGAACACACACGGTATCCGGCCATACGCATCACCAAGGCGTTGCCTCCCTTACTGATTACACTGGGACTAGGATGGGCATCCAGTTAGGGACGATGGCGGACATACATCAGGATTCGTTTTTGTACGCAGACGACTCCCCAAAAAACTGGAGCAGCGGCTGGGCGGTTTTGACGATCAAGAACAATTGGTTGTTGCAACCTGAGTTTGTCCGTGTACATTCTCCGGGTGAGTATGAGTTTCGAGGAGCAATCCACAAGGTAGATTATCCGTGATGAAAGAGATTGAGCCGGTGGAGTATATCGTCGCAAATCAACTGAATTATCTGAGCGGGAGGGTGGTAAGTCTGCTAACTGAGTATTCAAAAACCAAAGACATCAGGCTGCTAGAGGAGGCGTGTGGGGATCTGGCGAAACTTACAGCCCGCGAGCGTTACTTGGAGGAGCTTTGATGCCCAGCGTCACAGTCGAGGATCTACCTGATAACTGCCAAGTGACAATCATCATTTCGGAGTTGGTCGATATTGATGATCCCAACCCTCCAGCAGAGAAGCCGGAGGATCAGGAGCTAGAGATTATTCAACTGGTGGGCAAGAAGGCTGAATGCTGAGGTAGTCTTTGTGAACCCCCTGGCAGACGCGCTCAATGTAGTCCTGCTCTTCTAGCACTTCGTTTTCGTAGTCGTTCTGACCGACAATAAAAAACCCAGCAATCAAAAGCAGGGCGAGTGGGTAGCGTAGTCTCATGACGGATCTCCCAACTGCTCGGCTCGTTCAATGGCGTATTGCTCTGCCTCTGCGTCGGACATCCCTAACTCTAGGGCTTCCTCGAATAATTGCTCTAGCAGAGTTTCGTTGTAGTGATTAGACATCTGATCCCCTTGGGCCGCTTACGCGGCCTCCTGTGTTGCATACTCGTTAACGAAGTTGGAGAGAGGGCCAGACCATTCCATCTCAAAGTCTGAGCTGTCGTAGGACTTGCGCTTGTATGCGGTGACAATCCACACGCCGGCCTCTCTCTCTAGGTCGTAGTGGTATTCGGTATCTCCATGAGCTTCGTGCCCTGCGGTCAGTTCTGCTCGCTCGTTAACCCAAAGGAAGCAAGGGAGGAGAGGGCGACCACTGATACGCATAAGGTCGATGGTGTCCTTGAAGTAAGACGCAGCACCAGACAAGTAGCCGTCGTGGTGGATGTACAAGGTAGCTGTGCTGAATCCGCTTTTGATTTGGTATGTGGCTCGTGTAGACATTTTTATTTCCTTAGTAGTTAGAGGGGGTGAGCGCCGCTTACGCGGCCTCTCCTTCAACGTGGATGAAGTCATCCATTAAAAACTCTTTAACGCCTTTCATGCAATCAAGGTAGGTGTGGGTGAAGCGTACAAAGACGGTCTCGTCGGCATCGCTATCGCGGAATACTACGCGGTAGTTGTACTTGTCGTTGCCGTCCATAACCAGAGCTTCTAGGCCATCGGTCTCGTTGCGGTAAGTTGCGATCAGTTCGATTTTCATGTTTCGTTCTCCTGTTGTGTGAAGCCATTAAAAAGGAATCTTTCATAGGAGTCAAGGGGTATAACAAAAAAAAGTTAAATTATTTTTCGCAAGTAATGTACAATATCACTTGCTATCCGTTAATCAATTTGGTATTTGGCGACACATGGCAGATCATCGACACAAGATCCCTAAGAAGGATCAGGCAAAACACTTTCCGAACTGGGATCACGGCGGTAAGGGCGACAGACCTAGAATCGCTGGACGACTGAACAACAACTCACCTGCATACCAAGACGGGTGGGAGAGGATATTCGGGGGTAAACGTGGCGAAGACTAGAGCACAAGAGAATCGCGCTATACGCCAAGAGGCACTGAGAGAGCAGCTATCCAAGCAGAAGCATGTCGAGCATGTCGTTGATATTGCTACACAATTAAGCGATCCGGCTAACGAACTAGACTCAGTAATGGCTAGTAGGTTAAAGGCGGCTGCTGATATACGCATGAAGCTAATAGCTAAGTACCTAGGGGACGTAAAGGCAGTAGAGATAACAGGAGAGGGTGGGGAATCCTTAACCATCAACGTGCAGTCTTTTAAAGATGCCTAGTATCTCCATACCGAATGAGTGGGCACCGCGTCCACATCAGATAGGACTGTTCAAAGCCTACGACGCAGGCACCAAGAGGTTCTGTGTGGTCTGGCATAGACGTGCAGGCAAAGACTCAACGGTACTGAACTTGTCGGCTAAGGCAATGCTAGAGCGGGTGGGTACATACTGGCATCTATTCCCCTATCAAACCCAAGCACGCAAGGCGATATGGAATGGCATCGACTCGCAGGGTAGGAAGATACTCGACCAAGTATTCCCGCAGGAGATCCGCAAGCGCACATCCTCACAGGAAATGCTGATCGAACTGGTGAACGGCAGCACATGGCAGCTAGCGGGCTCAGATAACTATGACTCTTTGGTAGGTAGTAACCCGGTGGGGGTGGTGTTCAGCGAGTGGAGTCTGTGTGATCCGAACGCATGGGCATACATCAGGCCGATACTTGCAGAGAACGATGGGTGGGCTTCGTTCATCTACACGCCACGAGGCAAGAACCACGGCTACTCGCTATACAACATGGCTCGCAAGTCTGATGACTGGTACTGCGAGAACCTCACGGTAAACGATACCAAGCGAGAGGACGGGTCGCCGGTCATCACGCACGAGATCATCGACCAAGAGCGTGCGGAGGGCATGGAAGAAGCACTGATACAGCAGGAGTTCTATGGCTCGTTTGAGTCACAGATAGCGGGAGCGTACTACGCAGACCAGATATCAGCAGCCAAGGATCAAGGACGCATCGGCAGGCTGCCTGTAGAACCCTCACTCCCTGTTCACACTGCATGGGACTTAGGTATAGCGGATGCCATGAGTATCTGGCTGTTCCAATCAGTAGGCAAAGAGATCCGGCTCGTGCATTACTACGAAGCTACAGGCAAGGGCATGGAGCATTACATCCAATACCTGAACCAGTGGGCCAATACGAATGGCGTAGGGCTAGGCACACATCTAGCGCCGCATGATATCGAGGTGAGAGAGCTAACATCTGGGCGCTCACGCAAGGATGTGGCTAGGCAGATGGGTATATCCTTCCGCACTGTGCAACGACCACGAGTAAAGGCAGAGGGCATACAGGCTGTAAGGCGCATGTTCCCGAGGTTCTGGATAGACGACGAGAGAGCAGAGCAGGGATACAACTGTGTCGCATCATATCGACGTGAATGGGACGAGAAGGCTGGTCGGTTCCGTGATAACCCGGTGCATGATTGGGCGTCACATGGGGCAGATGCACTGCAAACCCTCGCACTCGGGTGGAGAGAGAGTCTTTCACCGGCGCACATGCAGCGAGCACCACAGACGGCTAAGGTAAACTTCAATGTCTTCGGATGAATACTTCTATGCGGTGTTCACGCCTAGTCGAGATCATTGGTGGTGTCGGTTCCTGCACCCTGACTACCAGCACTGCTATCTAATCAAGGCAGAGGCGGGGCGATGGATTGTGTACGGCAAGACCACAGACGGGCTAGACCTGTTCACGCTGCCAGACTTCAGTGCATCCTCTGGTAATATGGTCGTGGTCAAGGCTGAGGTGGAGGATAATCAGCGAGGTTTATTCATGCTCAACACTTGTGTAGGCCATATCAAACACGCGCTAGGGATACGCAATCCGTTTATTCTTACGCCATACCAACTACATAAACACTTAACGAGGCACTAACTATGAAGAAGCCAAAGAAGCCAGAACCAACAGCAAGGGAAGTAGCGGTAACCGCACGACAGGAACGCGCACTTGATGAGGAAATAGCAGAGCAGGAGGGGCGCTTGCGAGCGCAACGACGAGGCCAACTAGGTACTCGTTCACTGTTAGCGGGAGCACCGACAACCCGAAGGGCTGCGGCATCAGCAATGGGCAGGGGTAGATCAGCAACAGCCGGGCCATCTGCTGCACAACGATCTAGCATCCTGAGCGGTATCAATGTTAGAGCGGGTGGCATGTTATGAAGTCGCCTAAATACCTTGGCTCAGTCAAGGACATGAAGCGCAGAGAGAAGCGAGCATTCGATACTGAGGGCATGTGGCACGACCAGATGTCTGATGTGTACGAATACTTCCTGCCTCAGCGTAACCTGTTCGAGACGGAGAATACGGGGCAGAAGAAGATGGATCGCATATTCGATTCAACCTCCCTCACTGCTATTCAACAGGCTGCTAGTAAGTTGCAGGAGAACATTGCTCCCATTCAGGCGCGATGGGCTGCCTTCCAACCTAGTAACGAGGTATTAGAGATACTCGAACAGGGAGAGGTGGGTGTTACTGAGCAACAGATACGCGAGAACCTTGATAAGCAGGCGAGCATAGTCTTTGACTACATCAACCGCAGTAACTTCGGTACTCAGTTCTATGAGGCTGCGCTGGATCTGCTGATCGGTACGGCTACGCTACGCATCGACGAGACCGATGATGACCTAAACCCTATCGTATTCCACTGCATACCACAGAAGGGCATAGCGTTTGAGGAAGGGCCATTCGGTAACATCGAAACACACTGGCGTAGGTTCAGCGTAAAGGCTCGTTTGCTTGAGCGTATGTGGAAAGGCGTGGAAGTATCCGAGGCTGTACGGGCATTGATCGAAAACTCTCCCGATGCTGACCTTGCAGTGAGCGAGGGCGTGGTATTCGAGCCTAAGTCAAAGCGGTACTACGGTTGCTTATGGGTGAATGGTGAAGATCGGTTCTCATGGATTGAGGATTTCGGTGAAACATCGCCTTGGGTCACTGGTCGATACACGAAGGTAGCCGGTGAAGTGCGTGGTCGTGGGCCTGCAATGCAGTGTCTGCCTGACGTGCGGAGTCTGAACAAGGCCAAAGAGTTCGTATTGCAGAAGGCTGCTATCGACTTGGCTGGTATGTACACGGCCACCGATGATGGTGTGACCAATCCCTACAACCTGACCATCGCACCGGGTGTAGTCATTCCAGTAGGGTCGAACAACACCAGCAACCCGTCGATCATGCGTCTGGATACGGGCACCAATCTAGGACTCGCACAGTTCGAGATTACTGAACTGCAAAACTCTATCAAGTTGGCGCTGTTCAATGACCTGAGAGACCCTGCTGGGCCTGTCCGTACAGCTACCGAGATAGCGATTGAAAGCAGAGAGCTTGCCAAGCGCATCGGTTCTGCCTTTGGACGGCTACAAACAGAGGTCTTGATACCCATTCTCAAGCGGGTGGTGTCTATCCTGACTCGTCGTGGACTAATCATGCCGATCCAGCTAGACGGCAGGGACGTAGACGTTAAGTTCACATCCCCTCTCGCTCGTGCTCAGGATGGTGAGGACTTGTTGTCACTCCAGCAGGCGGTGCAGTTCGTTGCCAATAACGCTGGGCCTGATCTTATTGCTACGTCATTCAAGATCGAGGACTTCGGCAGCTACGTGGCACAGAAAACCGGCATGGCATCCGAGCTAGTCCGCAGTGATGCGGAGAAACAACAGGCAATCCAAGCCGGAGCGCAGCAAGAGATGGCACAACAGCCCCAGATGCCCCCAGAATCGCCTCAGCTGCAGGTTGTTGAATGAGTTGGCAGAACATAGAGGGTAGGAATGAGGACGCTCACAAGGCTTCTGCGGAGGCCAGGGAGCGTTTCTCTGAATTAACGAAGGCATACAGCCGGTGTTTTTCTACCGAAGATGGGCAAAAGGTGGTGGAGGATCTGACACGGAAGTTTCTGTTAGATAACTCCACAGACCTTGGTGCAAGGAACGTGGAATACGAGGCTGCCTATCACAATGGTGAGGCGGGAGTCATTCGTATGATCGTTCACTACATACAGCAAGCGGAGAAGGTATGAGCGAAGTGGAGCAATTGGAAGAAGTGGAAGAAGTGAAGCCCAAGAAACGGGCAACCAAGAGCAAGATCGAGGTGGTTTGCTCTGAACCTGAGTACCTGAAGAAGATCAAGTTCAATATGGAGTGGCTGCAAAAGATCGGCACTCAGTATGGTATTGATCGGTTCGAGTACATACACAAATTCAGGGCGTTTCGTTGCTGCAAGTCCGGTCAACACGTTGATTGGGTGGATGTAAACGATGTCGCGCTGTTAAACGGTGAGCGGAGACTGGTACAGATCCTTCTCAAGCACCAACCTGTAAGCCCCAAGAGGGCGGTAATTAACTATCCTTGGAGATAAAGAATGTCAGAGGCCGTTGAAAACGACACCCTTGAAAGTAATGAACCTACGTCCCTTGTGGATGCAGCAGAACCCACCCTCTCTGAAGGTGAATACTTCTTAACGGAAGGAATCAAGGGTACTGGTGACACGCCCGAGTGGTACAAGGCAGAGAAGTACAAGTCCGTGGCTGACCAAGCCAAGGCATACACAGAATTAGAAAAGAAGTTCGGCGGCTTTACCGGCGCTCCTAAAGATGGCTACGCCATACCGGAGGGAGTGGAGGAAGGCGACGAGCTAATGGACGCTCTCAAAGGCTTTGCCGAAAAAACTAACATGAATCAGGCTTCATTTAATGAGGCATGGGAACTGTTAATCTCTCAAAGCGAGGCGGTTGAGGAAGTATCTGCCGAGATGGAGATGCAGCGTCTAGGTGATAATGCTCCTGAGCGGGTGAAGACTGTTGAACAGTTTATGAAGAATAATCTCGACAACGATACTTACGAAAAGGTGCGCTATGCGGTTAACAGCGCGGAGTCTATCGAACTGGTAGAGGCGCTAATCGGCGCTACGGCTCCGGCTAAGCTACCTATCGACGGACATATCGAACCCGGTGGCCTGACATGGGGCGACATTGAGGTTGAGATGTTCAAGAAAGATGAGAACGGACAGCTACTCAGGTCGGTTGATCGCAACCACGAGGCTAAAATTCAGCGAATGATGAAAGAATTTGGTGGTGATAAGCCATATTCGCAGACATTTGGCTAAATTTATTATTGACAAACCTGTATTTGTGGTATCTTAGCAAGGTCGGATACCCCATTTGGGCCTGACAGATTTAGGTTAAGGACTGACCGATCTGTCGGGTACTCAGTTTAAGACCTTAGAGTGTGAGGCAATCATGCCTCGTTAATTTATTTTGACAACTTTGAGGACTTAGTAATGTCAAAGAATCTATCCGCAGTAGCGGTAACCGAGTTTGACAGTATGGTCAAACATGCCTATCAGGGCATGGGCTTGCTGAAGAACGCGGTAACGCTGCGAAACAACGTAGTAGGTGATACCTACAAATTCCGCCGTATGGGCAAAGGACTTGCCAACCAGAAGTCTACTTCTGATCTGGTAACGCCAATGGACGTGGGCCACGAGTTCAAGACTGCCACA
>Ga0070746_10000337_pt1 | contig 27867 bp, 31 predicted proteins | sample VirMetDEL_Mar_21_FD_77016 | JGI IMG/M metagenome (GOLD analysis project Ga0070746, IMG submission 77016) | Aqueous microbial communities from the Delaware River and Bay under freshwater to marine salinity gradient to study organic matter... | ecosystem: Environmental > Aquatic > Marine >...
CAAGCAGCCGTCGGCCTGGCGGGCCTCGAGAACGCGACGGCAGTAGGCGTCGAACTCAACGGCGCCGACCGGGACGTGCCCGAGCAGCAGGCCGCCCAAGATGCCTCCGCCTGCGCCTGCGAATAGGTGGAGTTCACGCATTGATGAACCCCTTGAGCAGCAGCCCAGCGACGACAACGGAGCCGACCGCGAACAAGACCCAGTTGCGCAGGGCGCGGGAGGTGACGGGGCGGCTGGCGGGGCACTTGACCAAGACAGCAAAGGCGCCGTCGACACCGCAGCTTCGGCAACGCGTATGACGGTCGCCGGTCTCGTCGATGTGCCAGCGGAGGTCGTGGCTATGCATCCGTGGCGCCCTCCCCGCCATCAACCGGCGCAAGGTGGCTGTAGGCGTCGAGCAGATTCTGTCCTGTGATCTTCCCCATCCTACACATCCCCCAGGTCGTGGTCATCAACTCGCAGGCTGGGCCAGTTGAACTTGAGTAGCTTCCCCCCGTTTCGCTTCAGGCGATCAATCGCCGCTTCGCCGATATGCTCGGTGAGGCCCACTTGGTTTAGATTGGTGCATACCACGGTAGACCGTAGTTGGTGGTCCCTCTTATCGAGCACACGCATTAGGCATGACACTGCGTGTTCGCCGTAGTCTCGCCCCACCTCATCCACAACCAAGAGGTCCACATCCACGAACTGCGCGACAGCGGCTCGTGTTGCCCCTGGTTCGCTACTGCCGTAGGTGCTTGCGATATCGTCCACCAGATCCGCGATCGTTGCGTATCGGGCGGTTCCTCCCTGGGCCACTACGGACGCTAGGATTGCGCAAGCTGCGTGCGTCTTACCGGTGCCGGGCTTGCCCGATAGGACCAGCGAGCGACCGCCGGCCTGGTCAGTTACCACATCCTGTTCGAAATCCAGCAACCGACCCTTAACCGGCTTCATTTGCGGATACCTCGGCATCCACTGGGACAGGCGCTGACCCTGGAACTGCTTCGGGATGCCTGCCCGCTGCCAGCTTGCCCTTTTCAATCGCTCCGATTCGGTGATACCTCCCCGGACCTGGCTGTCGATCCGATCGGCTTCTTGTTGCTTGTCTGCGTCGCACTTTGGGCAGCTCGTCCAGCGCGGAGCAAACAGCCAGTCCAGCGTGCCCGCCATCCCGGTCTGTGTAGGCGCGGGCTTGGGGATCGGGTCCATCTGCTCCTGACGCGACTCGTAATCGCCGTGGGCTGCGCTCTCGGCGCATCGGCGGACCTCGGTGGCCGTAGTGACCCACCGGCGCTCGGGGGCTTCTACCGTGCTGTGGTTTCGTTTGTCCATGGCTTATCCGTAGCGGTTCGCGGCAACCCGTGCAACCCCCATAGCTACAAATCCGCGACGCAATCCTCGCCATCGCTCGTGGGGTCGTACTCCTCGTGGTCCTCAAAGCGGGCGTTGTGCGCCACGGCTGACGCCTGAGACTTGCTCATTGGTGCAGCGCAGGCCGGGGCCGCTGAAATGTCGTCCTCCCACCGGCTCTCATTGAGCCAGGTCGCCGGGTTCGGGACAAACTTGGCTTGCCGGATCCTGCGGGCGAACTCGGTCGTTGCCACCATGATGGCTGCTCGAGTTGCTCCACTGGTGGCGACCTTCTGCCATGCCTTCCAGGCTGCGCCCTTGGCGACCTTCTTCGGGTAAAGCGACCACCAAGCTAGGAACCCTTCGGAGTATGCGCCAGCCTTGCGCTGGCGAGGTGTACGTACCGGGGTTGGCTCCTCACTTGGTGTGGCGGGGCGCACTACGTCTCTAGATTGCGTCTCCGTCTCCGTGGGCTGACATTGCTGACCAGTGCTGACCGTTGCTGACGCCCCGCGCTCCCGTTCACGGCTACGAGCTTTAGCTAGCCTGTTCTGTTCGCGCCGCTGCTCCTCGCTCCGGATATCGTCATACTTAGAGAACGTGGCCAACTCATAAGTGAACTCCTGACAGCCATCTGTAAGCAGTCGCCTGCCATCGTAATCCTTGGTCCGGCTCTTTGGGTCCGGGCTGCACAAGGCGTCGATGGCATCCTCAACATCGGTCACACTCGCCCCTAGGATGGCCGCCAATATGTTGGGGTTCAACTCCACGTATCCCCGACGCTCCACGCCCGCCATCCGCTTTAACGGGACTGGCTTACAATTGGATATGCAGTAAGCCCAGACGGCGAACATGGTTGCGCCTTTGCCAACCATCGAACCCGTGAACATCGATTCAAAGATCTTTCCGTATGCCATTGTCGCGTTCTATCCGCGATTGTCAGCATTTACCACCCATAGTCAGCAGGCGTCTATCCCACGTCATGTCCCGTCATGTCCCGGACACTGCGGAGAAACGAAACGGGGCCGGGCAGCGGATAGGCAACCACTGCTCGGCCCTGACTACTTCGTAACCGATGCGGTGTAGCAACCGCAGCTGCGCTTTCTCGTCCCAATCCTCTCAACGCGTCGCCTCCCGGGTCACTCGGTGGGTTCGCGTCCGGGACCTTACCGGAAAAGAGAACGACCCGCTACTGGTCGGGAGGGAGGGTGCCGGTAGCGGGTCGTCCAGGGAGCCTTCGTGCGTTGGGGAAGGCCAACTCCGGTCAGGGAGCTAAGAATGCGGAACTGGCGTGATTCATAGAGGCACGAAGGGGGCCCTGGCCTGGGATCTCCCCAGGCACCACAGCGCCAGCGCTGCAAGGATGACCACGATAGAACCCCGCGAAGGCTAGGTCAACCGCTGATTGGCCGCCCGCGCAAGCTTGGCAAGCGCTCCAGCCAGCCCTCTGGTGGCTCTCCGTGGATCCATCCGGTGATCGCCCATCGGCCATGGATCGCGGCAGCGGAGCGGCACTCAACGCGTCGCACTCGGTGCTGCTGGACTGGGTGGAACAACACCAGCCGCCGGTGGACAGCCTCGACGGTGCGCCCGTCCATAAACTCGAGCTCTCCACCCTCGAACATCTTGGGAGTGCTGTGCAGATAGAAGCAGAACGACAACCTCCGCGTAGCTGACGTTTCACCGGCGTAGTCAACGGTGTCGTCGTGCCAGTCGAACCTGCCACCATGGTGGTAGCAGGTTGCGTGTGTCTCGATGTGCGTAAGATCGAAAGCTGGGACCTCACAAGCCCCCTGAGCTGCTTCCAGGTTGGCTATCACCATAGCCCGCACTTGTGCGGCCTGGTCGCCAGCGAACGCATCCAGGAAGCCGATCTCCCACCGGCAAGCTTGCTCGTTATGGATCAGCTGCAGGCGGTCGCGGTTGTCGTGAAGCCACCCACCCATTTCAGCCGCGGCCGGCTTCTCCATGGCCTCGTCGACAATGTGCACCAAACTCCGGTGGAACCGGCTTGGGACTAGGGGGGGCTTGGGATCCGCCTTGAGGGTCCTCCGGGTCGCCTCCTCTGAGGGGTTATCCATTGGACCGGTTCGGCAGGATCACAACATCGGCGCGCATGACAGCCTTTGCACCATCGTTGCCGATTGGTTCGGGGTTCGCCAGGATCGGCTGCAGCCTGCATCCATGCTTGTCCAGAACCTGCTTAACCTCCGCACCGCACGCGATAGCCCGCTCCTGCGGGGTGGGGCCAGGGTCTTGGATTTGATCCTCTGGCGCTGCGGTTTCGGGATCAGTAGATGTGGGCTTTGGCCCCTTCTTGGTCTTTGTGGTCACGCCCTCCGGTATAGCGGCTGGCGGGACCTCATGCCAGACCCTATGTCGCCGGCGCCGGTGTCGATGGGCCGTGCTTCATGCGGGATAGAACCCGTGACGCTGCAACGGCAGCGACCCCAACGCCAGTGGCCAGGCTTCCTTGCTCGGTTGGTGTCCACTCCCCAGAGGCCGCCGCCTGCTGCTCCGCTTTGAGTTCGGCGATGGCTTGGGCCATCTGGCCTACCGCGGCTGTGGATGCCTCGACCACTGTCTGGACATTGCCAGCCACAACCGATAGCTGCGCCTGTTGCTCAGGCGAAAGCATCGGCGACAGCGCTTCAATAAAGCCGACGAGGGCGCCGGCGCCGGTGACAGCTACGCCAGCGGTCTCGGCCGCGGTCATGGTTCCGCAACTCGCCAGGATCAGGCACGCGGGGACAATCAGAAGCCACAGCGCATGGGCACGCGTAACGGGTGGTAGGTTGTTCATTGGGGTGTTGGGTGTGCTTGCCTAAAGGGTGATCACTTGCCGGATCCCAGGGACGCAATGACCCTGTTCACGTTCGCCGTATGGCGAGTAATGCATTGATCAACGGTTTCGGTAGCGGGAACACCGGTGCCTTGGCCCTGCACTGTTACCACAGTAATGGTCCGCCCGTCGCCGGTGACTTGTTCTTCTAGTCTCACGGGATCATCATCCGCGATGACAGGCGATAACACCAGAACCGCACCAATGGCCAATAGCCAGTTGGCAGCCTCCTGCCGTCGTCGCTTCTTGCTGGATTCCACAATGGTAGAACCTCAGCAATACCGGAATCCTTAGCGGGGTTACGCCTGTGTTACCCGTATACGGTGCGCCAGCGTCGCGGATCGACTCATCGCGATACCCAACACCGCTAGCAGCCCCCCTGTATGCACCGCCATGGCGGTAGACACTTCTGGCACGTAGAAGAACAATTCCGGCAGCCGCAGGGCGTAACCTGCCAGGCAGCAGGCTCCGATAGCCGTAGCCGCCATGGCTGTGGAGGGGCTGCCTACCACAGCCGCCACGGCAAGAAGGGTGAATCCTACGGATGTTCCGATGCTCGGTACGTCCGGCGCTCTGCTGTATGGAGCTTGATCACCCTCCAGCCGCAGGAAGCCGGGGATCCAGTCAAACTGGGCGCTGACCATTATTAGCGCAGACAGTGAAAACAGAGTCACTGCTGTTGCTCGGTGCCTCTCGAGGAGCAGCCCCAAGGCCGATAGCGCAACGGTGCACGCCGTGACTGGTTTCATGGTCACTGCTTCAGGTAGCACCGACGTAAGCCAAGGAACGCCCCCAAGCCACCAGCCAGCGAGGACCGCTATGGAAAGCACCAGAACGCACAGGATAGCGCCTTGGATCATTTCGACACGCCTAGGTCATCGACTCGACTGGACAGCCTCCGCAACTCCGCCCGAGTCTTCTCCTGGTCGGTTGCGTGATCTCGCCGCATCTCCTGCAACTCGTGCACAATCTCTTTCATTCGCTCGACCATCTGACGCATACCCCAGACGACAACGACAGACAGCAGCCCTAGGGCGGTGTAGCGTTCAACGTCGAGGGGTTCTTGGAATAGGATCATTAGCGGAACTCTGCGCAGACGCTGGCTACCTGTGGGTCCTCGACGCCGTCGCCCCCCGTTTGGATAGCCGCCAAGTAGATGCTGTCGGCTTTCGCGCCAGACACGAGGTCGATCCAGCCGCTGTCGTTCCAATTCCACGACGCAAGCGAAGCGGATACGGCCGACGTGCCGATGGTGCTGTAGCTGCCCGTACTGCCGCTGTGCGAGGTTGAGTACCTCAACACGATCTCGGGCGTGTTCGCTGACGAACTCGGGCTGCCGTTGACGCGGATTATCAGCCGCACTTGCGAGTAGTTCGCCAAGTCCGCACGGCGCAGACACCGCGAGCTGTTGTAGAGAAACTGGTCGGAACTCGGGTGGTTCGTTAGCGGTAGGTCGCGGTAGCAGTCAGAGTGAAAGTCGACGCGATAGATTGGTTTCGACACCGCCTGCACGTCGGCAGCATCAGACGCCGCAACGAGGTCGCGCCCCGTGCTCGTGAAGTCCGCCACCGTCACCGACGATGCGCCAGTGAAGTAAGCGATCTTGTTCGCTGCAGTGCTGCCAATGCCGACGAGTGCACGCCCGCCGCTGGTTGACGTGAACGAGCCAAGTGTGTCCGTGTTCGTGCCGTAGATCACCTCGTCTCGCGCAATCGAGGCCGCGAGGAAGGCGAACCCCGTATTCGTGCACGTCACCTCTTCAACGTCGCCGGCACCCGCCGTCTGCCGGCCGAGCACCTTGTTCGCTGCCGAGACGTGCTGCATCTTCGCGTAAGTGATGGCTTCGTCGTCCACGGTCCAGGTCGCGCCCGTGTCGGTAACCGTGATGTCCCCGTAGTCCGCGTCGGCGACGCCTGTCGATGATGCGTTAAGCGTTGTTCCCGACATTGACAGGTTGGTCCCAAGCGTGATCTGCTCGTAGACGCCCGAGCCTGACGCCGCGCCGCGGCCCGCGATGGTGCCTTGCGCGAGCGTGGCGCCGGACCCGCCGCCGGCGCCGAGTGAAGTCCAGCCGGACGTGCTGTCGTAAAACTCAACTAGGTCATTCGCGCCACTCGTATTGAGTCGCATCATCCCCCGCACCGGCGTTGCGGGTCGTTGCGCCGTCGTGCCGTTTGGCATCGAGAACGCGCCGCTGCCGCCGGCCGCTAGGTCGACGATTACGTCCGTACCGTCGTCGTAGGCTCGAAGCACTTCCGTGCTATTGTGCTTGGCGACCAGCGGTGCGTAGCTGACGGTCGCGTCTTGCGCGATCGTCACCCCATTCGCTTGGATCGTGCCACCCCTGTTTGGCTTGCCGAATGCCAGACTTACGCCGGGCGCCAGCATGAATAGACTGTTCGTAGCTTCGTCGCCAGTGACCTCGTCGACGTTGCGCGACGCTCCGGTTCCGATGTCGAGATAGTCTTCCATCTCGAAACGAGGGGGCGACAACAGAATACCGCCATGCGCGGTGCCGCCTCGAGCGCGGCTCACCATTGGGCGCTCGACGTAGTCGTAATCGATGTCGCCCATGCCCCCAAAGGCGCGCATGGTTAGGACCTGCGGGCGGACCCGCTCCTCCTCCATCAGCGTCTGCCCAGGGATCTGGGGGTTGTGCTCGATGTTTGGAGCGCCACCGACCCAGCAGTGCGGGCGCCATTGCATGGCCGCAAACCCCTCCGCTAAAGGGTGGAACAGTGCGTATAAACCCACCTGATCGCGCCCGGCGCTGCCCATGGTGGGGACAATGCCCGGCACGGTCTCAATCTCGTTTGTGTGCGGGTTCCGTCCCTCCAGCCTCCCGATGTCGACGCGGATATCGTGGGCATACGTGCCGCTTCCACCTGGCCCAGCGTAGCTGTGCTGGCTCGTCTGGGGTTCTCCCATCCAGTGCAGCCGCTGCGCGACCGGCATAGGACCGCCCGCCTGTAGCAGAGGGTTGAACTCGCCAATCGACGCGTGGGAGAACACCTGATCACGGTCGTCTCCCGTCTGGCCTGCTTGCTGATGCGCTACAGTCTCGCGGCATGGGTCGTTGGTCGATCCTCCGGATCCACCTCCGGTGCTCCCCCCACCATTCGGCTCACCGCTCCCTGGATCTGGATCCTGCTCGGGCGGCAAGCCAGCGCCGGGCGTCCGCTTGCCGGTGATTGGGCCGCTAGGCTTAGGTGGTGATCCCGGCTTGACGGGTCCCGCGTGGCCTCCGGTTGCACCGCCCCCAGGTGGCAACGGGAACCCTCCGAACCCTGGCCCTCCTGGACCGGTGTTTCCTCCGCCTGGCTGACCACCTGTGGTGGGACCTCCCGGACGGTTTCCTCCTGGCTTGATCGGCCCCGGGGTTCCCGGGCCTCCTGGGCCAGGCCCTCCTGGATTCGGCCCCCCTCCGCCTCCTGGGCGCCCGCCGCCACCGCCAGTGATTGGTGGACCCTCTCCTGTCGGGGGGTCCTCCACCGGCGGAGGGTCGACGGGGTTCACGATCGGCGACTCGCACCACCACCGCCACAGACCTTCAAGCAGCCCCCCGTTGAAGGGATGCTTGCTCTGCTCATCGTAACTCAGCGAAACCCGGGCGGTCAGAGGTAGTCCGCCACCCCGTGGGTAGGGGTCCGGGGAGAACTCGAGCGGGGCGTCCTTGTCCTGATTGTAGTAGAAGAACGCCTGGGAGCTGATGTGCGCGCTATTGCATGGGTGCCCGTCTCGGTCGGTCCCGTGCCTGTGCTTGTCGCTTGATGATCCTGGAGTGATCGGCCCATCGCCACCGCCAGCCTTGGCCATGAATGCCACCGCCATGGACTGCAGTTGTTTGGGCTGGAACTCGCCGAACTCATGCGGGCGCAGCTCCTCCTCTCCGCCGGCGCCAAAATCCCCTTGTGCACCACCGACGCCGCTTCCTGGGTTGTCTATGACCGGCTGCGATGGCGGGGCTAGGGCTGACCCGTGCGGGCCAGTAATCGGACCGGGGGTTCCGCCGCCGGTCGTCGGGCCGCTGATCGCCCCACCGTCCACAGCCATGAACACGGACCCAAGGTTGGGCGTATTGTCCAAGGGGCTCCGGCCCCAATTCAACGCCAGCACGTTGTAGCCGCCTTTATTGGCGAGCCCCGAGCTCGGCTCAACAGCCAACACTCTGACCAGCGACTGCAGGCGAGCGGCCCGGCCGTAGGTTCCCGGCTGCTCCTCGCCGTCCAGACACATTTCGCCAACCGGCTGGAGGTCCACAACCAACGTCCCCGCCTGCGCGGGGCCACTGGTGCTGGGGGCGACCAGCCTCCCATCAATCGGAGCACTTAGGACGTGCTGCTCCTCCTCCTGGGTGCCGGGGAACAGCATCCTCCACTGGCCTTTGACCGGGTACGGGGTGCCCTGCGCCCACTTCGGCTGCTGCAAGGCATAGCCGATGTCGTTGTAGTAGTTGTCGTCGTAGAACGGCTGGACCTCGGCTCGGGCATAGTGCGTATCGCCGTCCATGACCATGCCCACGGACATTGTCATCCAGCTACCCATGTCCCGTTCAGCCCGGTCCCGGGTCTGCATGAACAGCCACGGGTGAACGTCACCGATCGTCCCCATCTGGGCATCGGATCCGATCTCCAGGTGGCCGCGGCCACTTTCGATGTCGGGTTGCGACTCAATGCGACAAGCGGCCATCGATTTACGAGCGCCGATCCCGATGTCGTTCCCATCCCAAGACCAATCTTGGAGCGGGAAAAAGCCGGTGTTGACGTAATCGTTGACGTGGGTCATGTGATCGTCCGCAAGATGATGGACCGGGCGCTCTGCGGCAGCAGGGCGAACCTTGAGAACGAGCGCTGTTTCCCAGGGAAGGCGTGAACCGTGTCGACCACTCCTTGCGAATCCACCCGAACCGCGGCGCCTATCATGTTGCCCACCATCTTTAGCGGTTCGCTGGGCATCATGCGAGTCGCTACCTCGCCCTCTACCCCATCCGCGTATTCAATCAGCGCTTCTGTCGCAACACTCAAGGCATGTGGCGAAACGCTGCGCGCCTTGTTCACGAACGTGTAGCCGGGGATGTCTCCGTCCTCTCCGACCTCGAGGCCATCGCCGACCAGTCCGAAGATCTTCTTGAGGGACGTGTTGGCTGGCCCGTCATCCGTCCAGGCGAACCTAGCCGTCAACTCGTTAGGCGGGACGAATATGTGCAGGTCCGGACCAGATCCCTCCAGAACCCGGGCATCCCTGCGGAACACCGCGTCCACGTCCGAGGCTTTGACCTCCTCCCGGTGGAACTGCAGCAGGTTGTTAGGGCCTGCTGGGACAAGTGTGCACAAGACCACCTGTTCCATGTGGCCACTCAGGACCAGTCCGCTGGCGCCGGATTCGACCACAGCATTCATCGCCAGGTGGGTGTCGCTCTGGTCCTGTAGGGCCATGTTGCGGCTGATAGACTTTGGCTGAAATGCGTTTACGTTCCCAGTGCCGCAGAAGCCTGGGTAAGCCTCAGACTCCAGTCCGTAAGGGCTCGCTATCCACTCGGTCCGAAAAATGCCCAAGTCTGCGTCCTCCATCACCATCCGGTGAGGCCCCGGCGCGGTCTTAATCAGCTGCGTACCGCTGTCCCGTGGGGCCAGCATGTTGACGTTACGAAGAACCGGCGCGTAGTCGCCATTGGATGCAGTCGCCAGGTGGACCTTCCCCTTGTCTGTCGGCTTGATGCACATCTGGCCCCAGACCGCGGCGGGCGCCCTCTCCCCCGTTACCGGGTTGATGAGTCCCACGCGATACGGAAGCAGGGCCTTAACCCGCTGCATGTACCGCGGGTTCAGCCGGAACGTTTGGCGAAAGTGCTGCGTCAGCGCGGCAACGCGTGCCGCGACGTTCGCTGTGGTGTCCACTTCCACCTTCCCGCCAATCCCCAGCGCTGGGCCTAGCTGCCCGGTGGTCCATGCCCAGCGCAACGTGTCAAACGTCCATGGTGCGCTGTTCGCTCCGATGTCGTTGTTCATTGCGGTCAGCCACGCGTCGAACGGCACGTAACTGCCGGCTGGAACGTCCACCGATTTGGGGGAACCGGTGTTTGGGTCCTTAATGGTCATCGTCGTCTGGGGGTCGACGGTCTTGACCATGTTCTCTAGGAACGGCTCGGTTGTCGGCGTCGAAGCCGATGTTGTGCCGCGAAAGTCGTCTTCGTACTCCAGTTGCGCTTCGATCTCTCGCTGGTAGTAGACGAATACCCGTTTCGGGCGGATGGCCTTCCGGTCGATCTCCGCCGCCCGCTGCCCCCGGTACGTAAAGCCGTCCTCCTCGAGTTTGACGAACCGCTCCTCACCTCCGTTTACGTCCGAGGCATCGAAGATGACTGCTTGACCCAGTTCGTTGATGTACACATCGCAGCCGGGGATAGCAGCCAGCAGGCGGCCAAGAGCCACGTCGCCGGGGTCGCGGATCTCGAGGTTTTCGAGAGAGAACTCTCGCGATGGGTTGCCCCCACCGTCCTCGATGGGGAAGGAGTCCTCCTTCCAACCGCCCGCTTCGGTGCCTGGCCCCTCGAGCTGATCCATCACATCCTCAACCGCACGCTTGGCCGTCCACTTGGTCTGCTGCTCGCCGTCCAAGCTGTAGGGCAGATACTCGTACTGGTCGACGTTGACTTGTACCTGGGCGATTTCGCCAAACGCTGTTTTGTCGCCGGTCTTGCGGACCATGTTGTAGGACCGGGCCACCAATTCGTAAGGCCACCGCCAGCGCTTGTCCGCGACCCGGAAGCTGATGATGTTCGGGGTGTTGCTCGGCGCCTGCTCCAGGATGTAAACGCCTCGAATCTCGATGCTCTCGCCGCGGCTGTCGGTGATCTTGAGGTTGAGGCGCTCGCCAATCTGGCCTTCCAAGATGTCCCAGTCGTCCTTGTAGCAGGAGAACGTGGTTACGAACGGCCGCACGCCACTTGTCAGCTGCCAGGAGATTGTCCCGACGGCTGCCAAGGTTACGGGGCCAAGCTTCACCTCAGACTTGCGCAGGCCCATTACGTGCTGCCTCCGGGTGTGATCGGCCCGCTACCGCTTGACCCCCCAGTGATCGGTCCGGAGCTCCCGCCGCTGCTGGTCCCCTCCTCGGGCTTCTCGTGATACCGCTCGACGATCGACTCCGTAAGGACGGATAGCTCGATACGCTCGGCGCCATTCGGGTCCCCAAGGACCTGCGGGGTCACTGACGACCGGTTGCTGATGACGTTCCACCCGCTCTCTTGGACCTCGGTCCCGTCCCGCTGGTCTGGGCCAGCCACACCGGCGGTGTTGTGCTCCCAGTCAGCGATAACGCCACCCGTGGCACAGCCCGGATTGCTGATCCGCCAATTCGGCGACTGGTTGCCAATGGCTACGGCGGTCCGCTCCCACGTCCGCAGAACCTGCGCGTTGCCCACGTCTGCATAGGCAGCCAACTCCTTGGGAGCGTGCACGTTCGTGTACTCGATGTTGCGCGCCTCCTCGTAAGTAACCGTCTCCTGCACCTCGACCAACTCCTGGGCGTTGCTGGCCTGATACGTGAAGATGATCGATGCCGCTATTCGGTTGTTCGTCCGGTCAAAGCTGACGCGGGTCTCCTCAACGGCGAATGCTTGCGGGCTGTAGATGGCGGAGAAGCGCTCACGAAGAAGCGGGCGAAGCTTGTCCTCGTACTGGCCCTTCAGGTCGGTTGTCTTTGTCGCGTCCACGCCACAGTCGAACTGCGCGAACACTTGGCGCAGGCGCTGGGAATCTTGACCGCTGTCCACCGGCCAACTTGAGATATCGGTGAACGTTACCCGGTGGTCGACAATGTTCTCGTCGTCCGTCTGCCCGCTGGACTGCTCGTCGATTATCTCGAGGTATTGGCGGTCGAAGTTGCACGTATGGGGGCGCGGTAACGCGTCATCGCCGGGCTGCCGGTCGATCGTGTAGCCTTCGTCGACCAGCTCCCACGTCGCCGAACTGTCAACGAACGACAGGTAAGTAGTCGCCTCAGCGTCAAACCCCGACAGGTAGCGGCTCGTCGCATCACCGGCGCTACTGGCAAAGTACTGCCCTCGCATGGTGACCGTTCGCCGCCGGGTGTTGTCGTGCCCCACAAGGACCTGGAACTCCCGCAGTCCGCCGCCGCTGTCGTCGGGTAGCTGACCCTCAATCTTGACCGTGTAGGTGCGAGTCAGACCGTAGTCCAGCTGCGGGTCCCCGCTCTTTGTGATCGTCGGCGTGGCATCAAAGATCGTTTGGCCACTCGTGTAGGTCCACGCGTTGCCGTCGATGTCGATAACCAACGCCTCGTCCCCAGACAATCGGCTGGTGAACAGCGTTTCGAGGGTATCGCATCGGGTATGCAGGTCCTCGTAGTCCGTCGCGACAACGACCACATCGAACACCATCAAGAACCGGTCGTAGCTTTTCTCGACTGTGTGGGGGCCGTCCAGCTGATAGAAGTCAGAGGATCCCCCTACGCTGGTGCCCTTCCATGTGATGGTCAGCGGGTTGTTGACTGCCGGCATTAGAAAGCCTTCTCCAGTGTGCTCTTAAGTACGTTGAACCCGTCGCGCAGCGCATCCCCTAGGCCGGAGCGGAGTTTCCCGGCCAGGTCGCCAGCGCCGGGTCCGTAGAACGACGAGTCCCCGCGGATGATCTCCTCGCCACGGGCACGCGTTTCGCGGATATCGCGGATGCTGTTGAAGAAGGCTTTTGCCCCCTGAGGGACCTGCCCCAGCGTGCCGGCCTGCAGTGCGAATGCCTGGATCGTTTCTTCGCGGGCACTCTTCGCGGCCCGGGCCTGCTCATTGAGGTCACCAGAGACGTATTCGCCCAACTTGAACCCCAGCTGGCTGGTGGTCTCCCCCAAGATGTCGCCAATGCCGCTAGACGCAGCCGACCGGATGGCCCCGATGCCTCCGCCGATCGCGGCCCCTACGCCGGCGAATCGCATCCCGGCCCCCACGGTGGAGCGGATCCGCTGACCAACAGCGCCCGCGGTGCGCTTCGCGTCACGCATCATCCCCCGCAGATCGCCTCGGGCTTGCCGGGTATCCAGACGGACGCGGTATTTGGTCTCGGTCATCGGTTTGGCTTGTCTATGATGTTGGTCTGGTAGCTGGCTCGGAACACTTTAGCGAAGTCTGCGATCGCCGTCAGAACCATGCTATCCTCCCCAAACGCAGCCACGATGTCCTTCCGCATATTGGCCCACCGAGTCTCTACAAAGTCGTCGTAAACGCTGTTGACGCCGATCTCCTGCTCGATCGCTTGGCGCCCCTTTAGGTAGAGGAGGTCGCGGTTCCTGTGCAGATTGTAGATACGTTTGGCCAGCGTCGTATCGCCGTCGACCGCCAGTTGTCGCATCAGGATATCGTTGGAGGTCACCGTCCGCCGAGCGCTCGAGGCAGACGCAGCCTCGAGGTCCTGATCCCCGATCAGCTTGCGTTTGAAGTCGATAGCCATCTGACCGAAGGTCCGACCGGTGGCCAGCTTGGTCACAATTGCTCCGGCGGCTGCTACCCCCGCTAGGATCATGCCCCAGGGGGTCCTAGTGACAGCTCGTCCCACGCCTCGGCCGGCTACCCCCATGCCTCTGCGCGCTTTGCCCGCCAGCTGGACAAGATGCCGCTGGCGCGATGCCTGCTGCCGCTTCCTGGCATAGCGCCGGGCTGCTTGTACGGCCGCGATCTTGCCGCGCATACCCTTGCCGCCCTTATCTAACAGCTGCAGCTGGCGCGCCTCCTTCTGGCGCCCCTTGGCATTGGTGACACGCTGGCTATCGGCCAGGCGCGGGCGCATCACGATATCGTCACGGCGCCCGGGCATCAGGTCACCACATAGCTACCGCGTTCCGGCTCTGAGTAGTAGGCGGCTGACCCTGTGCCGCGTGGGTCGTAGACGGCAAACACCTGGTACACCCGTCCGGCCGCATAGTTGGCTATGCCCATGCCGTAGCTGCTCGTATTGGTGTTCACCCATGCTGCATCGGTAGGGTCCGACACCGGCGTATCCCCGGGGACGTAGCCCAGCTGGAAGTGAAGGAAGTCGAACCTCTCGGATGCGCTTGTGGGGTTCCACTCCCACGTATCGCCGGTGCGCTTAAGGCCCTGCGGGGCGGTGTAATGCTCGTCGCTGGTGCACTGCGCCGTAACCGTGAAGGTCTCGTATGCGATGTGGCTCTGGTCCTGCAGCGTGCCGGTCGCGGTTACGCCGGTGCCGCTGACCAGCATTGCCGCGCCGTCGTAGCGGGTCAGCTTCTCGATCGCGGTACGCACGCGGGCTCCGACCTCGCTAGACCCAGCCCCAGGGCTCTGCCCGATGTCGGGCCGCGGGCCGCCGATCACGGCATGTTCTCCCATGGAGTCGCCTCGTGCTCGGACCGCTGTTACAACCGTGAACTGCTGTTCGATCAGGTCTGGGGAGTCTGGGTCTGGGGCGCCGGCGTCGATCGTTACCAACGCGAAGGGGAAAGCGGTCGGGTGCTGGTCGGATGTTAGCGGGCCAGCGTGCACGTATACGCCGAAGGAGCCAAACACCGGGTCCTGTGATCCACCGGGCCAGGTGATCGCCTCCAACTCCGCCTTGATCTGTTGCGCCATCTGCCAGCTATTCATCCGACCTGCTCCCCCTTGGCGCCGAACATCGTTCCCATCGGTCGCTGGCTGACTGGGCGGACATGCTTAGCGCCCCCGCTTCCGCCCATGGTGACGCTTGCCGCCATCTTCTGAGCGATCCCCAGCGCTGACGCGTCTGGCTGGTGTTCTTCCACTTCAGCGCCTGCCAGGAGAGCGTGGGGGCTCGTCAGGGCTGTAGCCAGGGCAATGCATACGTCCTGCGTGTGCTCGTCCCCGATGCTTGCCAGGCCCTCCTGATCCTCCTCCGTCATGCGGAGGAAGTCATCGAACGGTGGGCGGCCGGCGCGCAGCCACCGGGTGTAGGCGCTGGCGGTAATGTCTTGGGGTGGTTGCTTGCGGCGGAAGAACATGTGTGGCTCAAGATAGGCTGAGGTCCGCCAGGCGGGCGATGTCGAAGATGCGGCCGTTAGCGCCTCGGAGGCACTCCCCAGCCAGCGGGATGCCGAGCTCGCTTTGCCGCGACCATGCCAGAGTAGCTTCCTGATCCCAGAACGGTAGGAACCGATGCAGCAGCAAGGCCGGGGCGTCGTCTGGGTTGTCTGGAAGGACCAGCAGAGTCACGGCACGATCAACAGCCGTTTGGCCGGGGACGCGTGAGCCGGGGCTTGTGTAGGTGGCGCGCCCGGTCCCGGACCCGACTGTATACCCATCGGCCAAGAACTGCTCCACGGCATCGTCATTCCACCCCCGCAGGAAGCAGCCAAAGCTGGTCACGTTCGGCCCCTCAAGAACGTCCGTCGCCTCACCGAGGAGCTCTGCATCAATGCGGCGCCCGGTGCCACCCTGCTCAACCATCGCCACCTCTCTGGCTCGCCCCACGAAAACCCCGCCAAACGGGGCGTCCGCAGCCAGGTTGTTCGGGTTCAGGACGATCCTGGCCGGGGCTCGGAGTATGCGGTTTGCCATGGGCTTAGCGTGCCTCCACCAGTTCGACGCCGATGATGCGGCTGACGGTCTTCTTGGTCTGCTGCGAGATCCCCACGAACGGGCGCGCCGGGATCTTCGCCGAAAGGGTCTCCCCCTTGAACTTGCTGTTGAGCATCCACCCCAATTGGCGGCGGATGTCCTGACCCTGCTTCTGGAGCCAAGCCCACAGCTTCCGGCGGATCTCTGCAGTGATCGGTGTAGATGTCGCCGTCCCGCCGAACTGGTGTAGACGGGCGTACGGGAGCTTGGACCCCACCTCGACGACAGGGCTGCGCACCTGATACGCGATCGATGCGGCTAGGCGCCCGGTGTCGCGCAGAGCTGGTCGCCGTTCAAATCGGCGCGCCGGCGGGGTCTTGCCCGCTTCAAAGTCCGCCAAAATGCCAAAGACATTCACCGGCCCGCGCTCGCGCCACTTCGTGTCCCCGAAGCCCTGCCTGGCGAATGACGCTTGTGACTCCGCGACCATCAGCGCCCCGATCTGCTTAAGTGTGCGCTCTGGTCTCTCGAGCGCCCGCTTCATGCGGCGCGCCTTCTCGCCCTCGTCGAACGTGGCGCGTCCTGCCATGGCTTACTCGTCGTCTGCTGGGTTGCGGTCGGGGGATAGGCCAGCTGGCCTGGAATCGCGATCGGACCACGGACGGACGTTACCGCCGGCCGCTGTCGCCTCGCTGCTGCGCTCAGTGCTACCACTAATCACCGGTCTTTGCCTAGCCCTCGGGCCGGTCCGGCGCACCTTGGTCATCATGCCGTCATCACCAAAGACCTCGTCCCAGGTCACCTTGTCGATCGTCGACGACGATCCACCGCGACGGTGCAGCACAGCAATAACAGCCATGACGCCAACCTGGACATGTAGGTCGTTGCTCGCGTCGTAATCCACCTGGGCGTAGAGCGGCCACAAGTCGATCACAGCCTGAGCAGCGTTCTCACCGTTCGCGGTGGACGCTGCCACGGCCGCCCGGTCGTCGGGGTTGCTCAACTCCGTCATGGCTTGGGCGCTGTATGCGCTGGTGACGGCTGTCCAGAGGGCGGTCGCTGTCATGGCTTACGGCTCCACAAACGTGGGCGTTCCGGTGGTCGACGGCAGGTAGCCGAATCCCGCTACCCATGCCCAGTATTGGATCTTGGCAGTAGCCGGCGCACCTCCGGCGTCCTCGACGACGAACAGGTCATCCACGAGCCAATCAATCGGCGAGTTCGCATTCTGTCGTATGCAGAAGTAGCCGCCGTCGATGAAGTCCATCGGAGCAAAGACCAAGTCCGCAACATTCAGGGTCCCGCTGGTGGGGCTCGTCCACTCGACGACGACGCTTAGGTCGGCCTCGTTGAAGTTACGGAACCAGCTGTTTTGTCCGATCGGCAGGATGACCTCGTTCCATCCAGCCGACAGGCCGGAAACAGCCTGCGTGACCGTCTGGCTGCCCAGGGAAAGCGAGAAGTTGCCGCCGCTCGCTGCAGTGCCGCCATCGCCCTTAACCATCGCACGCAGGAAGTACGGCCGCTCAGCGTCAAGCCGGGTCCGCCTCATGGCGGTCAGCGGCTGGGTGATCGTCACCGTTCCGCTAGAGCCATCGATCTCGAGGCTGGCCGGAGTGCTGCTGCCAGGCGTCGTCCGGTATGTGGCCGACGTGGACTGGCTGATCTGAGCACCGTTGGCCGTCTCCGTCCAGGCGGTAAACTTCGGCGTGCCCCCGCTGTTGTAGTCGGCAAAGCTGCCGTTGTTGAGCAAGCTGCCGCCATTACCGCCGCCGGCGTGGCGACTGTAAAGGACCGCGTTGGATGTTGCGCCGCTGCCCATTGTCGAGCGTAAGACGTTGTCGTAGCTCGATGCGTCGCCAATGACCTCGAACACCTCGGAGCCGGGTCGGACGCCGGTGGATGAGTCCTGACGGCACCGGACCATTTTCCGCTCAACGGTGACCGCCTCCATGGCGTAGCCGTGTTGGTCGACATTCAGGCGGGACAGGGCGCCGTTGCCGGTGTTGCTGCCTCCGGCCGTTGCTGACCCAAACGTGATGTTGCGAGACTCAACCGTCTGCGTCTGGCTGTGCATGTACTCGTAGAGCGCACGCCAAAGCTGTGACGGGTTCCGGTATCCAGCCCCGAAGCCCTCGGTGGCATCGCCGGACGGCTGGCTATTCAGCAGCGCGGCGAACTCGAAGAGGCACGGAGCTATGACGCTCCGCGCCAGCGTAGGGCTCATCAGCCCGCTACAGCCGTTGCGGAACCTTGCGACGAAGCTGGACAGTTCTGCGGGCGTGTACTCACCCTTGAGGCTTTGGAGCAGGTTGTCGAACTTGCCGGCATTGCCCGCCATGGTGTCGTCCACCAGATTGCGGAACGTCTCCAGAATGTCGATAGCATCAGCCCACTGGGCCTCAATCTCACCTTGTGTCGGGGTTCCGCTCATGGGTCATAATCCTACAGGTCGATGGGCTCACCGTGCCACGCCAGGCCCGTCTTTGCGATCGATTCCGGGTAGGTCGTTCCGCGGCTGCCCTGGTCTTGGTCCGCACACAACTGCATGAACATCCAATTGATGGCGGGGCGGTCGTTGGGGTGGGGGATGTATCGCCGGCGGCTGTCGCCGACCTTGGGGATGGTGATCAGGCGGCCACGTCGGCCTCGGGTGAACGCGTCGCCCACGTTCTGACCAGTCTTCCCCTGCTCGTCCGCGTAGGGGTCCGAAGCCTCTTCGAACCGAATAACGATGCGCGGCAACACGTTTTTGAGCCGAATCAGCGTCTCGCGGTCGATGTTCGCGATGCCGCCGATGACGGGAACGCGTGTCGTCTTCCCTCCGTCGGGGTCGGGGATGATGAGCTCGTTGACCTTGCTGAAAGTCAAACCAGCGGCGCCGATCCCCTCGACGGGGCAGTCCGGATGGATGCCAATCCAGTACTTGAACCGCTCAGATGCCGCCTCTACCGCGGTCATGTCGGGGCTGAGGGAATCCGCAGAAATCAGCTGCTGAGGCTTGGGGGCCTCCCGCACTCCGACCTTGGGGATTCCCAGTTCGTCCACCAGTGCAACTCCACCCGCGGCGCTGCTGCCGTCCGGGATCGGGTCGTTGGTGGTTTCGTGGGGGAGAGACGTGTTCTTCTTCTTGGTGGCCATCCGGGGTCCTTTCCGGTTCATGGTCAAAACGGGAACGGGCCGCGGCGCGACGCTCGCGCCAGCGGCCCGCTGGGGTTCGTTGGGCTAGGAGGTAGTCTCCTAGCTGTCTTGGATCTCGATCAGGCCGTAAGGCAACGCGATGCCCAAGCCGGCGCGACGCTCAAACTGGACGTATTCTTCGCCCGTGTTGCGCGTGTGGTCGCCGTTGTTGTCGCCCTCGAGGCTTGACAGCTCGATGAGCCCCTCACGGTCCATCAAGAACAGCGGCTTCTTGGGGGCGCCCTTCAGGGTCACGTAAATCCGATCGTTCGACAGACGCTGGCTGCCCCAGAGGTCGAAGTCTCGGCTCGCATCCATGAAGAGGTTGGACGGTGCGCCACCGGCGGCAGAACCTTGGCGACGCTGCAGGAACGCCTCCTCGATTTCTTGCGTCCGCGTGTGCGGGTGGATGATCAGGAATCCCTGGTCCAGCACATCATCGGTCCACAGCGGCTGGCCCTTGCCATCCTTCATGCCCTTAAAGCGCTCGATCGCGGAGTAGACGCCGGCGACCGTTGCGGCCGTGGTGTCCCAGATGTCGGAACCGGAAACGATGTTTCCGCCACTGACGCCGAATCGATCGCCGCCACCGCTATCCGTAGCGCTAAAGAGGGCCACGCCATCCGGCGCGTTGGGGATGCTCGGCAGCGTGCCGGCGGTGTTGTTCAGCGCATCGAACGCGAACCTGGCTGGCAAGAGGGCTGCACTGCTGCCGGCCATGCGGGCCACGTCGTAAAGGCTGCTCGTCTGGTCGTCCTTGCGGTCGTCCTTGTGCCACGGGATCCGGCGCGCCCATGTGTGCGCCGTCGCCGTGAACCCGACGGAATCCATCATGTCGGTGGGAACGGTGTCGCCCCTACGCCAGTGCTCCATGTGCGGGGCGCTGTTCATGTAGGCGAACTCGTGCGTGCGGTTGGTGGCCTTGACGTTGAGGTCCATCAACAGCGAGAGCTCAGAATCTTGTACGCGATTCTGGACAGCCTGGTATGTGTCGACGAACTCAGTTCGTAGACCGTTTGCGATTACTTCGCCAGCTTGAACGGTTGTCATATCTGTATGTCGGTTATGGGTCTACGGGTGAGTTGTCCAAGTCCCTCGGGGACTACGCCTTGGCCTCGTGCTCGGTGGGGGTGAAAAGCATCACGTCAGCAACACCGGCGGAAATGTAGCGAATGACGATGCCAATCGCGTCCACGTTCGTGCTGGCGCTCAGGTCCAGATCGGCGGGGTTGTCCGTCTCGCAGTAAACGAGCGAATTGACGCTCGCTTGCACTGCTGACGCCACGGTTGCGCCCTTCAGGATGTCGCCGTTTTCGTTGACGCGACACTCCAGGCTGCCGTCGCCAACAACCGTCTCCAGGGCGATGCCTACGAACTTGTTCGCGGCGGTGTCGGCCCATGGGACCAAGAAGCCCGCGGCATTGGTGCCGACAAGAGAGCCGGCGTAGATGGTGTCGCCGGAGACGACAACGTAGGACGATCGCCCGGCGCGTGGGCGGGAATTCTGCGTGGTTACTGCTGCGCTGAGTGCGGCCATGGCTGGATCCTCTTCGGTGTGTGGGGTTGGTAGGCCCTGTGGGGCTGGTAGGCCCTTATCGGGCCATGTTCAGTTCGACGTATCGATCTTCGGTCATGCGGGTGTGACCCGCTGCGTGGACCTGCTTCCACATCGCCGAGAACTTGGCTGCCTTGGCGACCGCTTCCGGGCCGTCCTCAGCGTACTTGTCCACGGCTTTACTGTGCGGCGCTGGCGTGTTCTTGCGGAGGTCGGAGTCGAGATCTCCCTCGAATGCCGCGAAGTTGGCGTCCGTCTCGTCCACGTAGGCGGCGAACGATTCCGGGCCGTGCTCCTTGTGGAACTTGTTGAGGCGGCCCTCGAGGTCGGCGCCCAGAGGCTTGCCTTCCAACCGCTTCATGGCTTCCGCCACGTCGTCGCGCTGCTTGTCGGCCTGCTCGCGGGCTTGGACCTTGGCTTCCAACGCATCGTGCCTAGCCTGCAGGCGGGCGAACTGGACGTTCTGTTCCTTGCTCATAGCTGCTCCGGGGATCTGGGCCTCTACGGCCGTGGGATCGCTCACGCCGGCATCATCGCTGCCGTCGGTTTTTTGGGCTCCGATAGCCGCCACGATCGCGTCCATGTCGGCCACACTGATTTCACCAGACTCGATGGCCTTGCAGATGGCGGCTACGTCGATGCCGGAGCCGTCGGACATGTCCTCGCCCGTGTCGTCGTCGTCGGCCTTGTCGCCTTCGTCGGCCATGGCCACGCGTGGCGCTGTCTGCGTCTTCTTCTCCAGATCGGTGTCTGGCTTGTCGGTGGTCTTCTTTTTGGCGGCCATGATGTCCTCGCGCTGATCGAATAGGAGCGTGGCTCCTGTGCCTCGCTGAAAGCACGCTACCACGCCGTCGGCGTCTCTGGACGGTTCCGGTCGGTAGTGCTGTGCGATTGTTGCAAGTGCAAAGTTGGCCGCCCGGTCCTGCCTCGGCCCCGGATCGGTCACCATCAACATGGGGAACTCGAGGTATGGCGCGGAGTGATTCAGTAGCGCCAAGCTGTCGATATTGGGACGCTCGGCACTCAGGATCTCGACGCTTCGGTATGGCAGGCGCGCCTGCAGCACATCCCATTCGACGCCCTCGTTCGTAATCGTCAGATCCGCAAAGACCGCCAAACGGCGCTTGCCCCGGAAGTCGATCTCCTCCGCGTGAGTGACCTCAAAGAAGCCGGCCGGCTCCACTGGGTTGTCGGTCCCGTGATGGTGGACGTGCAACGGCGGGAGGTATCCATCCGATGCGGCCTTCTTGGCTTGGACCACGGCTTGGTTGACCCAATTCCGATCGAAGACCAACCCGTCCCGCTGGCAGTCCATGAAGATGGGGACGCACCGGATAACCAGATGGCCCAAGCTGTTGCGTTCAGTCGCGTACGTCATTGTCAGTCTTCCTCCGGCGCTCGTCGTTGACGATGCGCTCGATGCCCGCACGAACAGCGCGGGAGGGGTGTTTCGTCTCGCCCTTCATCAGGCGGTAGGCAGTAACTTTGTCGGCCGGGATCTCTCCGGCAACCATTGCCACCCCGCGCTTCGCGGCGATGCGGCAAAACTCGCGCCGGGTACTCTCCCACTCATCGGCCATGGCTTACCGAACCCCCAGCAGGTCTGGCCGGCCGCCGTGGCGGAAACCCTCGTCAGGCCCAGCGAGAGCTGGCTTGGACATGCGTCGAAGCTCCCCGGATTGGTCGAGCATCCCTTGATCGTCAAGGGTTCCGGCATCCACCGCCACAACCTGGCAACGGCAGTTGTGGCCAAGAGGAGGCGCCAGCTGCGCCCACCTCGTGTCATCTACCGACATGATCAGCCCGTTGGCTGCCTGATGGTTATGCCGCGTGTCCACGTCGCCTACGGCATCGAACCGGAAGGCAGGCAGGATCGCCCGGATGTCCGGGTCTTGGGCCTGGCGAAACTTGCCGGCCGTTATCGCCGTGTTCAGGTTGTTCCGAAATACGAGGCGGCTGTAAGCCTGGGACCAAGGCTTGGTGGCATCCCGGACGGCGTCCACTGTCATGGACAGTCCTCGGCCGGCTGCGTTCTCGGTCATCCCCTCCGCCATGGCCCGCTGCAGGAATTGCTGGGCAGCCTTGGTAACAGACTCCTCCGCCGACCTCACGAATGCGATGTGGCGCCCCTCGCTGTAAAGCTTCGCGATGGCCTGCGCCGTTCGGGCGGCCGGATTGCGAATCGTCGCCGGGACTCGCGTCGCGAGCTCGGTTAGACCCTCCTCAAAGGTCACGCTAGGCAGGACACTCTGGTCCCGTCCAAACATGACTGGCGGCAGCGCCTGTGCCATCTGCGTCGTTGTGGCCATGACGGCGTCTAGCGTGGCTCGAGCGCCTAGGACCTCGGCAGCCCCCATTGTGTCGCGGGTAACCTCTGAGAGTCGCTCGCGGGCTGCCCTCGCCGCTGGCCGGTTGTCTCGGACCTTGGCCACCATCAAACTGCCGATCGCCTCAGCGTGCATCCGCGCCGGCCGACCGGTCAGGTCCTCCAGTAGCTGGGTAATTCGTTCTTCCCCGTTCACTGGACCGCGCTTCCTTGGCCAATCCCGGCCAGTTGGCCGAACGGATCGGCGACAGTTGGGGCCGGCGGCTTGACTAGCTCCTCCCCCTCCTCGGGCTTCTTGAACCCGGTCTGGTCACGCACGTCAGCAACGGAGATCGGGACCCCCATAGCGGAAACGGTTTGCGCGACCTGCGCCCGCTGGAGCGGGTCTTCCCGCTTCTCCTGCGCCAAGGCAAAGCGAGGCTGATCGCCAGCGATCCCCAACTCCACAAGATTGCGGTGGTTGATCTTCCAGACGCAACCCATCAGGTGGCGGGTCAGCGTTTCCTCGAGCGACTCGCGGTCGCATTGGACGAGCGCCTCCGTGCTGTTTTCTTGCACCGCGGCCAGGGCGTAGCTGCCGCCCTCGTTTGCCCCGGTGGTCAGGTTCGCGCCCATCACCAGCGTGTAGATCGTGGAACGGAACTCGTCTCGAAGATCCTTCATCAGCTGCCATCCCTCGCCCTGGACCTGGACGGTGGACACTTCATCAGCCTTGTCGTGAACCAGCACATTGCGGGATCGCAGGTCCTCCAAAACGTCCTTCCACGCGTTGATCACCTCCTCGTTAGGTAGTCCGGTCCCGGCGTCACGAGCGCCGTCCACTGCCGCCGTCAGAATCCCCTGGGCGAACCTTTCGGATGCCTGCAGAGACTCTTCAAATACGTGTTGCTTGGCGTACCACCACCAGCCGAGGGCCTCGCGCAAACCGCGGCCATGCCCCAGGCTGCCCTGGTCGTCCTGATAGATGTGGCGGATGAGACGCGTTGCCGCGTGGGGGCTCAGGTCTACGAACTCCTGGGCCTCCATATCGAACCGCTGCCAATGCGCGCCAAGCTTGTCTTGCTCGATGTCTGGCTTGAGCCGGAACGATCGCTTATCCATGTCCTCAATACGGGAGGGGACCCACCATGTGCGGGGCTTGCCGTCCCCCAGAGTCAGGACCTTGGGGCGGCCGTGGATAAAGCCGAACCGGGAGCCGCTGAAGAACGCTCGGGCCAGGTTGAGGCGAGCGGCCGTGAAGTCGCGGATACCCGACAACAGCTCGGTGGCAACGAACGTCGACAGCGCCGCGGTCGGGGAGCCATCCCGGACAGGTTCCACATTCCACCGGCGCCCTGCGATCAAGTGCTTCCGGTAGTTGACCGCGTGAGCGATGTCCGCATCGCGGAGCATCTTTTCCTCGATCTCCGGCTCGCGGGACTGCCATACCGATGGGTCGTGGATCTCGATCCCACCCCGATATGCGGCCGACAACGCCCGGGTATAGATCTGGGACGCTTGGTTCCTTAGGCGTAGTTCGGTGACCATTGGCTTAGCAGTTCGGGAGGGCTACTTCGGTGAGGGTTTCGTCGAGGCGCTCGCCCACCTTGACGGTTGCCGATGGGATCAGGTGGATGCCGTCGGACTGCTGCTTTAGGTCGTCGATGTTGACCAGCTTGAACTGGGTGTCGGCTTTGGCTCGAGCCGTTAGCGCCACGCGTATGGCCTCTGGCTGACCGCTGACAGCTGACGCGGTGCCAAGGTGCGGGAGCACCCACAAGATGGGGGTAGCCTTGCCTACGACCTGCGTGCCGAAATCGCGGAGGTCCGAGCAGAACGCCGGGAGCTCGGTTGCGAATGCCGCGCCACCGCCAGCGCTCGCCTGGTCGTTGGTCCCGATCATTACTAGGAACGCCTGCAGGTTGATCTGCTTGCCTAGCGTCAGGTTCGCGTAGCGACTGCAGTTCTGGACCATCTCCTTCAGCTTGGTGTACTGCTCGCCGGCAGACTTGGCCCATCGCCCGCCAGCGGCTCCTGGAGTGTGCGCAACCAACTCCGTGGCTAGGGCGCTGCCTCCGGCTGCCAGTTTGATGACCAGCGCACCGGTGACCGGATGACGATCCTGGAGCTTGCTCAGGAGGCTGAACTCCGGGCCGGCGCTGGCGCTGATCGTGCCCGCCGTTGCGCTGTTGCTATGGGCGTCGTAGGTCTCAATGGCCTGCGTAGCGTCATTCCAGATCATCTGGAGGGCAGGGCGCGCCCCGCCGGTGTAGACCTGGTCGTCGTTCGCGTCGCTGTAGTCGCTGCCAAAGCCCGAGGCCACCCCCAAGCTATCCGTGGCAATGATGTAAGTCGGGATCGCTCCGGAATCGTCCGTCGCCGCGCCTGCCTCCAGTAGGTCGATCTTCTTCCGGATCGCTCGCGGGTAATCCCGGAGGTAAACGCTGGTCGCATACTGCGATGCGTTCACCGTCGGGATCCATGTCGGGGTAGCTGCGTCGTCGGCTCGCACAGGGAGATCCAGACCGTCCAGGTTGACTGTGTAGGCGTTGTCATCGCCTAGCGCGACCAGATCATGGACCGTGTTGGCCGCGGCTGTGTTGCCGGCGCTGAGCACGTTGTTGATCGCCACATCGTGGTTGACCAGAAGGACCTTTGTGGTGCTGTCGTTAAACACCGATGATGATCGCAACCACGCAATCATCTGGGTTACGGCGGTGTAGTAGCTGGCAGCGTTCGCCGGCGTAGTCGCCCAGTCGATCACGTCGTTCTGACTCATGTCCAGGATGATGTAGTCCCAGCTCATGGTGTTCCCGTTAGCCAGGGCTGTCCACGCAGCGTCCCAGCGGGCCTTTTCCGTCAAGAAGTCCGCCCTCTCTGCGGCCCCAGCGTCATCGAAGTTGCCTACCGTGGGGTTGTCGGTGAAGTAGTGCACCACCTGGAAGTAAGGCGCCGTCTTCCAGACGTGGGTCCAGAGCTCCCGCACGATCATCGGCACAGGGCTACAGCCGAAGTTGTTCAGCTGCCAAGAGGCCCCACCTCTGGTCGGGATTGCCCCAGCGATTACCTCTGTGGCGGTTCTCCAGCCCGCGATCAGGTGGGTATCCCGGAACCTCCCTTGGTTAAACCAGATCCCGGATCCAGACTCCGGCGTGGCCGTCCATGCCGCTACGGTCACCGTGTCCGAAGTGTTGCTCAGAACTTCGATGTCGCGGTTCCGCAGCCCGATACCGTTCGCGTTGTTGTTCCGCAGCGTAAACCCGTCCCACTCGTCGGTAGTCCACCCTGGGTCCGGGGTTACGGTGATGGTGGTCGATGTTGTCGATGTCTCGACGAACACCGTGTCCCCGGCGGTTCCGTCAAATACCGGATACCAATCGAGGGTCGACGCACTCGGGGCGCCGGTCGTTGGGTCATCCGGAACCACCCGATGCGCCAAGAAGTCGCGGGTATCCAATGACCCGTAGCTTCCATCGGACTGCATCTCAGTGTTCGGCTTGATGCCTCCATGGCTCATCCTGCCGCCGATGTAGGCAATGGTGGGAACGTCAACCATGGGCGCTAGTGTCGCCCGTTTGCGCCCCTGTGTCTACGGCCTACCGATCAAGCCGCGAATCGCCTCCTGGTGCGCCCGCAGTCGATCGATGACACCGCGGCAAGCAGGGTCATCGCAGAGCCAGGTCTCGAGAGCGTGGCACCACCGGACGGGCTGCACCGAACAGGTCCGGCACCGGACGCCATGGTCGACGGCGCGTCGTGGCGCGGACGCTTGCGAGACTCGCCGACTCGGGAAGCCTGTTCATTCTCCGGAGCCCTCTTTCGGCTGAGCCTTGAGCAGCTCCCGCAGCGATTCCAGTTGAGCCGCGGACGCCGGGTTCCTTGCGATCTCTGCCTTGATGACCCCCACGCCGTAGATGACCGTTGTGTGGTCCCGCCGAAGCTCCTGACCGACCTCGTCTAGCGTCATGTCCGTCATTTCGCGCATGAGATACATGGCGACCCGGCGAGGGTGGGCATACCGCCTGTGGCGAGACCTCCCCGCGAGATCCCTCGCGGTTACACCGAAGTATCCGGCCACGGTCCCCTTGATCGACTGGGCGGCCCGGCTTGGTGCCGTGTGGTGCGACTCGGCGACGACCTGCAAGATCTGCTCGGCAGCCGCGGACAGCGTCTGCGCCAAGTCGGTTAGCCTCTGCCCTCTTGGGGTGAGGTCCCGCGCTTCGGTTTCGGTTGGGGCGCTCATTGCTGCGCCTCCGTCCCCATGGTCCACTCGGTGATCGTGTAGCCGGCACCGTCGGGGGCGCCGTCGTATTCCCAGCCGACGACCAAGAGCACCTTGCCGGCGATGCGGTAGGCCATCGTGCTACGGTCAACTTCCTGCCACTCAACGGCGGTGGTCAGGTCCTCGAATCCGAGACCGCAACCTTCGACGGTTTCGTCCTCGTTCCAGTGCCAGAGCACTTCGTAGGGGTATGGCGGCGGGCTGTAGGCCCCGCTACTGCTCTCGACCGGCAACCATGCGGTCTCGGTGAACGACGCCACTGCTTTGAGAACAGGGCTCATCGGGTGGCCTCCTGTGCAAGCGATACACGCAGCGCTGAAACCCACTCATTGCGCGATCGGGTTCGGCTCAACTCGTCGGCATGCTCCTTTCTGTGGTAGGCAATCTGGTCGCTGATGCGGGCCAACTCAGACTCGCGCCATTCCGCCCCCTCCATCGGCTCTGGATCTGGTTTGCCGTAGTCGCTCGGCCCATCGAAGTCGATCGACTGCTTGAGTTGGTCGGCCATGAAGGTCTTCAGCCCCTCGTGGTCTGGCGTCGGCGCAACCCATGCACGCACCTTGTCGAGCATCTCCGTGTAGCGCTCACACGTTGCCCGGTCTCGCTCTTGCCTATCCGCAAACTCTGCCACCTCAGATTGATGCCGACTCACGGCGGCAGCCTGGCACTCGGCGTCCGACATGGCCTTGATTAACTCCAGGGCTGCCAGCTCGATATTGAGTCGGTCGGTGTGGTGGCTCGATGGCTGAAACTCGTCCGGGACCGGAGTGCTTAATGGCTCATCGCGCATCATGATGCACGCGCCCATCCCGCGAGCGCAGGTCATGGCGAA
>Ga0070746_10000339_pt1 | contig 27786 bp, 43 predicted proteins | sample VirMetDEL_Mar_21_FD_77016 | JGI IMG/M metagenome (GOLD analysis project Ga0070746, IMG submission 77016) | Aqueous microbial communities from the Delaware River and Bay under freshwater to marine salinity gradient to study organic matter... | ecosystem: Environmental > Aquatic > Marine >...
CTTTTCGTTGGCCGTTGATAACGGCAAGGACAAGAACGGCAACAAACGTGACTCGACCTGGTATGATTGTTCAATCTGGGGGAAACGCGCCCAGTCGCTTCAAGGCCACATATCCAAGGGCAGTAAGCTGACGCTTTCAGGGCGTCCATCTGCGCGGTGCTACAATGACAAGGCGTATCTGGGCATCACGGTGAACGAACTGGCCTTCCAAGGCGGCGGGCAGCAACAGGGCGAACCACAGGGCGGAGGCTATGCCGGTCAGGGGGCAAGTGCTGGCGCTGGTGGCGTTGGCGACCTAGATGACGAAATCCCCTTCAATCGGGTGGATGCGTGATGGGCATACGGGAAAGATGGCGTAAATTTTGGTGCAAGCACAAGAACGTCAGGACGGTAGTTACGATGTACTATGGACCGATGGTAGAGACGAAATCTACATGCATAGGCTGCGGGGAAACCGTTTTGCCAAGAATTGGGGTCATGTCGCACGAATCGATTGTCAAGCATCTATCAGAGGGACGAAATTTAATTGAGGGCGAAGATGTCGTTTTATTTGATGATTGTGCGGGCGTGTGATGACCGAGCAAACAATCAAAGACCTATGCAAGCCGCTATCAGCAAAGGTTATGCCCAAATCAGCCCATATGTCTGAAGTCGGTCTATTGAAAACCGATGCTGAAATGCTGGCAATACAACGCAGACAGCAGAAGAAAGGTAAGGCTAAGTGATTGAAGGTATAGAAATGATTAGGATTGGCGGCGTTCAGGCTGAAGTGATGAATGATCGTTTGTATTTCCCGTATTGGGAACTTGAATTGAATGACGACCAAGTTCACGCACTTTGCGCGGTATTCGCGGCGCTTGGCTATGACCTTAGCGGTTATGCGTCTCTCGGCTTGCCTGAATACACATACAAAACTAAAGCGAAGGTGAAGTGATGGTGGATATTGTTCTGTTTGCTATCACTGTGGCAGCTACTCTCGCTATTTTATGGCCGTTATGGTGCAATGAAAAGACATACCGGAACAAGATTCGCCTACTGGATAGATACAGGGAAAGCGGCTTTGTGGATGAAAAATTGCGCCGCATGGCTTATGATGTGTCTTACGAAGATGAGTTTTACGACAGGTTGTTTTTACGAAACTGGCGAAAGCGATACGAGGTAAAAACCCTTGAAAAATAAGGGCAATTTGCTACAATAAACCACTACAGGTGCCAAGGCTACCTGACCCAAACCAGCCTTACGGTCGATGGTGGGGCCGATATAACCACCACCCACATTTTGATCATGCGACCTTAGCCGCAATTCTGGCGAGCAGCGGGGAACCAATGATGGTTCTTGGTCGTATGTTCTAAGCGTGTAGAGTGGAGAGCAACATGGACTTACAGACATACATCATCGCGGCCTTTGCCAAGGGCAAGCCACGAACAACAGCGGAGATTTGTGAATCGTTCCAGCGTGAAACGGAACGGGTCATCGACGCACACACGATGGCCAATCACTTGCGGTTCCTAGAACGTAACGGCGTTATCGAAAACGGCGGTCAGGTTGGTAACGACACAATATGGGACCCGGTAGCCCCAAGGCCGGTGTTTAAGTCGGTGCGCACTGAAACGGCATTCGTGCCAGCAGACATGTAGGGGGGTCTGAAATGAGTAAGACTTTCACAGTTATTCCTTACGGCAAAAGGTTCAAGACTATTTGCCAAGTAGATGGGGTGCCGACTGTATCGTGGGTATCTAAAAACAAACGATCAGCCCGCCGAAAGGGTGAAGAATACGTGTACGGCAAGCGTACAGCAACTCGAAGATACACTACTGCCCACGGGCGGAGGTTGAACGAGGACAGAAGCAGAGTGCCAAAGTGCGCCCCTATGATTTCGGGCACCGGTCCTATCTCAAAGGCGCAGTTTGCCGTATTGTTTGCCGGACTTTTTGGAACGGAACACAAGGAGCAACAGCAATGACTGATACCAGCGACACCACACCAATTGACCAACACCACCAATAGGCATACAATCAGCAAAACACGATGGGGCAGGCCGTGAAAGTAAAGAAGCGCAAAAGAACCAAAGCGCCGGAAATCGAAACAGGCAATGGCAGCGCAGTGCGCCCAACGCCAGAGCGAATGGCCCAAGGTGAATGGGCAATGCCGCAGGGAAACATGAAATCACAGCAACCAATCGTTGATATGGCATGCGACACTATCGGCAGGCTGTTTGCATCTAGGCAAATCAACGGTAGCCAAGAGCAGGCCGCAAGATCGTTCCAAGAGGCAAGAGAAGCGTTCAAGCGAGAACTGCCAGATATATCTGGTTTCAAGTCGTGCATAGCTGGATCGGTTCCAGGTTATGACGATGGCGACGGGGACCAATCCGTTCTTGACCGATACCGTGGCCTTGAACGCAAACTGACCAGACACCAGCGCGTTGAACTTGTCAGAGCATGTGACGATGAGCGCCTTGTATCATTAGCCAATCTAACATCAGGGCTAGACGCATTGATATACGTTGACAGGGGCTAAAAAATTGCCTACTTTCACATCTAACGAATTGCGTCCAGATTATAGGGCGCTTTTTTTGTATCAAGCCCACAGTGGGGCAAACCACACATGACACCACAACAGCACATGGCTGACGTTGCCCTTGCCGATTGGTTAATCCAGTCAGAGCAAGACGGGCACGAACGCAAAGACCTTATCGAAGCAATGGCCCGTTTCATCCAAGATGTAATGGCCACAAGAGAAGCAACGGACTGATTGTATGCCGACAATCCAATCGCTAGCAATCATCAGAAATAGAAGCAAGGCACTTGGCAAGCGCCCATCAACAAAGTCCGATCGGATCGTAAGTCTGATGACTTATGGGACAGACGCCGCCTTAACGGAATATGCCGGTTACCTTCTATCGCAAGGTGACGAAGTAGGTCACGACGCCATTCTGGGCATTTCCAAGTGGCTCAACGAACAGGGATAAGACAATGGCACTAGCACAAATCGCTTTCGTAAAGGCACTTGATGGCCTTGCGCAAATATCAGCGGCAACACCGCGAGCGACAGAAACGAAAACATCTTTCGCAACCAGCACGCAAACAACGATGACGTCATCCAATTTTGACACATTGGAAATCACGACAGACACAACGCTTTGGGTAGCTGTAGGCACAAACCCAACAGCAGCGTCAAACGCTGATAGGCTTGTATTGGCCGGACAAACCCGCAACTTTGGGCATATTCCAGTGGGTTCGAAAGTGGCAATCATCGCCGCTTAAACCGTAAAGCATTCAAAAGGTTGGTGATTTTAAAATGGCAGGTAACGCAAACTCAGGCAGAAAGGCCAACGAGAACGTATTTAGACACGCAATTCTTGAGAAGCTGGACGCGCTTGATCCTAAAAGCGACCGCAAGAGAATATACAACATTGCGGGCGTTCTTCTCAAACTTGCAGAAGGCGGAGACCTTCAGGCTATCCGTGAAGTCATGGATCGCGTTGATGGCAAGCCAAAGCAGTCTACAGAGGTAAGCGGACCTGATGGGGGGGCAATCCCAATTAGTGAGGTTGTCTACAAGATAATTGACCCAACAAGGCAGGATTGAACCAAAGGTAGCCAGATGGGCTGTTCCTCTAATTGGTCCCTGCCGTTACAAGGGGGCCAGGGGCGGTCGTTCCGGCGGTAAGTCGCATCAGTTTTGTGAATTGGCTGCGGCAAAGATGGCGGCGCGGCCTGACTTCAAGGTTGCCGGGATTCGGGAAATCCAGAAGTCTATCAAATACAGTTTGAAAAGCCTGTTGGAGAAAAAGATATACGAGCAGGGCGCTTCGTATCTGTTTGATATGCAGGGGCAGGAAATAAAGAGGCACGGTGCTGATGGTGTTGCCATATTCTTAGGCATGCAGGACCACACGGCGGACGCTGTGAAGGGGCTTGAGGACTTTGACCTAGGACTGGTTGATGAGGCCAACGCACTAAGCGCAACATCGGTTAAGAAGCTAACACCTACATTTCGTAAGCAGGGGTCTGAACTTTGGTTCGCATGGAACCCTGACAATGAACTAGACGCGGTTGACAGGTTCTTCGCCGATAACGACGGACACGAAGATTTCACGGTTGTTGATGTAAACATTTCGGATAACCCGTTTGTCAGTGACACGGCTTGGTCTGAATATGAGAGGGAAAAGGTAAGGGCTGACGCGGCTAAGGCCAGAATATCTGCATCAAGGGCTGTTGGTGAGGAACCAGCACCGGCTGATTTGGCTATTCTTGACATATTCACCCACGTTTGGCTTGGCGGGTATGACAGCAGATCGCAGCGCATTGTGTTTCACAACTGGCGTCTTGGCGAGGTTATGGTGCCGGATAACGCAGTATGGTTCTACGGTGTGGATTGGGGTTTTGCGTCTGACCCACTGGCGGGCAATAGGTTCTGTTTGCCTGATTACGACGCGGCGATAAGGGAAAAGCGACCACCGAAGTTATACATAACGCACGAAATAAACGGCGTTGGCATTCGGAATGAAGATTTGGTTGACAAGATCAGCGAATTGCCTGGCGTCGCCAAATGGCCATCATACGCTGACAATGCGCGGCCAGAACTGATCGACCAGTGTAGAAGAAACGGCCTGCCAAGGATGCGGGCAGCGAAAAAGGGTAAAGGTTCTGTTGAGGATGGGTATTCCTTCCTCCAAAGCATGGATATTATTATCCACCCTAGATGCACAAACACGGTGCAGGAATTCAAGACGCATTCTTACAAGGTCATAAAACATACGGGCGAAATTCTTACCGTACCGGAAGATAAAGATAACCACCACATTGACGATATACGTTACGCTGTTGAAGGCCTTCACCGGAAAGGCAAGCTAATTGCAATCGAGACAGTTAAACCAGAACGTCGCCGGGACTATGGCACAGATGATGATTACGAGGCGGAAACTTCATGGAAAGTAATGTAGAAAAGCGCGTCCAGCAGTTTGAGGCTGCTGAGGACGCGACTTTCGCCGCCCGCCAATCGTCTGAGCGGTGCCGCGACTATTACAATGGCAAGCAACTGTCTGCCGCTGAACTTCTGGAATACAAAAAACGCGGGCAACCACCAATCGTCAACAACCGCATTCGGCGCAAGGTGGACTGGCTGCGTGGTCTTGAAATGCAATCAAGGACAGACCCACGGGCGTTCCCGCGCACACCCGACCATGAACAGGGGGCGGAGGCGGCTACGGATTCCATCCGGTATGTGTGTGACAACGAGGACTTTGACAAAAAGCGTTCTGGCGTATGGGATGACATTCTGGTTGAGGGATACGGCGGCGTTGAGGTCGTCCATAAGTTCAAGCCACCGATGAACGAGCCGAAGATATGCATTAACCGCTATCCGTTCGACCGTTTGTTCTATGACCCGCATTCACGGGAGGCTGACTTCTCAGACGCGCAGTATAAAGGCGCAGTCGTTTGGTCTGATGCTGAAACTGTAAAGCGTGATTACCCTCGCGCCAAGGCCGCAATCGATGGCCTTTTGACAGATGCAGGCGGAAGCGACACATACGACGACAGACCATCGTTCAAGGTTTGGGGTGATGCGTCACGCAAGCGCATTCGTGTTGTGCTTATCCACTATCGGGAAGATGGCATTTGGAAGTGGGCGAAGTTTACAAAGGGCGCTATCCTTGATGAAGGCGAAAGCCCGTATGTAGATGAGGACGGGGAGAGCGAATGCCCGTTGATTATGCAATCAGCTTATGTCGACCGGGACAATGACCGCTATGGCATGGTCAAAGACATGCTGGACCTGCAAGACGAGGTAAACAAGCGACGCTCAAAGGCCCTGCACTTGCTAAATTCTCGCCAGACCATCGGTGAAAAGGGTGCTGTTGATAGCGTCAAGAAGATGAAATTGGAAATGGCAAAGCCGGACGGACACATCGAGGTCCAGCCGGAAATGCGTTTCGAAATGATGAACACTAGCGATGTTACGGTCGGCCAGTTCAATTTGATGGAAGAAGCCAAGGCCGAACTTGACCTTATGGGGGCAAACTCAGGGCTTGCTGGTAAGACGGAGGGTAACGAGTCAGGCCGCGCTATCATGGCACGTCAGCAAGGCGGCATGATTGAAATAGCACCACTCACGGACAATCTAAGCCACTTTACACGCGCCGTGTATCGGGCGGTCTGGAACCGCATCCGTCAATATTGGACGGCAGAGAAGTGGATCAGGGTTACAGACGACGAACGCAACGTTCGCTTTGTCGGCCTAAACCAGCCCGTGACGTTGCGTGAAAAGTTCAACACAATGGATGAGGACGCTATTCAAGAGATTGCGTACCAGATGCAGTTGGCCCCAGGCGACCCACGACTTGATATGGTCGCTGAGGTTACAAACCCAGTGGAGGAAATTGACGTTGATATTCTGCTGGAAGAAGTGCCGGATCAAGTCACGCTTGCTGGCGAAACGTTCGAACAACTGGTTAACCTGGCGACGTCACGCCCCGACGCAATCCCGATGGAAATTCTAATCGAAAGCGCACCAAACATGCGCCGTGATATGAAAGAGAAACTGATCGAGGCTCTTGAAGCCCGTTCACAAGCAAATCAAGAACAAATGCAAATGCAGTCTCAGCGTGAAGATCAAAAGACGCAGACTGAAAGCATGAAGGCGATGGCAACTATCAATAAAGACAACGCCACAGCCGAAAAGACGCAGGTGGAGGCACAACTTGCCGCCATAGGCTACTGAACCCGCCGCCGGGGTTAACCGGGCGTTCGTGCCGCCAACGTTAAGGGCGTTTCGTGAAATCACAACGATAGGTGAAAATATGTCTGAACTTGGAGAAATCCTAGATGGTGAACCTGTGGCAGAAGCCGAGACACCAGAGGTGGAAACACCCGAAGCAGTAACCGAAGCCCCGGTTGTAGAGCCGGAAAAGCCAGAGGAACCGAAGGCGGAAGAACACCCGCATACAGTTCCGGTCGCAGCCTTGCAGAAAGAACGCGAGAAATCGCAAGCATTAGGCGAACGATTGGCCCGCATTGAGGGCATGTTGGCAGCACCGGCACAGGTTAAGGAGCCTGTTACGCGCCCCGATCCAATCGAAGACCCCGAAGGGGCGGCAAGTTACGATATGCAAGTGTTGCATGTTCGTGATTTGAACCGCTCACAGCGCATTGCTGAACGGGATCATGGAAAAGACTTTGTTCAAGAGGCTTTCGAAGCGGCTAAGGCCGCTGGCAAGGCGTCTGAGTTTGGTCAAAGCCAATTCGGATGGGAAGATATGGCGGATTGGCACAAGGCCAACGTTGAGGCCCAAAAGGCCAATGAAGCGTTGTCCGAGATTGGCGATCCAGTCGCTTATCGGGACAAAATACGGGCTGAAATTCTGCGCGAAGTTCAGGCAGAACAGGTAGCAAAAACAATGTCGGCAAAGGCACCGTCCTTAGCTGGCGAAACAAGTTTGGCAGCACGAACCGGACCCGCATATTCGCCTCCTTCTTTGGATGCGATTATCGGTGAAGGCGGCTGACCGTTTTTAAGGAAAAAAGAAAATGGCTGATACACCAGCAGTGGCAGGCCTAACGCCACAACAGTGGGACTCTAAGTTCTACACCGAGTATTTCCAGAAGTCGCTGTTTAAGCGTGAAATGGGAACATCTGAAAACGCTATCATTCAGGTCAAAGAGGACTTGAGCGGTAAACCCGGCGATTCCATCACATATGCACTGGTCAACAAAATGTCCGGCGCAGGTGTCACCGGTACGGCAACGCTGGAAGGCAACGAAGAAGCGATTGACACCCGGTCGCAAAAAGTAACGGTCGTTAAGCGCCGTAACGCCTTCCGTGTTTCTGAGCAAGACGAGGCTTATTCTGCAATCTCACTTCGCCAAGCCGGTAAGACGGTATTGATGAATTGGGCAGAAGAAAACACGCGCGACCGCATGATTGCCGCTATGGCATCTATCGATGGCGTTGCCTACGGAACCGCGACAGAAGCGCAGAAAGATGCATGGCTGGACAACAACACCGACCGCGTTTTGTTCGGTGCAGCACAAAGCAACCTGTCTACAGCCGCACCCGCTGGCGGCGCTACCTATGACCACTCTGGTTCATTGGCAAACGTAGATGGAACCAACGACAAACTGACAGGCTCAATCGCCACGGTTATGAAGCGCATGGCGCTGACAGCCGCGCCGAAGATCACGCCGGTTACATCTGCGTCGTCTGGTCGTCGTTACTTCACGGCCTATGTGCATCCATACACATTCCGTGACTTGAAGTCTGATCCGGCGATTATTGCCGCACAGACAGGCGTTTCGCTGCGTATGCAGAATGAAAAGCTGTTCCAAGGTGGCGACATTGAATGGGAAGGCATCATCTTCAAGGAACTGGATGACATTCCTGTTCTTTCCGGTGTTGGCGCATCGTCTATCAACGTTGCACCTGTGTACCTGTGTGGCGCTCAGGCGCTTGGCTACGCGATCCGCCGCAAGTGGTGGTCTGTTGACGAGCAATTCGATTACCAAGACAAAAAGGGTGTTTCCATCAACGCCTTTGACGGTATCGAAAAACTTCGCTTCGGCACTGACGCGACTGTTGAGACAGACGTTCCGAAAGACCACGGCATCGTGACGGGCTTCATGGCCTGTGTTGCCGACGCATAATGAAAGCGGGGCGGGCCTAACGGTTCGCCCCATTTCTAGGGGGTTACTATGAAATTCAAATACACTGGCGAACAAGCCGAAGTCACAATCCGCGACACGACATTCCCGTCTGGAAAGGCGGTAGAGGTCAGTGACGAATTGGCGGCTAAGATTTCCAGACTTGATGACTTTAAAGAAGTAAAGAGCAAGGCGAAAAAAGATGGCAACAAAGTCTGAGGTTGTCGGGGCCGCACTTCGTCGTTTGGGCATCTTGTCCGTTGACGAAACGGTATCGGCAGATCAAATAGGATACTGCGGCGACGTGCTTGACGCGCTGCTATCGGAATTGCAAAGCCTTTGGGGGGTTACCTTCTCATGGACTGTTGCGACAGTTCCCGCTGCTGGTTTCTTGCCGTTGTCATATCTTTTAGCGGCTGAGGTTGCGCCGCATTACATGGTCAACCCACCAGAGACACCCGGTCGGTCGATGGCCCGTTTCCGCGCTTATGCACTGCCAGATGATAGGGATGACCGTCGGGACACGAACGATGATGGAATAGTTTCTGCGGACGAGGAAACTGCTGGCCTTGCAACGGCGTTTTACTGATGCAATTCCCGCTCGCCATTCAATCCAGCCGCGACCCTGATAATATTGCGGCTAACCCGGAGCGTTTGGTGAACGCCTATAGCCTTCCGGTTCCGCGTGGGCATGAAATAAAGTCGGTGCTTGGGGAAACCCTGCTGACGTCAGTTTCGTCTGTATTCCTGCGGGCAATGGATTCTTTTAATGGCACACTTTACGCCGCAACGGGCGGCAAGGCATATATGTTTAGTGCGTCGAATGTCGCCACACAAATAGGCACGATTACGGACGATCAGAATACGGACATATCCAGCAACTTTGACGCAACATGCTGGACTGCTGGCGGGCAATATTTCGTTTACGATGGCAGCTTCACGGAGCCAACGGCGGGAAATTTCTCATCCTTCGGGTCTGTTACGTTCTTGGCCGGTCGCACAATTCTAACCGAAAAGGACGGATCGCAATTCTGTTGGTCGGACATTTCCACACCAGACACACTTCCCGCGCTAAACTTTGCGTCGGCTGAAAGCCGGGACGACAACCTAATTCGCGGCAAGGCGTTCAATGGGAACCTTTGGCTGTTCGGCGCGGAGTCAACAGAGGTTTGGTATCCAACCGGGGCTGGCGGCGCTGATGCGTTCGCGGCTGTTTCAGGTGGTGTTATAGAAACCGGCCTCAAGGCGTTCAATCTTGTTACGAGGTTTCCAGGCGGGCTGTTCCTGATCGGGAATGATGGGATTGCCTACATTACGGCTGGCGCTGCGTTTCAGCCGGTGTCTACCGTTCCTGTGGCTACCGCCATTTCGCAGGGTGAGCCGACAAACTGCTTTTATTATGAGGACGAGGGCAGCAAGTTTTGTGTTATCCGCTTCCGCGACCGTCCGGCATGGGTTTACGACATTACCACGGGGAAATGGGCTGAACGCGCCACTGGCGACCTTGATGCATGGCGGTCGGTTGTGTCGACACTTCACAACGGGTCTTGGCTTGTCGGTACGGACAGCGGGAACATCAGCACGTTGGGCCGCACAAACTCAGACGGGGACAAGGTTCTAACGCGCACAATCGTATCCGATAACCTCTACAATGATGGGGAACGTTTCAGGATTGCGGAGTTCGAACTGTTTGGGCGTATCGGTTGGAATACGGTGACTGACACAGAAACCAGAGCGCCAAAGTTAATGTTGCGCACATCGCGAGACGGCGGGCTGTCTTGGGGGCAGGAACGCGTCCTGTCGCTTGGGTATCTTGGGGACTTCTCGGCAAGGGTTCTGGCAAGGTCCTTGGGGCAATACCGCAGGTTTACCAGCGAAATAAGAATGAATGACCCGGTTGATGTAACATTGACAGCATCGGCAAGGGTTCGTCCGCAATGACCGCGCCGAACATCAATATATCCTATGTTGACCAAAACGGCAGGCCAACGATTGAGTTTATGAAGCTGCTGCAAGACCAGCAGGCAAGAATCGAGGCGCTTGAGGGCGGGGGCGGGGATATGAAGATAGCACAGGCCGAACGCGAAATTCTAGGGACATATGGGCAGAAAGTATCTGTTGCGGAAAAGCGTAAAAGCCTGTTGAAATTCGGCAAGAATGAGTCTGTCGGCACGTCCTATCAGACGGTTTGGGCCAACGGCGGCAACGAGTCTTATGTGACGACCGATGCCATCGATACGGTGTCATCAAGTAATGCAGGCGATGCGGTCACAATGAAGATTGAGGGCCATACGGTAAGCGGCACCGGCGCTGATGCGCAATATACGTTCGTCATTCAGACGGTGGTGTTGAACGGGCAGACAAAGGTTGTGTTAGGAACACCTCTGGCCCGCGTTAGCCGTGCTTATATCGACAGCTCCACGCCATTGGCTGGGGATTTCTATGTGTATGAGGACACCGCTATTTCCGGCGGCGTTCCGAGCGATTCAACAAAGGTGCATTTGAAGATCGATGGCTCTCTGGGCGAAACACAGTCGTTCAAGTGCGCCACAACGGTGTCCAACACTGATTACGGCATAATCACAGGCGGGTATGCGTCTATTTCAAAGAAAACATCTGCTTCGGTTGATTTTGTCATTGAGAAACGGCAACCAGGCGGCGTGTTCCGGCCCGCGGGCGGTCGCGTGACGCTAAATTCGGTTGGCCTATCAGCAATGGAAATCAAGTTTGATCCGTATTTAATCCTTCCGAAAAACTCGGATATTCGCGTTCGGGCTATTTCAACGGCGGCAAACACTGCGGTTGATGCGTCAATACAAATGTATCTAGCCATCGTCATTTGACTTAGAAAGAGAGAATAACATGGTACTTCCATTGCTAGGATTGCTCGGCGGCGTTATCGGTGCCATTGGGGCTTCAAGCGCGGCCAGAGCGCAGGCGTCGGCGGCTGAAAAAGATCGTCAGGCGGCAAACTCAGTATACCAAGACCAGAAGCGAATGACCCGCCCTTATCGACAGGACGGGCGGAAATATAGAAACGCTCTTAATTTCGAAAACGGTATTGGCGCGCGGCCAAGCAATTATGCAGGCTTTCAGGAAACACCGGGATACCAGTTCCAACTTGCCGAGGGCCTGGACGCGGCAGAGAGCGGCGCGGCTGCACGTGGTGGCCTTATGTCCGGCGCGGCATTGCAGGCGCTACAGGCGCGGGGCAACGGCTTGGCGAGCATGGAATACGGGAACTACCTGAACCGTCTGGGGCAAGGCGTGGATCGCGGCATCGGCGCTATAAACATGACCGCGAATGCTGGGCAGAACTTTGTATCTAACAATTCAAACGCATTGGCCGGGATTGGCAACGCTAAAGCGGCTGGTGCAATCGGCGTGTCAAATGCATTTAACAACGGCCTTGAGAACTACATCGGCCTGAGCCAGTATCAGAACGGCCTTAACAGCGGCGGCGGAAGTAGTTGGTTTGGTTCGCCCAACGGGGGCAGCTAATGGAACAGGAAATTCTCATTGGCTTAATGCGGCGCGGGATTCCAGAGCATATAGCGCGTGGCATTGTCGGCAACATGATGGTCGAAAGCGGCCTGAACCCCGGCATCAATGAGATTTCACCGATTGTTGAGGGGTCACGCGGCGGGTACGGGCTTAACCAATGGACAGGGCCACGGCGTAAGCAATTCGAGGCATTTGCCGCAGAGCGAGGCGCGGCACCTGATGACTTAAATGCCCAGCTGGACTTCACCCTATGGGAACTGCAAAACACAGAAAGCAAGGCGGCGAACGCCCTTTACGGCGCGACGAATGCAACAGAAGCCGCGCAAATATACAGCAATCAGTTTCTTCGCCCCGGCATACCCCATTTGGATCGTCGTATCGCTGCGGCAAATCAATTAGGCGTTGTGCAACCGCAAAGCCAAAACCAACTACAGCAATTCGCTATGAAATCACAGACACAAGACGCAGCGCCATTTATGCGCCAAAGAAATGCACTAGCAACGGTAGGATTCTAACATGCCATTAAACGCAAACCTCATCCTTGCAGGCAATCAGCCCAATTTCCTTGCACAAGTTCAGCAGGGCAACCAAGCGGCTGCGTTCCAGAACCAATCTAATCGAACGAATGACCTAGCCAACTTCAACCAAGCCAATGGTGCTGCCGTTATGCGGGGCGACCAGAACGCTCTGAACGGTTATGCAAGGGTCGCTGGCCCAGAGGCAGCAATGGGGATGCAGGCGACACGTCAGGGGATGGCTATCAGCGCGGAATACCTTGAAATGGCAAAGACTGAGGCAGCACGGCAAGCTGAGGCAGAGGCGGCTGACATTTCCGCAGAAGAAGCGGCGGCGGCATCTGGTAGGCTAAAAGAGGCATGGACAAACCTTGCGGTCGTTCCAGACGAGGCAACGTATAACGCATTGGCGCAGAATTACGGCATTGACCCAAATCAAGCGCCATTTGCCGAGCGTGAATTGAACGCGGCTAAGGCCGCTGGATACATCGCCGTTCTGGACGCAAAGACCAAGGCGAACCCACCGGCAGATGTACCGGGTTTCGATGACAATTCTTCATTCAGGAAAGAGTTTAACGGCATCGCACAGGTCAAGGCATTTTCAGAGCAAGCACAGGCGTTTGGCAGGATAGAAGCATCAGCAAGCGACCCAAGCCCTGCGGGCGATCTGGCACTGATCTTTAACTTTATGAAGGTTCTTGACCCAGGGTCTGTTGTGCGGGAAAGCGAGTTTGCAACGGCGGAAAACGCGTCAGCTTGGTTGCAAGAAAGCGAGCAAATGGGCGTCACTGTGCCAAGGCCGGTTGCAAACGCGATTCGCAGAATGGCAACAGGAGAACGATTGTCAGACGAACAGCGCAGCGATTTCGTCGGCAGAGCGAAAGGTATTTACGGATCAGCCGAAAGAGGTTTTGACGGGATTTATGGCCAGTATTCAGAGATTGCGAAACGATCAGGATTGAAGCCGGAGGACGTTCTGATTGATTATCGCTACAAGCCTAAGGCAGACGACACAAAGGGCGACGGTTCAAATTCGCAAATTCTTCCAGAGGACATTCAGGCGCTACATAATGAATTTGGTGGCGGTGGTACGAATTGATCAGCCTTGACGTTGCTAGGCAAGCCATCGCAAGCGGCCATGCGTTTAATATCAAAACGTCAATAAAGTCTGTTGCGGCGAAAATTGAAAGCACAAGAAACCAAGCGACAAACAGGCACCACACGACTATTAAATATTTAAACAAAATTAGCTTCATACCTTGAAATATACGGTGTGAGCGTCTTTGGCGCAAGGAGCGGTAATGGCAACCTATTTTGAAGTGATGAAATCGGCGTCAAACGCCTTGAAGTCGGGCAATAAGGACGCAGCCAAAAAGCTGTATGATTTTGCGCAAACAATGAGTGACGCCCCAAGACAATCTGGTCCGGCAAACCCAAATGGAGACCCACGGGCGCTTGATGCGCCAATTACGCCAACTCCGCCAGAAGTTGACAGGTTTGGTGACACGATACGCGACACAGTGGCGGGGCCATTGGCGGCTACCAAGGCGTCTGCGGCTGGCATCGTTGACCCATCCAAAAGCATCACCGGAAACGCATTGCCAGAATGGGTTCCAGATAACGCGCGTCGGCGCATTGGCGGAATGGGCGACATTGCCTTAACCGGTCTGAACGCCGCTGGCGCGGCTATCGCGGGAGGTGCGGGTATTGTCGGTGAAGTATTCGGCGGAAGCCCCGAAAATGAAAAGAGGCTGGCGCGGGACGTTATGGCCGCGTCTGAGGTGCTAGTTCCTGAAATGGCTGGGCCATCGGCAGCGGTTCGCGCTGTTAGGCGCGGGGAGAAGGCAGCGGAGAATATTTCGTCTTTCAACAAATCAAAAACAGCGCAGTCAGCCGATGACCTTGGCATAACGCCTAGCCTTGGAATGACAGGGAAAACTGGTGCGCAAGTCGCCGCGACATTGGAAAAGGTTCCCTTCTCTGGCGGTGTTATTGCGAATGACGCTGCGCGTGTTGGGGCTGAGATTGAAACTGCATTCCATAAGATAAACTCTATGGGCGGTGGCATTGCGACACGGGCAGATAGCGCGGGCGCGTCAATACAGTCTGGCCTTAAGGACTTCACCGACACGGTTCGGGTGCGGGCTAAATCTCTATACGACAAGGTTGAGGCAAAAATACCGGCTGATACTGTTATAACAACACCAGAAACAGTTGCCGCCATGCGTGATCTAGTTTCTAAATTTGGCGATAACGAGGAATTAGTTAAGTTAATCGGTGTTGATAAGTGGTCGAGGATGGCGGACGCTCTTGATGGCGGCGTTTCATTCGCTGCGGCCAGAGAACTTAGATCACAACTTGGCGATGCTATCGGAAAATTATCAGGGCCATTTGCCAACCTTGACGGCGGGCGGATTAAGCAGGCTTACGCGAATCTCACAACGGACCTTGAGGACGCCGCGCGTCTTGCTGGTGCCGGAAATGAGTGGGACCGTGCCACAAGTTACTACAGGTCAGCCTCAAAGCGCATAGACACGCAGCTTGATTCATTGATTAACGCCAAATCACCTGAACGGGCATTTGAGATATTCAGTGCCGCTACAAAGGGTGATAGGTCAACTTCTGACCTGAACAGGTTGCGAGCAGTTAAGCAGTCTATAGGCGAGCAGGAATGGGCAGACGTTTCTGCATCGATAGTCGACCGGCTTGGCCGTTCCGCTCCGGGGCAGCAGAACGCCGCTGGTGACGCATTTTCGGCGGTTAAGTTCCTTACGGAATGGAACAAGTTAGCACCTGATGCCCAAGCGATACTATTAAAGCCAGAAGCTAGGCGCGAATTATCTAAGTTGTTGGATGTAATGGAATCCGCGAAGAAGGCTAATGTTGAGCGAAACTTCTCGAACACAGGAACCGTTGTCGGCAACCTTGGCCTTGCCCTAACCGCAGGAATGGGGTCAACAACGGTTGCTGCCGGAATCGTCGGTGGTTCGCTTATCGGTTCGAAGGCGTTAACGAATGTTACATTTCTGCGGAGCGTCAACGCCGCAGCAAAGGGGAACGACAAAGCGATAAAGGCGATGGCTGGCGGAAGCGGCCCGTTCGCGCAAGATGCTCAGGCCATTCTAAGAATTATGGCTATAGAAACTTCAACAGGCGGGAACGCCAATTCGAACACGCGTCCAGCGGCAACCGCAGTAGGTAGATAATCATGGCAGACTTAATCAACATCGTTCAACAGCGCATCACGGATGACAACGACGATCCAGTTCCCGGCGCGAAAGTATACGTCTATCAGGTCGGGACCGTTATAGCCGAGACTGTTTATCAAGACAGCGGACTTGCCACGCCCCACACGACGCCGATCACGGCGGATGCAAACGGCCTTTTGCCGCGGATATTCCATAACGGCGCTGTAAAGGTTAACGTCCTTACTGCGGACGATGTGCAGGTTTCAGGGTTCCCACTTGACCCGGTGCATTTCTCAACATCAGACCAAAGCGCGGCTGATGGTGTCAGCATAACACCAACCGGCGAATTACCATATGCGGACGTGCAGGAGGCACTTGAGGGCAACGTTGCGCGTATTGTGGCCCTTGAGGATGCTAGTCAATCAGGTTCCCGCGTCCTGATCAGTGAAACGGTCGCAGATAATACGGTCAGCGAATATTCATTTACATTGAACAACACGCTGTATCAAAAGCACGAGTTTGAATTGGACGGGGTTCTGCACGGCGGTGTTACCAGCTTGCAGGCATATTTCGGGGCCGCTGGTGTGCTGGATGTTTCGGGGCAGGTCGACGCTATAGCTGGTGGGTCGTCTACGGTGACAGGCTTTACCGCCGCCGCATCTTTAATACTACAATCTACGACCAGCGCTGTACCCAAGACGGGCAAAATCGAGATATTTTCCGCCGGGAATTCAGCAGCAAAAACTGTCATGATGAGCCGCATATCAGCAGATTCCGAGGCCAGAGACGTTTGGGCATCTGTGGACACGGCACAGGCTGACACGGCTTTCACTATTGAAGCCAGTTCCGGCAATATAACCAGCGGCACAATACGGCAATATGGCTACCTGAAATAATAACCGCCAAGGCGCGGCAACAAGGAACACGAAATGACACTTGGTATTTCTAATCTGAGCCTTGGACTGGCTGGCAACTCCACCGGCATATCGGCGGCGTTTACTGCGAGCATATCGGGCCTGACAAGTGGGCGAGCACAAACCGGCGTTTTGCTGACAGGCGCTATCGCCGGTCTTGTAGGCGGTGAAACCGTTGTGCATGTGTGGACCGAGGGTGGAACACCTATTGGCGGCGCAACAGCATCTACATTCACGCCAACCATCGGCGGCAACGTCTCAGACCTTGGGCTGCTTCGCTACGCTCCAACGGTTGACGGGACAGAGTACGCATCAGCGGCAGCTACCATTGCATATGCAGCGGGATCGGCAGCGGGTGCTTTGGGCGACCAATCCTGGACCGTTGATGCTGCGATTTCAACGCTTGACCCAACCGGCGACTTCACGCTTACGAACCTGACGGTCACATGGTCAGCCACCGGCCTGCCTACGGGTCTTTCAATCAATTCCGGCACGGGCGCAATCACTGGAACGCCAACGGTTCTTGGAACTGGCTCGTCAGTTGTTGTTATCGCCACAGACCAATATGGACGCACTGTGTCGAGCGGCTTTAGCGCAGATATTGTCGAGGCTTCTGCCGCACCTGTTTTATCCGGTTTCAGCATAGACGACACGGCAGACGACATAACAGTCACCACCGATGTTGATGCGACAATATACTGGCTTCGGACACCAACCGGCCCGGAAGCAAGTGCTGCGGATATTCGGGCGGGAACGGGTACGGACAGCGGATCATTCGCGGCGACCGCTGCGGGTTCACCCGTTACTGAAAACATCACATTCGCGGCTGGTACAGATGGGGTGCAGCGTATCGACCTTGTGGCCCAAGTTGGGACGGGAACGCTCTCAAACGTTGTTGGTGGTGCTATCACCATTGATACGGTAGCACCAACGCTTGTTCCTGCGTCATGTACCCCTGCGGATGGGGCAACGGGCGTAGCGATTGATAGCAACATAACTCTTATTTTCTCTGAAACAGTCTTGGCTGGTAGCGGCAATTTTACAATCTACGACACAAGCGGCCCGACATTGGTTGAAACGATTGCCGTGGGTGCTGCAACAATTGGTACAACGGACGTTGTTCTGAATCCGGTTTCTGATCTGTCAGCCTCGACCAGCTATTCAATCCGGTGGGAAGCTGGCGTAGTTGCCGATGCCGCTGGTAATGACGTAGCCGTGAATGCAACAGATACCTTGCTGAACTTCACAACGACATCTTCATCACCTACACTTTATGACGAAGATTATAGTGGTACTACTGACGCCTATGAGGTTAACTTCGATGCGGAACGCATATTCCAAGCCAACGATGGAACCCCGATTACGATCACACACAACAATACTGGTACGCCGAATGCGTCCTTGACTGCGGCCACGGATGGCCGAATAATCCTATCGGACACAACACTGGGGAATACAACGACTGTCTTGATTACAATCAAGTATGCACCGACTTGGTATTCCTCGATCTTTATCACGGCAAGGCCCTTCACGACTGGCGCAACATCCAGCGTAAAAAGCGGGGCATTTAGGTGGTTGCAGTCTGATAAGTCCACACAAACGGGCAGCGACTTTAATATAGTAAGTGGTTCCACCGCAAACGGCTTCGTTGCCTATAATGGGTCACAATCTCTTGGAACTGTACCAGGTGACGCCGGATACCTTCAAATAGAACTGGTATCTAATTTCGTCAGCGGGGAGACATCCTCAGTTCAAATTCACGATTTAACATTGGTGGTATAAAGTGGCATTCAAGAGGAACTCAACTATAACCGCGACGGTTTCGGCTGGCGCTCTTATGCCGTTCACAAATGCAACATCGGCATCGGCTGATGCGTCCACCCTGTCATTTGATGCTTCGGTCCCCGTTGGGGCGGACCCTAACGGATCACCGATCATTCTAAGCACAAACGCCTTCAACATAACCGGCGATACGCCAACCTCAGAGATTTTGGCCTCATACGCTGCCAACGGAATAATGATTGACCCCTACAATTCTGATGGGTTTGCAGACCCCGGCCAAGGTTTTGACGGTCGCATGGGCAATCTTGGGGGTAGATCGGCGACATATACAGCAGCCCTTAATGTTGCGCCGTCGTTGGCGGGAAATGGGTCAATCGCTGTTTCGGCTGGGTGGGAAGGAACAATTGTAAAAGCGGTTCGTAACCCTTCCCCCGCGAACGGGTATACATACGTCCAACAGTATGATGTTTATACCGTTTTAGCAGCCGCGCCCTTAGCTGGGGCCTTCCGTCCGCCAGTGAGTGCGACTTCTAAGGCCATTCTTGCCTATGAAAGTGATTTCGACGCAACGGTGCTGCGCAGTCTGACAATGCCAGCAAGCTGCCCGACACTTGCCGCAGCAAGTGCTGAAATACCTTTGAACTTCCCGTGGTATGGGTGGGGACAGGAACGCTTTCGCGGCTGGCACGCCTTTGTCACGCCAACCGATAGTGGATATTCGGCATATATTGCCGGGTACATGGCGAACTGGTGGGACGCGATGCATTCCAGCGCAGAATCGGCGGCGGACAAAAAAGCCGCTGCACTGAAGGCAATATGTCACGGTTATGACGTTTACGGCTTATATCTTCGTGGCCACACAATGGGCGTTGGTGCGGGTCAATGGCACGGCCATCTTTCCCAAATGGCAATCGCTGGTTTTCTGACTGGAAATCAAGACCTGATCGACGCGGCCTTTAGCGGCAACATGATGGGCAACATGGTTGGTGCCTTGGAATGGGTAGCAGCGGCACAGGTTGGCGATGATGTAGATTACCCGTCGCCAAGCGGTGTGGGCAGTCGATATGACGACACATATTTTCCGCAAAATGTTGGGATGCCAGCATATAAGGCTGCGGGAACGGGGTCCGGTATATTCAGACGTTACGTGGCGACATCCTTATGGGGGATACACACCGAAGTATTTTCAGTGGCTCTCATGCAAAATGGGCCAACTGGACAAACTGGTTTTGAGGCTATGGCAAGGGGTGGCGTATATGGTCCAACCAACGAATATGCAAAGTCATTGGCTTATGTAGACAGATCACACACATGGATTCCGTTCCAGTATGGGGAAACAGGAATCCCCACAAGTTCCATTGACAAGTACAATGATTGGCGCGGAACGCTGGAAACAGATGGCTGGACGCGCTGGACCGGCGTTCCTGATACCCCAGATCAAACTTGGGTCGGCAATACGCCGGAAGATACATCGCACCGATTTACAGCATCGGCCACGGCGGGCGAAGTTGATTGGGACTATACAGGGTGGGAATTTAACACCGAAGGGTCTCCAACCTATGACATTCGATATTCGCTAGACCCCAACAACGTGCAGTTCGTTGAAGTGACGGACGTTGCCATATCCGGCACACAAGCGGGGCTTATGTCTGGTGTGCAACATCTGTTCGGCTGGCGTCAGGTGACGGCGTCTGGTGCGGCTGTATGGACGCCAAACCATCCGATTGATTCCGACACAAGGACCGGACTTAGAAACATAGCAACGCCAGCAGGGACGCCAACGCTTGCGGTTCCTAGTTATTCCGGCCAGCCGGTTCCATCCCTGCACTACAGCCCCTATCCTGCATGGGGTGCGCCGTGGTTCGAGCCAATCAATACGGGTGTTGATCTTGATGTCGATGTTGTCACAATCGCGGCTGGCGTTGGGTATCCATCTGGGTATGGTTCTTCTGGTATTACCTTCTCGTACAGGTGGTTTCTCGACGGCGTTCCGCAAGCCGAAACCAGTTATTTATTCACGCGGGTTGCAGCCGATGCCGGGAAGGTTCTAACGGCGGGTGTGACAGCAACAAATAGTCAAGGTTCATCGGCTGAATACATTACAGCCGGGGCGACGATACCCGCGCTTACAACGATTCCAGCAGGGACAATCATCGACACCACGTTTGAGGGCCGTCATATAATTGATTACGAGGGTATGACCTTCACAGACACGGGCGGTTATTTGCCCTTCCACCTTCCAACGAAGCAATTTAAGGAAAACCCGTCCGTTGGTATGGGGGCGATGCTCTTTGAAAACGAAGGTAGTACGCCGAATACAAACGCTCAATTTACAAGGGCGTTCGAAGTCGCAAGCTACAGAATTCAAGCCACAATCGTCGCTAACCATCGCCGGGATGGTGACACCACATACTCATGGACGCATGACCAGCTTTTGCGGATTAGGAACGCCGCGAACAATGTAACGTATCTGAGTGTTGATCTAAGCAAGGGCGACGAAACGACAGAAAGCGTCATTACGATTGACGAAACATTCGCCGTTACTGTGGCGGAACAAGGCAAGCTGACATTTTCACAGCCAACAAACAGCGTCGGTGGTATAGGTGGCCCAATATTCATGACGTCACTAACCATAACGAAGGTCTAACAGGGCAACAGCCCGCAACAAAGGAAAGAACATGGCTAATCTATCTGAACAAGAGGCGAAACTGGTTGCATCTATGCAGGCGGATATGGTGACAGCGAAGAACGCGCTGCGTGATATTGCCGTTGCATCGCGCGAATTGATGCAGATCAATTACAAGGCTGGTCGAGCCGTTGATGGCAACGCTGCAATGCGTCTGCACGGTGCTGTTACCAAGGTGCGCGGTGAACTCGTCATGGCCCATGCTGATGCGTCTGACGCGCTGGCGAACGCTTACGATGATGGCGGGCCGGTTGTTCTTGGTGGCGGCGGCGGTCGGTAATGGCCTGGACCGTCGCATATATCACGTTGCTTGCCATAGCCTTAGTTCTCGGCAAGCCAACATCCCGCGTTTGGGTGGTGATGATTGCCAACCTGATTGGAACGATTGTCCTACATGACAACTTTCTATCGGTCGGCATACTTGACCTTATATGCGTCGTGTTCCTTCTCGGCCATGATCGAACACAAAACACGTTAGCGTTGCTTTTCGTCCTTATGCTGCCCGTTTATGTCGCGGGAAAGTATTTTGGGTGGGAAAAATCGACAACCTATGCGATAGTGGACCTGTTAGCTTACATTCAGCTTTGGGTCATTGGTCGTGCATGTTTTGGATTATCTAGTTTCAATAGGCCTCCTCGTGGACGCCGCAATCTTGGCATACATTTTGCATCGACGCGGCGTAACGCTGGCCACGATCCTGCAATGGTTCCTCGAAGCTGGCAGGAAATAAACAATGGCAAAAGATGACGAACTTGAAAAGTACAGAACAGGACCGCCCGCCGACGAAACGGCTTGGCAAAAGATGCACCGTGCCGCAGATCGGGCAGACCAAACGTGGCTAGTGTCTAAGCCGATTGTTGCCGTTGTTGGTAATTGGCGGGCGCTAGCGGTCATCATGGCTATTGTGCTATACTTGAACAACCCGAAGATAATCGCGGCTTTGCGCGTTTTGGCGGGGGAAGGGCAATGAGTATGACGCAAACTATTGTAGGTGGCGCAATCATGGTCGTATTAGGTTCGGCGGTTCTGCAAGGCGTGTTGCCATCGCCTGCCCCGATTGTCGTTCACAAGCTAGAATATCTGGATGGGGACGTATTTCAGGACAGGACGATCACGTCTGACGTGCCGTTTTTCATTTCATGGGCAGCGCAAGTCGTGTTCGCAGATACGAATAGCATTGTTCCTTGGTGCGCTGGTTCTGGGGCCAATCCATACCCGCCAGGCCATAAGATCGTTAGCTTCCCTCTTGAAGATTGGACGGGAAAGCCCGGTGTTTGCACACCCGATTCATTGCCTGACGGTGAATACAAACTTGCAGTTGCATGGCGGTGGGGCGATGAAACAACGGGGGCCGAAAGCGCAGTGTTTATAATCAAGGACGGCGTTCAGGTTAAGGGTGACGACAAATGAGGCCAATCACAGAGATAATTGTTCACTGCACAGCAACCAGACCTGATTGGTGGGCAAAGAAGCCGCTCAAATCGCAGATTAACGAGGTTCGGCGCTGGCACGTCCAAGACCGTGGCTGGTCTGACATAGGCTATCATTACCTGATCGGCAGGGATGGCGGCATGGATGTTGGCAGGCCGATTGAAAAGGTCGGGGCGCATGTTAAAGGCCACAACACCGGAACAATCGGGATTAGTCTGTTTGGCGGCGCTGGTGCGGCGGCTGATGATAACTTCGCGGATCACTTCACAGACGAACAATCTGGCGCGTTGCAATCACTGATATTGCACTTGCAGAAAGAATATGGGCCGGGATTGAAGTTGTCAGGCCATAACGAATACGCCGCGAAGGGTTGCCCCGGCTTTCGTGTTGGCCCTTGGTGGAATAGCGTTCAGGCCGAAAAGCCCTACGGCGTCATTCAACCCACAAACATCATCGCTACAATCATCACCGCAATCATGCGGGCGTTAGGAGTAAAGAAATGAAATACCTCAAACCCACGTCGCTAACCTGGTGGGCAAGTGCCACGCCGCTTGTAGCAGGCCTTCTGGTCGCTGCGGAGCCGCTACACGGCCTGTTCGGTGTTGTGCAGACCATCAACGCCGTGACTGGCAACATCCCCGCAGCGGCGCTTATAAACGCTGGTCTGGCCGGGATTGGCATTCGTGCAGCCATAAAATGAAGGTCTGGGCGTCACTCGCTGGCCTACTTGCAAAGATAGGCGCGGTTCTTGGCCTGTACTTCAAGGGCCGTGGCGACGCGCGACGCAAGCAAAAGCAGGTCAACAGCGATAACCGCATTACAGCATTGGAGACTGAAAATGAAATCAACGACATTGGCCGGGATGCTGTTGATAAGCGTCTATCTAAGTGGATGCGTGACGGTAAGTGAATGTTGGTCTAAGCCAATCCGACCATCGGTTGATGATGTTCTGACCGATGACACCGCGCGGCAAATCCTAACGCACAACGAAAGCGGCGCTAAGATTTGCGGCTGGTGACTAAACTCCAAGTGCGGCCAATATCTTTCTTTGCAATCCTTCGTCCCTCTCAATTACGTTCATCAGGTCACGAAATTCTTGCTCATCCTTGGCATAGTAGTGCGTCCGCATCACCGGAGACCATGATTTCATAGAGGTGTATTGTGCGGGAATATCCATTGGCGCACGTTGGTCATGGTAGCGTTGTTGCTGCAACCTTTCCTTTGCCCTCCACCAGTTGCTTCGATGTTCATCGAAGGTTTCCAATTCTTCCTGTGGTATGGTATGATCTTCGACCTCATACATTTCACCGCCTATCGACGAAATCGCTGACTTCATCGCGCCGCTTGACAAAACTTGTGCTTCTGCTGCCTTCGCGGTCGCTGTCAATACGGCAGGCATTGCCATGATTGCCCGCAGCGCCGTGCGTCTACCCATGCTCATTTATCCGTCCCTTTCATGTTGGTGACTAGTGCCGCAGCGCAATCAGCGCACGGCGTTATATGTTCGCATGGTTCCACAAGGTCAGGAAGCATCCAGCACGGCGGTTCGCCAAACTCTGCGCATGTTTCAGCACACAGTTTCTTGATTTCGTCCGTAAAGCCTTCTGGGTTCATTTATCCGTTCCTTCCAAAAATAGGTTAACAAAAACCTCTATAGGCCCCAAAATGACGCGCCGCGTAAACGGCCTTTTGGCACCAACCAACGCGCTGTGCTTCTGTGTAGTGTTCTTCCCATGAACCGCCGTTTATTGCTTCTGCCATGGCCTTAGCTTCACACTGAATGTAAACGGTGAAGCTATCTGTTGTTAGTTTTTTCGGTGACATCATCCGTCCCTTTCCTCTTTACTCATGTTTTCGAACTGTTCCACCTGACGCCAGAACCTTTCCTGACGACGCGCTTCTAGTTGGTATCGTAACCAATTAATCAGTCTGCGCATGGTGTGTGTCCTATGTTCTGATTGAAGATGGGTTGTGGCGATCAGCAATTTCGACAAGCAAAGGGTCAGACATGTCGGGAATGTTTCCGCCGTATGGATTGCCGGTGTCGTACCCTGTTTCAAACCAATAGCAAATTAGCGCTGATAGGATTTGCCGCGCGTGGGCCTTAGTCGGCCTTTTGAGTAATTTCTCCAAGTGTTCACCCTCAAACCAACCCCCTGTCATGTCGGTGGCTGGACCGTAAGTGTCGAAAAGATAGTCCCTGTCAGCTAATGCTTGTTCATATGTCACCATAATCATCCGCCTCCTGTGTGTTGGTCAATTCAATAAGCCCGCAACTTCCGCAACATAACCAACGCACCGGCCAGCAATAGGCCACCAGCGGGCAGCGGAATAGGTGCAGGCGGTGATGGTGGAACAACGGGCGGTTCGATCACAGCAACGTCATACGGGCAACCAATGCGGAACGTGGCTATCTTGCCTTCCTTGGCAATCTTTGAGCCGCGTGTGACGCAGCCTGTGGTGCCGTGGAAGGCCGCTGACCAGTAGTCCGGCACGTCCTTGTAGAAAAAGATGAACGCCTTGTTTGTGGTCGTTGTGATGCGTGTGCGCGTCGTGGTGACGTGCTGCCCGCCCATAAAGCGAAAGTCCATGTTGGCAATGGAAAATGTTGATCCGCGCCCTTTTTCGTTCAGGCCGTTTTTATAGCTGATGGTTGCCCAGTCAAATCCGTCTGACTGCCCGCCGTCCAGCAACTTGATATATGATCGGTTGCTTGATCCCACGCGCTGGATGGTTGTGTCGTCGGTGAATGATACGGTTGCGGAATTGGCTTGCCATGCTGCGAATGATGCAGCGGCGATGATTGCCCAGCCTGCGATGATGTTGCGTTTGTGGTTCATTTCGTTCTCCTCAATCATGTACCTGAACCCATTGGACAAACAGGCGATTGCTTGTCGTGTCCGCGCAGGTCATTTTCTGGAACATTCCATCCTGCTGCCGTATCTTGTAGTGGATGGTGCCGTTCTTTATCTTCAGCTTAGTTAGATCAATCATGAGTTTTGCACCCCTCTGCCCGCAGGCGTTAAAACTTCGCTTCCAGCCCGAAGGCTGCGACCAGCGGCAATTTCTTCGCGCCACCCGGCATAAGCCGCAGTGACAGGCCAACAGAACCGCCGGGATACCACACAGCCTGTCCACCACCGACAGGGACAACATCGCCCCACGCAATCGGGAACCAGTCTGTATAGCCTTTGTATGTCGCCAGCCCGATGAACGGCCCAACTTCCAGCGCATCCGTTTTGATCAGGTCATAGCCAGCCGTCAGCGTGTATGACATTTCGTTGAAGCTGTTCCTGTACGCGCCTGCCGTTATGTCGGTCCGGTCGAAGTCCCACGTCAGCGCAAGGCCGGGGTTCACTTCGTTGAAGTCATAGCCGTGCGATCCGAAATGCTTTGAACCCGCAATGATGCTGACGCGATCCGGCACGATGTCGGCATGTGCGCTTGTGGCTGCTAGGCATATGGCGATGGCAAGCTTCATGGTTGGTCCTTCTGTGGTGATGACGGGGGCCTAAGCCCCCGTTTGGTTTCAGACTGGGATCAGCTTGACGTTGTTGTTCGATGCTCTGGCCAGTTCGTAGCGGCTACCGTCTAGTTCGATAACGTCGCCCCATGCCTGAGCGCAAATGATTTTATGCTCACGCTTTCCTGCAGTGAGGGATACACCGTTAGCGAACGCCCATGCCAGCTTGTGGCCTGACCACGGCTCAGCTTCAGCTAAATGCATACATCTGGCGATTGCGTCAATCTCGCTCTTACCCTCCAACCGAGCGTGACCTGCGATTGTTCCGAAAGTGAACTGGCGGTACATAGTGCCGTGATTTCTGGTCTCAAATGGCATCGCAAAGACGTCCTTCGTCTTATAGACGCCGTTGCCTTGAGCGTAGTCGAAGGCTGGCCGGCTTTGGATGATTGTTCCGGGCTCTTTAATATTGTTTGTCATTTGGCTTTCTCCTCTTTCCACCACAATACAGCATTGCTACGCGTTGTCAACACATTTGCGACACGTTGCCGGGTTAGAAATCAGGCCTTGTTTTCGGCCTAACCGATACAACAGGCGCTAGGGTATATTCACAGAACATATCCGCCGCGTGGCCCTGACTTTCGATGAACCCAACAGCAACCGCCCCCCATGAACATTCAACGGGGGCGGTTGTTTTCCATTCAACGCCTTGAACTGACGCTAGGGTGATAGTGACGAAGGCTAGGGTGTTCATGGCGTCACGTCTGCACGGGTGTTCCATGCGTCAGCGGCTTCTTGCGTCGTTGGAAAGTCGCAGGAAAAGTCGCCTAGATCGTCCGACATGCTATCACCCATGCACGGCGTGTCGCTTACGCAGGTGACTGAATAATACGGAACGTTACGCGCAAGGCTTGCCACGATCTCTGCCTCGCCACCGCAAAACGGGCATGGCTTTAAAAAAATGTCCATAACTATCTCCTTGCCCTATAGGCTGTTAATCTTTTCCTCGACCCAATCAAGCCACTCATAATCCTTGCCATACTCGGCTTCCCACGTTTCCTGCCCGTTATGGTATCCGATCTTGCCCTCATCGCCTGGTATTGGCCGCAGCTTGTTGTGGTGGGAATGGCAGAGCGGGATTGTCTTTGTGTCTGCTTCCTTCGCGCGACTGAACCGGCCTGACTTGCAGTGATGCACTTCGGTGCGCGAGTTTTGGCGCATGAAGAATTCGTAGCAGATCACACACGGCAGACCAGCCACCAGTGCTAGGTGGTTTGGGTTCTTCGGTTCCTTTGGCGTCTTTTGCGCCACTGGACGCTGTGGTATTCCGTGGGCCATTACAGAGGCTCCGGCAGGGTCAGCACAGCGCCCTTTTCCGTCCAGAAGATAAAGACCATATCCATGTATTGCGTCATAGCCTTCACCTTCATCAGCGACGTTACCGGCAGAAAATCCATCACCTCTAGCTTCTGCTCGTACGTCAGTGGCTTGATTGATTTATCATACATTTCCCTGAAATCCGTGTCATCGCCTCGCAAGATTGGAACACCGATCCGCAGCTTAGATTCGCGCCGCGCTTCAACAGCGGTCCACCCATCGAGCCTGCCCGCCTCGGCGTACCACTTATGCGAAAGGCGGTTTTGTGCCAGTGTGCGGTCCTC
>Ga0070746_10000341_pt1 | contig 27773 bp, 40 predicted proteins | sample VirMetDEL_Mar_21_FD_77016 | JGI IMG/M metagenome (GOLD analysis project Ga0070746, IMG submission 77016) | Aqueous microbial communities from the Delaware River and Bay under freshwater to marine salinity gradient to study organic matter... | ecosystem: Environmental > Aquatic > Marine >...
GGGCTTTGGTTGGCGTATCCTTTGGCTCTCTGGTTGGCTGCAAACCAACGCACCAGCAGAAACGCTGATACGTCTTCTGGGTTGGCGTCAAAGCCTGCAACCGCTTTGTCTGGTCGGTTGTCAAACTCATCAAGCAAATGCTGCCCTAGCACTTGGAACGCTCCCCAGCTTGTAGCCTTGACCGCTGAATGTGGATCGATCTTAAACGCTCGATCAAACGCAGCCCGGTTGGTTTCCTTAGTCATCACAGACCATGGCCCGTGCTTGCTCGGAGTGTAGGGGATGGTGCCAGCCGTGCGAGGATTGAAGCGCACAAATAAGTGTGGCTCAAACCTGATGGCGCTGCTGTCCCCATTGCTTTCAACCTTGCGGAATGCCTCAAGCACTTCTGGCGGGATTCCTGCACGATCTGCCAAGCCTTGTGGCTCTGCAAGCACGGTGAACCCTTCAAAGCCGATCGTCTCAGCTGCATGAGTTGTGATCGGGCCAACAATACCATCGGCGAAGACTCCGGCCTGATCCTGAAACTTGAGCGTTGCAAGATGCAAGCTCGGGCCAAACTTGGGAGTTGATCCGCCTTTGTACATCCCCTGGTGACGCAGGAAAGCTGACCAACGGTAGACGTTCGGGCCCTGTGAGCCTTGCTTGAGCATGGTGCCTCCAAAGGCCAAAGCAGACCGACCGACGAGGCAACGTGTCGGCCGGCCTAACTTCGGCACGCTGTCTGATGGTGAAACTGAGCAGCGCTGGGCGCATTCTGGATTAGTCGGTGGCCTGATGCAAGTGCTTTGCTCCAGCTCGCTGGCTGGGCTTTCTACCTCCCCTCCCCCTCTTCCCCTTTAAGGGGGAAGGGGGAGGGGGTATAGCCAGCACCGCGGTTAAGCAGGGGAGCGTGAGGATTTTTTTGCAAATTTCAGGATTTCAAAGTCATTGGTTTAGGTGCGTGTTGCAACTTATTGATTTGCTTGCTCAATCCTAGTGCGCAACTTTGTGCGTCAAAATGCTTGCTAATAGTTGCAGTATGCCCGATAAGGGATGTGCGGGATGGTTACCCGCTCAACGCCGCAAGGCAGAAAGAGGCAAAATGCAACCTCAATATCTTACTTCTACTCCTGCGCCTAACTGTACCCTTGAAGAGGTCAAGTACAAAGGCAAGCGCACCGTAGCCACCTTGACGGGTCCGAACGGTCGCTTTTTCTGGAACCGCAGCACGGGCTTGTGGGGGCGCAAAGGGCAGATCTGCGGTTATGAGCACGCGCTTAAGTTGGTGCAGCTATGATTTACCGAGTGCCAAGTCGGCTCGACGATGGAAGCCACTACGGCTTTAGCTACTGTACTAACAAAAGAGACGCTCTTAAAAAATGGAAGCGCAACATGCTAGAGGAGTGTGAGGATACAGGCAAAACCCTGTGTCTCTCTGTTGACTGGCTACTGCAGAGCGACAGCGTATATTGGAAAGAAGGCACCGGGTTTGACCCGTTTGATGAAAACGGACTGGACAGTGTCAAGTTAATGCTAATGCCAAAGAACCAATCCGAGCTTTTGCACATGCTGTATTGGTGGGCGTCACATCCCGACAACGGCTAAACCCTAACGCCCTGCGCCGGGATGGGCTCCGGTATGGAGAGGCAGCAATGAGAAAACTTTCTTATAATCCAGAAGCCCCAGCAATGATCGAGGCTTTTATCCAGTTTCACCGTGACAACCCGGCTGTGTATTCGGAGTTGAAGCGCTTATCTTTTCAACTGAGAAGAGTTGGCCACAAGCAATACGGCATCAAAAGCCTGTTTGAAGTGGTGCGCTGGCATACGGCTTTAAATACCGGCAACGATGACTTCAAAATCAATAACAACTTTGGGGCCTTTTTTGCTCGCTTGCTCATGCACCATGAGCCTGAGTTGAAAGGCTTCTTCAAAGTGCGCAGCAGTGTGGCTGATGATTACCCTATTGTGGAGATGGTCGGCCGATCGTTTCTGTGGAGTGTTTGGGATGAAGACCAAAACGACTGAGAAGGTTTGGCGTGGTGTGTTGCTGATGTATCGCAACCCAGAGTTGATCGTGATTATGAAGCAAGACAAATACTGTGAGGATGGCTTCTTAGCAAAGCACATGCCGCAGAAAGATATGGACTGCATCCTGCGGGCTGCAAGCTGGGCTGAGGCCCATGAGAGGCAGAGCAAATGAGCAAAGTACTAAGACAACAACTTGATGACCAACTGGACAGGATCGAAGAAGCGCAGACCGAAGCGCCAAAAGACTTTGAAGGCCAGCTGTGTTTCCTGTTGGAGATGGCTGGCCGAATTGAAGCCATGGTGCGTGAAGGAAAGTGGGCCAGCTCATGAGCAAGTTCACTGATTGCGTTTGGCACAAGAACGCATTGAGAGCAGCCGGTAAAGCTTTGATGCTTGCCAACAAAACTGCTGAGTCGATGGTGGTGATCAAAGACAAAGAAACGTCAATGTTTGGCATAACTCAAGGTTGTGGCGCACCAGATTGGTGCACTGAAAAAGACGGCTTTGATTTTATCTGCACGATCCACCCGGTTTATCACTGATGGTGGTGATACAAATGCTGATGGTGTTGGTGGCGCTGGTCGGCTTCTTTGCTGGGCTTAGCGTGTCAGAGGATTGATTTAGACTGGCTTGCAACGCGAGCTGGAAGATAAAGAGGCAAACATGGCAAACAAAGAACCTGAGATTGATTGGCGCAAAGTCGCTGCCATGCAGTGGGCTTATAATCGCGCACGCCGTGAGATTGAACACATGGTGCGTGAGTGTGTGGATTTTGCTGGTGCTGATTCAATAATCTTAGGCCAATACAGCGGGCGAGTCGCTGCAAGCTATGTTGAAGATCGCTTGAAAAACTGCACGGGTATTCACTTAGAAGCGGCCGAAGACTATGGGAACGAGTTATTCGATAAACGCCGCAAAGAGTTGATTGAGCTTAGGGAGACAAAGCGAGCTGCGCTGGAAAAGGAACAGGCTGAAGAGCAAGAGCGCGCATTGATTTGGCGCTTTGAGTCATCTTCGCCAGCCGAGCAGCGCAGACAAGTGATTTTGAGTTATCGCGAAGCCAACGATCAGCTGTCTATAGATATGCGCAATCTCTACATCTACTGGCTGCATGACGTTGAGTCAGAGCACAAAACACCAGACCCAAAACACGTTTTGCGACGCAGAGAAGCGCAACACGGCAAACGCCATCAAGGCTATGGCTACTAGGAAAAGAGGCAACAATGTTGATTCGTTATATTTTGGGACGGCCTACGCCGCCCAGCAAACCTCAAGTGCTCAAGAGCGGCAAAGTCTCAACCAACTTGCGAGCTGACACAACAGCTGCGCTGTATGTGAAGACTTGCGACGATCAAGGCCAAGACGTTGATCAGACGTATTTGGAGCACTTGCAGCAGCGCGATCAAGAGGCATGGGTTTTTGGCTACGATATGTGGGCAGATGATACGCTGACCAACTCGGCGCTCTATGATGCTCAGCACTATCAAAAGGCCATTGCCAAGAGCAGTTTGCTCCCTCCCAAAAACGGTTTCGCCTGCGAGATGTGCCATTGGCGCATCTATTGCGAGTCAGACCCGATGGCGTCTGATATTGATGGCTGGCTCAACGTTGAAGAGGCCAAAGAACCTTCAACGATCCGCATCAAATACGGGCGCACATCAAAGGAAATAAAGCGAGACCGGCGCGGCTTTGTGATCAGCCCAAGCGAGATGCGATCTTTTGCCAAATGCCAACGGCTTTGGGCGATTGAGTATCGCTGGCGCAAACGTCAGGTATCTGAAGGCAAAAAGGCTGTTGCGCGTATCCGTGGCAGTCTCACACATCATCTGCTTGAGATGCTCGCTAAAGATCAGAGTCTAACAAGCCATGACCTGCGCATTGAACTAGGCATCCGAGCGATTGAGATGCACGAAAACAGCCAGATTGACTCAGAGGCATTTAACGAGCTGGTTGAGAATGACGGCTTGGAAGAAATGGCCGAGCGCGCACGCAGCATGTTTGATTTGGCAATGCGTGACGTGGTTGAGATTGTCGAGTCAGAGCGCCGCCGAGTCATGAAAATGCCCGGGTCAAAGAAGTGGCTGCACGGGATTCCAGATATGGTGGTCAGGCTGACCAATGGTCAACTTGCGATCATCGAATACAAGACGACAAGTAAAACGAAAAACCTGCCAGCGCTTGCGGATAAATACCGCACCAACCCCGCTGTGCATTTGTACGCCGCCCTAGTGCGGCATGGTCAACTGACGTTCTAGCTTTAGGAGGCAACTATGGAACGGATTGATTTGAGCGCAGCGCCATCATCGGCAATGACGCTCATGATTTATGGAGCGCCTGGAACAGGCAAAAGCACGCTCTTGGCTGGTTTGGCCAAAGCTGCTGAGAATCACCAACGGTCAGCGCTGCTGATCGACACAGAGCGCGGCTTGTATTCAGCAGCTCGCGAGGTTGGGTTATCTCAAACTGTACTTTTGAGCGCCACCAGCAATGGTGACGGCAAAGCGGTATTGGAGGAGATAAAGAATCAAATCACCATCGACAACCCAAGCGGTTTGGTTGCTGTGGATACAATGTCAGAGCTTAGCGAGTTGATACTACGCGAGGCAACCGGCTTGCTTGATACGCCCCAACTGCAGCACTATGGGACGCGTAAAGCCATGTTGGCCCGCTCGATCCGTGCTCTGCGTGACGCTGCTGGGTCTGGCGTGCCAGCGGTTGCGACGTTTCAGCAAGAGGCCAAAGAGATTGAAGGCTTGACCGGTCATTGGCGGCCGTCGATCCCAGAAAAATCCACGGTTGATGCGATTGGGCAGTTTGACTGCGTGGCACGCTTGCGCATTGTTGCAGAGCATGAGGCCGAGCGGCTTAACCTTGAGCCGTCCACGCGTTACCTTGATTTCAGGCCCAGCAATCAACAGACGGCAAAGTGTCGCACAGCCAAAGAGTTGTTCGGCGATCGTGATGCAGGCTGGCACATTTGGCCAAGCCGCAATCAAGCAGATTTGGACAGTTTATACGCGGGATTGGCCCGCATTAAGAAAGAAGGTGCATAAGATGACGACAAAGCAAGATGTTTGGGATTCCTGGGGCGGTAGTGGTGGCACTTCAACGCCTGTGCCTGCTGGCCGGTATGCTGCGCAGCTCAAAGAGTGTGAGCTGAGTTACGACGCAGACGGCAGAGCGCGCACATCGCTGACGTTTGTGATTATTGATGGTGATTACAGCAACCGCTACTTGTGGCTAGATTGGCCGCATGATCCTGCGAAGTTTGGTTGGCTTGCTCGCATGATGTACGACGCCTGTGGTTATAATCAAATGCCTGATGGTGACAACCCAGAGCAAATGCTGATGACCATGACGCGCATGATCGGCGATGCTCGCAATCAGACGTTTAGGCTGACTACTGACGTTCGGAGCTATCAAACCAACGCCGGTGAACAGAAGCAAAGCAGCCGCATCAAACGTGTGGAAGCCTTCCAGCAACAACCGCAACAGCAAGCGGCCCCGGCTGGAGATGCTCCCCAATGGTGATTCTGGGTATTGATCCCGGTTTCTCAAGCCTTGGCTGGTCCCTACTCGATCTGAGTGGGGGCCGCCCAAGGTGCTTGGGCGCTGGAGTGATTAGAACTAAGCCGGATCGCAAGCTCAAGCGCTGCGATGATAACGCCAGAAGAGTTGCGCACATCACAAAGCAGTTGCAGCAGTTGCAACGGCAACATGAACCCATTGTGATTGCGGCAGAGGCCCAAAGCTGGACAAGCTTTGTTAATGCTGACCGATCGGTTGCCATGGCCTGGGGCTGCTTGTCTGCTTTGGGCGAAGTGTGGGCAACGCCGATTCTTCAGTTTAGGCCGCAAGAGATAAAGAAGGCCATTTGCAATGATGCGAGCGCAAGCAAACAATCTGTGGAAAATGCTTTGGCCTTTTTGGTCGATGATTCAGAGCAGCAGCTCGCGCCGATAACAAAGACTCAGCGCAACCATGCGGCCGATGCTTTGGGCGCAGCTGTGACGGCGCAAGATCATGATCTTGTGCGCATGATGTTAAACGTGCGTGACAGGGGGCAGAGATGAACCCAGCAGAGGCAACAGCAAGGCAAGCAGAGTTGACGCTTTTAGCGCAAGCGATGTTTGCCACTAAACTTGAGCTTGAGAAGATTGAAACGATCAAGGCTAGTGATTTTCACAATGAGAAACACAAAACCATTTGGTCGGCGATCCTAGAAGAGATTCGCGATGGTGGCGGAGATGCACCAACGCTGGTGATCGTTGATAGGCTGCGCCAGAGTGGTGATCTGGAAGTGGCTGGGGGCGCTGAGTATGTAGAAAGCTTTGGCCAATATAAGCTTGATCGTATCTTGGCCGGGTATGATCAAGCGGCAGAGGCTTTGCTTGAGTGTTCCAGGCTGCGCAGGATCGGCCACATCGCACGCCAAGTGGCAGACGCTGCCGAAGGTTGGGGCGACAGTTCAAAGACTGCCCTAGAGTCACTGCGCAGCGCTCTTGAGGATGTGGAGAGCAACAAAAGTGTAAAGCTCCAGCAGGCGTTTTACACCTTGACCACAAACCTTGAAGAAGCCTTCAAGCCCGGCTTTACGACGGGCACGCCACTTGATCACAGAATGCCGCTAACGCCTGGCCGCATGTATGTGATTGGAGGCAGGCCCGGTGATGGTAAAACGACAATAACTTTACAGGTTGCCTTGCATTTGCTGCGCAAAAACCCTGAAATGCTGGTTTTGTTTGCCACCTGTGAGATGACAGAAGCCGAGCTGGCGCTTAAAGCGCTGTGCTGCTTGGAAGGCAGAGACTTCATCAACCCGTTGCGCAACCAACAGGCCGGCGCAATGGATCAAGTGCTTATGGCGGCCAATACACAAGCTCAGATCCTTGAGCGCCTGTTGATCAAGCCTAGTCGCTCGATTGATGATGTTTGTTCTGACGCACACAAACTGAGCAGAGCAGGCCATTTGGGTTGCGTGGTGGTTGACTATTTAACGTCATTTAGCGCGCCCAAGGGCAAACGGTTTGAGACTCGCACGCTAGAAGTTGGCGCTGTGTCGTCAGAATGCAAAGCGCTAAGCCAACGGCTCAATTGCGTTGTGCTTGCTGCGTCTCAACTCAACCGAGCAGCCAAGGCATCACTAAAGCCAGCGGCACACCATTTGCGAGATTCGGGCGCTATTGAACAAGATGCAGATGCCATCCTGTTGCTCTATCGGCCTGATCATGATGATGCTGATGCAGCGGCTCAACTGCTGGTTGCAAAGAATCGTTGGGGCGAGCTGGGGCCGATTGATATTGTGCCAGACTTAGCAAATCACCGTTTTGGATGGAGAGCGAGACAATGAGCGTTTTAGATCGCATTGCAGAAGGTGCTCGGCACTGGTCAGAGATTATTGAAGACCGGCCGTTGTTGGTGTCAGTTAGTGGCGGCAAAGACTCAACAGCAATGGCGCTTTGGCTGATTGATCAAGGCTTGGCTGATCGTTGCTATTGGGTCTTTGCTGACACGGGCTGGGAACATCCCGACCTTTACGATTATCTCGATTACCTTGAAGGCGTTATAGGACCGATACACCGAGCCAAAAACGCAAAGTATCCCGGCGGATTTGTTGACGCTGTGCGGGCCAATAAGATTTTCCCACATCGAACAATTCGGTTTTGTACTAGGCTTCTTAAGACCGATCCAATCAAACAACACATGGCAACTTTTGAAGAGTCGCCAATAAACTGCGTTGGCATCCGAGCTGCTGAGTCTAGAAGCCGTGCGGCTCTTGATATGTGGGACAGTGGCGGCCCTATGAAAGCAGACACCTGGCGGCCAATCATTGAATGGAGTGTTGAGGATGTGGTGGCTATTCACACAAAACACAACATCCGCCCTTGTTCTTTGTATTTACGCAAAGAAAACCCAGCGAGCCGGGTCGGCTGCTACCCGTGCATCTATAGCCGAAAAAGCGAAATTGCTGCGGTAGCTAATAACGACCCCTGGCGCATTGATGAGATTCGAGCGTTAGAAAAAGAAATAGGCGGCTCAATGTTTCACCGTGAATCAGCGACCAAAAAAGAAGGCGAGCCAACTTATATTGATGACGTGGTTGAGTGGGCGCAAACCGATCGAGGCGGCCGCCAGTTCAAGCTTTTGGATATGGGCCAACCCGGCTGCCGCATGTGGGGCCTTTGCGATATGGGGACCAGCAACAATGAAGACTGAACAACAGGCAATGAAAGAAGCATCACGGCAATATTTGCTTGAACGCCTGCCGTCACATCACCGGTTTGCGCTGAGCAGCTGCTTTGAAAATGGAGAGCCGGCCGTTATTAATGCGCTGCAAGGTGTTGGCTACTCTTGGACAAACGCTCGCGCTCTTTATCTAGCGTACCAACAGCAGCAAAAGCCCAAGCACAAACCCTGAGAAAAAAGAGGCCGTGGCAATCTGCATGGTTTCTGGCTTGTCGCACTCTGGGCAAGCTGGACAAGGTGCGCACTCAAACGTTTTGCGCAGCTCAACCTCACGCGCACATGCCACGGCTTCTTTGGCTTTTTGGGCGCTGATCAATATGCCGTCACACTCTGCCTTTTGGCCTTGATCCAAAGCAGCAGAGGCAACGCACGGCACAGCAATAATCAACATGATCCTGTTACCTTTCCAAACGCAAAGGCAACCACCGTGCCGATGATTGACCAGAGCATTAGAATCAAAAGCGCTGCCGTCATTCGTCCAGAAGATTCGCGAGCTGTTCACGATCTTCTTTGCTGTCGGTCAGCTTGTGGATCGGCTCAACAACCTTGGTTATTTCTTCTTCGAGCCGCGCTTTGTTTTCTTCGTTTTCGGCTTGGGCTTCTTGCCTTGCTTTGAGTAGTTCGATTTGTGCATGTTTCCTGTCAATTCGCCTTAAAGCTAACATCGCAAAGAACGCTGACACAGCGCCTATTAAAGCTAAACAGCCCGCAATGATCTTAGCTAGCATCGCTTTTGCGTCTGCCATAGTAGAGCGCAGAAGCTGCGCCCGTCAGCAAGCCTGCGCCCACATTGTCAAACTCAGCCAAGCCAAACGCAGCGGCAACAAAGGTGCCAAGCGCAGAGGCCCAAGTGGCGCACAGGATCAAAGCCGTTGGCGCTTTGCCGCCAGTTTTTAGAAAATCAAACATCACTCACCCACATATTGCACAACGGTGATGGGCTGGCCTGCTGTGCCTTGAGCAAAAAGCGCAGAGCCTGGAATAATTGCCGTTTCAAACGTTGCGCCTGGCTGAAGCAAAACGCCTGGGACGGTGTTGCTTGGGCCAATAAAGCAGTTATTAGCGCCAACATTGCTGATGATCACATAATAACCATCGGTTGACACAGCATCAAAACCGCCAGTCAATGCAACCGCTGTCACGCTTGCTGTGTTGTTCCAGACAGGCCGATTCATTCGCTCTGCGTTGGTAGGATTTGCCATTTTCTATTCTCCTTAAGGATGGGCCGGCTTGCCGGCGTTGTAGTCTCTAAATATTTCGTCAGCGCTTAGCGCTCGATTATAAAAACGCCCGGTGTCGATTTGGCCCGTAAAATAGTCAGTTGCGCCACCACTTTGCGGCCGCCCAAACTCCCAGTCATCGGCCCCCCAAGCCACAACGCCGCCGCCGCCTGCGTCAGTACCTGCTAAAGCGCCGTTGATGTAGATTTTTAGGTCATTACCTGCGCCCTCATTGACGCACGCCGTAAAATACCATTGGCCGGCTGGTGTTGCTGCTGGGCCTTGCGCTGAGTTAAAGCCAGGAGTCCAGCAAAAGAAGCTGATCTGATTGCCGTTGTCGCTCTGCGTATAGATGACGTTGCGCGTGGCACCGTCTCTGCCAATAACGTATTCATTGCCTTGAGTTGGTGGATTGGGGTCTTGATAGGCCCAACCGGTGATCGTAAAAGCTCCCGCAAAATCGAGTTTAGAAGGCTTTCCAATGGTAGCCCATGACAAACCATCAAAAGCCGGCCATATTCCGCCTGTTCCGCCATCAGTCGCATCAGCCGGCGTAGGCATCAAATCAAACCAAGTTGATCCGCTGTGGCTGAGTCGCTCATAGCGAGCTGTAGCGTCACCGGTTACTGTTGGCGCTTTGTGGTGTTTTCTTCTCATGATTTACCTTTGCGGAATAACAAATGATGACCACTCCCAATCGGTGATCACACTTTGATTGATAAGCTCGAGCCTTACAAGCCCGGCCGGCAACTGCAATGATTCGGTTTGCGTCCAGCTCGCGCCGCCGCCTGGTGCTGTTAGCTCAAGCGTAGTGCGGTTTGGCGTGGTCCATACGCCATCGCGCCAGACGCTGACATTTGCCGTGATGTATTTAGTTCCAGCCGCTGTGTTGTGGTAGATATAAAGATCAACGTATTGATAGCCGCCGTTGGTTTCTACGCTTGGGTAGGCATCACCGTTGGGCGATGAAACATCAGGCACATTAAGAAATGTTACGCCCTGATAAAAAAACCCGTGATCGTCTGCAATACGCATGGGCATTGAATGGCCAACGCCTAAAGGCCGGCCCCACACGCCGCCACGATGATCATGGGCAAACTCTGGCCGCTGGCCTGTGCCGCTTGCAAGGTTATCAATCCACTCTGCGCAACCTTGGGCTGTGCTCTGAATATCGGCCAGCGTCTCAAAAACGCCTTGCGAGCTGTTGCCAAACGTTTCCGATCCGCCAACCGTAACGGGTCCAAGTTTTGATGCTGGTTGCGTCATGTTGTCACCACCGATGCATGCCAAACGCGTGCAAAGTCCGGAGATAAAGCCGTGGCAATACTGATGGCAAGTTCATTGACTCCACCAGCGCCCAAAGCTGCTGCTGCAAATGGGCCAACGGTTATGACTTCAAGGCCAACTGCTGCCGCTGCGCTGTTGCCTGTAAGCGTAACGCCGCCCAGTGTAACACTAACCGCAACGGCATTGGCTGCACTTAGCGCTGTGCCTTTTTCAATCAAAACTTGGACGTTGACCGCTGCATTGTTTGGACTGCCCAGGGTCACATCAAACGGCACATGCACAACCGATCTGATCGGAGTGATGGCAACAGCGCCAGAAGCCCAACCACCTTTTGGCGTCAAATGATTTGAAAAGCCTGACGGATCATCGCAGCGCAGAAATGGAGCGCCAAAGCCGCATGACCATTTGACAAAAGGCTGACTTGCTGCCGTTAGCGTCTGATCGTTTTTGCCATCATGCGTGTGGCCTTGTGGTGCGGGTAAAGCTGTGCCGGCTGCATCTGCGCTGTTGGTCGTTACTTGCCAAAGATACTCAATGGCCTCAACGCTTCTGCCCATAACGTCAGCGCTCAAAGGCGCGTCAGCAGCAGCCAGAGCAGCGGGTAAATCATGACGGGTAGGTGTAAAAGTCATGCTGGCGTCACCATTTGATTGTTCGAGCTGCACCACACTTCAGCGCCAACAACGGCCCATGATTCGCCATCTGCGTTGAGCGCATCAACTCTGAGCGCAGCAGTGTGAGTGCCACCACCTAAAGTAAACGTTGAAGTGATCACCCAGCTGTTGGGATCGTTTGATGTTCTAAACTCATAGGGCAATGCAATGCCGCCAATCTCTAAAACCAGCGCCTGAGCCACACTGCCTGGGCTATCAGCCCCGCCAGCACCACCAGTAGTGCCGAAGATAATAAGCGAAACTTCTTGCGTAGTGTAAACTTCCATGAGGCCGGCCCATGCGTACAAATACGCCAACCCATGGGGGAAAGCAGTTGCTCTGCCATTAGCGTCTCCAACTTGGCTCAAGCCTTGCCAGCGGCATTGAGCTTGGGCGACGTATGCGCCATCGGCTGACGCTCTGTGGTCATGCGCTGCTGGCACTGTGCGCGCCCCATTGCCCGGAGCAGGTAAAACGCTAAGCTGTTCATAGGCGTTGCCGATGTTTTGCCAAGCGGCCTCAAAGCTGCTGGCTAAGATGGCCCGTCTTGATTCTGCATCCTCTGACCGCATAGCCGGCCTTGGGTTGGCAATCGTTGTGCTCATTAGGCCCACTCCATCGGATCATCAGACGCAGCGCCTAGCGTCTCATTAGCGTCTGCAAGCCACAAATACGCAGGTTGGGTGCTAGGCACCAGCCCCGGCCGTCTGTTTCCTGCTGGAGTCGATCCAAGCTCAACGGGTTGCGTTGATGGTGCAGCGCCAAAGGTGCCGTATGCGTCCATGGATACAATCTCGCCAACCAAAGGAGCTGCTGTGGCTGTGAGCGTAACCGTTGCGCCTGAAACGGCTGAAACTTGGCCCGTCCATGTGGTTGCGCCTGTTGAATAGGTGCGCCCAGCAACAGCCCAACCGGTAGCAAAATATTCGGCCTCATCTGCCTCATTGCCAGCGGTATCAAATAGGCCAGAAACAAGCCTTGATGTTGCTGCTGCCTGAAATTGCAAAGTGTAAGATGAACCGCCCAAAGCTGTTACGGCTACGATTTCGCCGGCTGGGCAAAAGTAACCACCACGCGCAGCGCCGATGGCCTCAGCCGTGATGCGCATCAAACCTGACTCAAGGTCGGCTTCTGTTGCTGTTACAAGGCAAGCAATAGAAACGCCCAAGCCGCCATTGCTATCAGGCAGACGAGCGTTGGTAACGGCTACAGTGTCACCAATGCGCACTTGATGTTGGGTCCAATCATGCTCGAGCACAAAGACGGGATGTGGTGCGCCATATCTAGAGATAACACGCGCCAGCTCGTCGCGAATGCGTGACATATCAGCGCGCAGCGTTGGTGCCGGGAACCAAGTAGGCTCAAACGTTACCGCTTCGCCCAAATCATTCTCATTGGTTTGAATGCCTGGCAGATTGAAGATTACCCGGTGTTCATCATTTACAATATCAAACCCAGTTTTGAGCGTGGCCCTAGAAACAATGCGGCCGCTCATGCGCAACTCTTCAGACGCTGTGGCGTGCAAGCTGGAGTCTGTTAGTTGGTGGTCGCAGTCTTGAGTTGATACGGGATAACGGATCTTGCGCAGAGTAATCAGGCCCTCTGAGTCAATATCTAAGAACAAGCTTAAAAACGCCAGCTCGCGCTCAATCACGTCAAGCACCAAATCACCTGGCTGAATAGTGATTCTCATGTGGGGCAAGCCGCCCAGCATAAGCTCAAACGCATTGGTGTTGATGCGCGCAACGTCAATGCCTGCGCCCGTTTGGGCAATATCGCTGCCCGGTATCACATCATAACCGCCGTTTGCAGTGTCACCTTTGCGGCTAGTCAGCAGCGCAAGAAACAGATTAGCCGCTGTACTCTGTAACGGGATGCGCGGGTCAAGCTCATCGCCAACAAGAAAATCACCACGCTGGGGCACTGGCCTAAACTCTGCCCACTCCCAGAAATAAGCATCAGGTTTGATCAAAGCCGGGTCAGTAATCTTAACGCCTGCCGCCGCGCCACGGCCACGCAAAGAAGAAAGCAGCTTATCGTTACCAACAAAGCCAGCCGGGTTGAGATGGTAGGTATTTGGGACCGCTGAATCTTCGGCCGCTACTTCATCGCCAGCAATCAAAATGCCGCGAGCGTTAAGCGTTGCGTCTCCATAGTCGGCACCGTCTGCAATCCTCGCTGGGGCCATGCCTCGGCCAAGCGTGCGGTTGTAATACCCAAGCGCATCTTGCATTGGCAATGACCAAACCCCGTCACGATAGGACGGCATATCGTCGCACGCATAAAGCGCCACCAGCTTTTCATCCCCGTTGGGGTAAACCAAAACTTCTGACACCAAACGGCCAACCCAGCGCTGAGGAGCTGCGCCCAAAGTAGACCCTGAAACGTGGCCGGTTGCGTCTGTCTTGAAGTTGCCAGCGCCGTTGCCTCTGACCACCGTCAAAGTGTCATGGTCAGCCAGCGTTGCGCCACCTTGAACCAAAACCGTTTCTGATCCGATGTGCAAAACGTAGGTGTAAGCGCCACGCATAGCGGCCAACAAAACAGCTGCTTTGCCTTTGGGAATCTTAAAGGTTGTTTCAACTGGGCCGACTTCTTCAATCAACTGCGTTTGGATCAAGTACCCTGGGGCAAAGGCCCGGCGTACTTCTGCTGTGTCGGCTATCTCAACTGAAACGCCTGCAAGGCTTCTGTGCGCCGTCAACGGGTTGAGCTGAGCGCCTACGCTCTGAAAGGTCACAACCGGATAGTTTGAAGCCTTGGCCGTGCTAAATGTGATTTGACTGATGGCGTTGCCTGAGATGGCGTTAAATTCACCAGAAGCCACGCGCAACTCAAGCGTAATGTCATGCACTGTGCCTGATGCTTGGCTGTCATACGTCATGCCACATACTCGCGAGCATCAAAGGCAAACGTAAAGAATGGCCAGCCATCAAGCCGGCGAGATGGTGCAAAGTCTGAGGCCATATCCATGACCCAAACGCCTGACGGTGTTCGGACCGTGCGATCCAAGCTGTATTGCCATTGACCACCATCGTTGACGTTTTCCCAAAAGCGCTCAAACGCATCAGCATCATGGACCGTTGGCGCTAAGTCTGCGCCGCTATGAAAAACGCTGGCCTCTGCCACATCGGTAAACTCAAAGTTGGTGCTAAGATGTGCGCTACGCTTTACGCTGACCACTCGACCGCTGACGGATACAACCTGAGCGCCCTGAGTTGCTCGCCTGCGCAGATTGCCACCACCTAGCGGCACTGGGCTTGCCCAAGTGCCAAGCGCTGCCTGTGGAGCCGTTACGGTCTGAGCTGCTGCCGTGGTCACCCCCTGGTCAAAACCAAATAGATGCAGATCGCAAGTAGTAGCAACAGCAGCGCCCGAAACTGAGATAGTATTGCCAACCCCAACATCAATGCTGATCCTCCAGGCTGCTGCGTCAAACGTTACGGTTGCAGGAACGCCGCCAGCAACCAACGCAGCTTGCATGGCTGCTAATAGATCGTCAGCAGCGCCGCTGCCTGAGACAACGCCCGTGCCAACAGTCCAAACAACAACAACGGGCGCGCCGCCAACTACTGCATCAAACTGGATGTTCCCAGGCGCGCTCAAAACTCGAAACATGCAAGGGGATGGTGCGATGGCCATTGGTTATGCTCCGGCAATCCGGCGATGCTTCGCCATGCGCTGACCTGATGTAATAACATTAGCAACGCCACGCTTATCAAAGGCCGGCCCGTTAAAGTTAATAATGGTGGTGCCGCCTTCGCCACCGCTTGAACCTGATGCAGCTCGGCTCTCCCTAGTATCGGTTGGCGTGCTTGCTGGCGTGCTTGCTGATCCTGCACCACGGCCGATTGATCCACCGACTGCGCCAAGGCCAATGCCAGCCGTGATCATTGCAGCGCCTTTGAGTGATTCAGCAGTGCCAGCGCTAACGGCAATGGGATTGCTTCGAGCTAAGCCGCCCAGCGCCGTTGCGGCACCTTCGAGCAAGTGCTTGGTGCCTGACGCTACAAGCTCATTTCCTGCCGCTGTTGCTGCCGCATCAGCCAACTTGGCAAAGCTGATTTCTCCATCATGGGCCATTTGTTGAAGGCCATTTACAACAGCATTGACCGCTGCGATCTGCACAGCGTTGGCTTTCATGAATGCCTCTTGGCGCTGCCTTGCGGTATCAACAGAGAACTGACGCAACCGCTCTTGTTGGGTCATTTCAGCTTGAAAGGCTTCAAACTTTTCTTGTTGCTCTTCTCGCCTGTATTGCGTCAACAACTCGCGATTTTTGTCCAAAGATTCTGCAACTGATGAATCAATGGCCATGCGCTCTTGATCAAGCCTGGCAAGCGCAGCGCCTGTGCCAAAATCACCAGTTGCTGCTTTTCTTGCGCTGGCTGTTTTCTTTGCAACAGCTTTGGTTGACGCCTCAATCTTAGCGTCTAAATCCTTAACCAAAAGCGTAATTTCGTTTTGGCTATTCTCGCGCATTTCCTTTTCAACATCGGCGCGAGCTTTGCGGATCTTTTCATCCGAAAAACTATATTCGTCATTCAGCGTATCGAATTGCTTCTTTAGTTTGTCTAGCTCTGCGGATTGCGTTTCAGTTAGTGCTTTTAGTTCCCGCTTGCGTGAGCCTACCCGAAGTTTGTTAAACTCTTCCTCGTTTGCATCGTAAAGTTTTCGCAACCGAAGGTAGCGGGCTTTTACGTCTTGGCGCTCTTCATCAATAAACCTGACGCGCTCGCGCACTTCCTTTTCTCTGTTTTGAGCATTGAGAAGAGAAATGGTAACGTTTGCTGCGTTGGCTGACTTGGCCAGATTCTGCAACGCTTCTGCTTGTTTCTTCGTTGCCTCTTCAGCTTCTTTGGAAGCCTGCTCTTGCTTGTTGATTTCATTAGTTAGCAGAGAAAAGCCGGTAACAGCAGCAGCAATGGCAATGCCAACCACACCACCAGAAGCAAACGCAGCAATTGAATCGCTGACCAACAAAAACCCTGCGCCAACTTTATCAGCTGCCGTTGCGCCTTTGTTTCCAAACTCAAGCGCCGCCATTTGCGCTCTTGCGAACGCCCCCTCAGAGTCACGCAACGGCGTCTCTAATTCTGAGAGGCGACCGTGTAACCCCTCACCAGGCCCAAAGGCTTTGCCTAGTTTCTCGCCATAGCGGTTGAGCGATTTGTTTTGATTATCAACAGAGGCATTGAGCTTGCCAAGAGACTGATCGGCTTTGCGTACACCTTCGGCAACGCCTGACGCATCGGCATCAATGATGATGGTTGTTCTATCATTGGCCATTCTTTACTCGCTCCAGCTCGCGTTGATGTTGTGACGCCTGCGCAGCCATTTGGCCTGAAACATAACTTTCGAGCGCGTCTAAGATTCTAGGGTTTGCTTGAGATACGCCAAGCCCCAATCGGCCTTGAGTATGCCAAGCCAAGCGCCTGATCTGTGCAACCTTGATGGTTGAAGCCAGAGAGCCTGGGCAACCGATCCAAGGTTTGCCGCCAATCTTCAAAGTTGGTGGTTGTGTTGTCGATTCAAACCCTGGCAAGGTGCAACCCTTCAAATGACGCGCTGACTCTGGACAAGTCGAACAATTGAAAATTTCAAACTGGCTGGCCCAACCCGCTGCGAAACAGCGCCCTAACTTGTTCGGGGCTTGTCCAGTGAGCTTGCACAACCGCTGTGTGCGTCTCCCAGAACAACCCGTCTAAAGCTAGGGCCTCCACGTCAGAAGGTTTAAGTTTGCCGTCGATAACCTCGAAAGGTTCTTGGCCCTCAATTTGCCGCACGCTTCTGGCGACCGTTTCACCTGCAACTTCAAGCAAGCTGGTCTTGTATGATCCAAGCCGAGCTGCGTCTGCTGCTGGGTCATCCGATGTGCCTTCTTCCAATCTTTGTTCAATAGCGCTTGCGCCTTTGACCAAAGCTGTCTTGCGTGATTCGATCGAAAACCATTGAGCTGATGCAATGAACGTTAGGCGCACGCGTTTGATCGGTGCCCCCTCTGTGTCAACTATATCAACCCAATCACTAATCTGGCCGGTTGCCTCAAGCTCTGCGCTGTCCAGCGCTGCTGCCTCGCCCATTCTACCCCCTTATAGCAAATGCACTTTGGCAGTTGCTGTGCTGTACGCTGGACGGAAACCCCGGCCAGTCAAATCAATAGTAGCCAAGCCGCCTTCTTCGCCAAGCACTGCGTTGGCCTGATAACACGGAATCTCAAGAACGATCGTGTTGCCTGGCTGATCGCCAAACTGCATCATGATTGACGTGGTTTGGTCGCCCATGAACTGCAGCAAAGCGCCATCACCAAACGTTTGCGATGCGCCAGCCAAAAGGTTTGCCGTGGTGCCGTCATGATAAAGCCGAAGATCGGCAGAGCACTCGTTTTGAACAGCCACAAAGCCTTGACGGCCATTGTTGCCGGTTGCTGCCGTGCGCTGCTGAATATCGGTCGCAAGGTCAAGGCTCCCGCTGATTGCCGTGGCAACTGCAACATCAGTGTTTGAGAATGAACCGGCGCTAGAAACGCCCCAATCCTTCTCAGCGCATACAAGCACGCGAGCGCCACGCGTTGACACTGGGCCAAGGTTAGGCGGCACAAAAGTGCCAAAGGTCGGCTCTCCGGTAAGCTCTGCTGGCGTCTTCCAATCCTGAGCCTGACCGGCCCAAGTTGCCATCAGCAGGCCATCAGCATCAGCAAACGACACTGAACCCATGCAACCAAGCACAAAGCGCTCAACGCCACTTTGAGCGAGCTGAGCGTGGACAGCGATGTGCGGCCGTGCGCCTGCGGTTTGATCAACTGCATAAGTTCGCATGCCGTACATATCATCGCCGGTGCCTGGTGCATCACTAAAGCCGCCAGTGCCGTTTACCGCATGACCGGCAACCGTAATGGTGGTTGCGCCAACTGCAACAATCGGCATGACTTCCATTTTGCCAGCAGCGTTGACCCAACCGAGCATATCCCCGATCGCAACGCCCATGCCGGCAACGACACCACCAGCAAAGTTGATCACCCAGCGCGATGATAGAGCATCAGCATCAGCGCCAATGGTGTTGCGCACGGTGCCGCCGGTGGCTTGCTCAAGTAACATGTCGTATTGAGGAGCAGCAGTGTTGGCATTGATACCGGTTGCAGCGCCGCCGCTAAGATCCAAGCCGCGCACATAGAAAGCCAAAGACGGTGCGCCGTCTCTGTTGCCGTCAACGCCTGGACTGGCCTGGCCGTCACCACGCTGGCCCGTGATTTCGATTTGGGGGCTGGTCAGCTCGACCGTGCTTGCGTCGGTCATCTCAAGGTCAATGTACGCAGTCCCAACCATTGAAGCAGCTGTGAAGTTTTCGACTTGATCAAAAACCGGCGTGCCAGAGAGCTTGCCAATCTTGACTCGATTGATTCTTTTAAGGCTCATTTTAGAGACTCCTACGCACTCTGGCGCTTAATTGTATTTCGACGGATGCTTGCCCATTGGGCAGGCTGATAATGGTCCAAGGTGCAGGCTTTAGCAACTCAAGACCGGTGTTGGGATAATCATAATTCATGCGCAGAATGGCACCAACCAACCGCTCTGCGTCATCGGTCATGGCGTCAGAATCTGCGCCAATCGACTGCTTGTTCTTGCCGCGCTCATAGTAAACCGTAACGGTATAAACGCGCTGCAAGTAGGCAATACCCGTTGCGCCAATAGCAGGCGCATCGGTCAAACTTTCAATATTTCCGTTATCGACCAAAACCGTAAATCGACGCCATGAGTTAGCGCCGAGCGGTTTCATTTGGTCCCATTCGGTAGGGCCTGGCGATCCGATCAAAGTTGCGTCTTTGATAGTGTCAACGATCAAGCTTCTGACCGGATCAGATGGCCAAGTCATCGGTTGACCCAAACCCGTGCAACGTCAGGCGCAACATCACCTTTAGGTGTTCCATCGCCATCAGTATCAACCCAAGCCAGAGAATCAATCGTGTCACGCAGCAGAGCGTTTGCCTGTGCGTTGGCCTGGTCGGCTGCTTCGGTAAAGTCAGGCCCCATGGCACCAAAGACTTGCGCAGCACATCGAGCGCTGACCACATCTTCTAGTTGGTCCCATGTGCGCAGATTCCACCAATCAAACGACCAGCGCTCCATTTGGCTGATCACCAGCTCCAGCGCAGTATCTAAGGCAACCGCAAAGTCTGGATCTTCGGCCGGGCCTTGATCACGCAACAACGGATAGCGGCGCGTCAGGCTTGAGTAGGATGAAGGCTGCATGATGTTGGCGGATGTGATCGCAATGCGTGAAGCTTCGCGGTGTTCGTTTCCGTCTTCATCATTGGCGATGACTTCGAAGAAATAGATCCCGGCATCTTGAGCGCTAGTAACTGCGCTGCTAATTGCTACCGTAACCTCTGGCACAACGATCCGGTCGCCGCTCGCAACATCAATGGGCAACGGATCAAACAAAATGGCGTCTGTGTTGCTGGTGCCAACTTGGAAGCCAACCATAAAGCTGCGCTTGGTAGTAGGAACAGCAATATTGCCAAAGCTTTGGGGTTGGATCATCAGCGTGCGCCAACCACCAGCAAGGCTATCAGCCGTCGTTAGTGTACGGTCGCCCATTTTGCTGCTGCTGTTGTGCGCCGTAGTGTTTGGGGTTGCGAGCACTACACCAGCTGCACTCGTCACCAGCTCGCCTGCGTGGTCGTAAAGATTCCAACTAAACGTGCCAGCGTTAGGACGGCCAAAGGTGCAAACGTGGCGGATGGTGCCGCCTGTGCTTCTGTGTATCGTTTGGATCATTTACGTTTTACCTCTTGCATCACTGCCGCCATGTTTTCTGATAAACGATCCAGCTTGGAATCCATCAATTCAAGCCGCTCAATACGCCGAGCCTGATCAGCCAAACGGGATTCGACTACAGGTAGTCGATGCGCTGCCGCAATCGCTTTGTCTACGTCAGCGCGCGCACCATGCGCAAACAACCCAACCATGAGCCAGGTTATAAGGTGCGCTGCGTAAGGTGCTTTCCCGTTTAGCCAATCAGGATCAAACATTTATTCGGCCTTCTTCTTTTTGGCTGGTGCCTTCTTCTTCTTCGGCTTTGCTTCCACCGTAACCTCAACGCGCCGCTCTTCGGACCAACCCGCGGACTTATAATCCGCGAGCTGGTCTTCAGAGCAAATGCGCTGACGACCGGAAGAATGGCGAAGATAAATCAACGCCCCGGCCATGTTACAGGCTCTCGATCAGGGTCATTTGCTCGCTGATGCGTGCAGCTTCCCCAACGTAACCGGCAACCAAGTTCATGCCGCCCGATCCAATAAGCACATCCTCTTGCATACGGATGTTAGGATCACGCTGCATGACAAAGCCAACAGCCTCATTGATTGAGAACAACGCACCTTTGTGCGTGTTGCCCGAGCTAAGCACCGCGCCGCCCGTGTTCAAGCTAACGCCAGTACCAGCGTTGACCGAGTAACCGCTTTGGACCACGCCAACGCTGCTATAAATAGCGCAGTTGTAGTAACCAAACACCAAACCATCAGTCGGCAATGCCGGGTAAATGGCCAAGATGTCTTCGCGTGAAACGTAGTTGCTCGAAGTGCGGATAGCAGAGCGCAAGCCAGCAACCTGAGTGGGATGAAGAACAGCAGCCAAGCCCGAATCAGCACCAAACGGCATTGATTTGGAGTTGTTACCGGCTGCAACTTCAAGCGCCAGTTCAAGCGTTTGAAGATCCATTGCAGCAGGCGCACCACCACCGGTGCCACTTTGGACCGTGTTGCGGTTGCTGTTGAAGGTGTCATCAAACGTGGCGCAAATCTGTGCGTTGACACGATTCTTGAGAGCCTTGCCCATAGCGCCTGCAAGGTTGAGCCAGTCTGGCCCCTGCTGGGATTCGAGCGCTAAGCGAGTCAACTGCACTGGTGCAATTTCCTGGGGGCTAGCGTTGATGACGGTGCCAACCGGCGTGATTGCAGCAGGCGTCACCGCTGCGCCTTCGGTAACAGCAGCAGCCGTCAATGGGCCAAGCTCTGCAAACTCATACGACTTGAAGCCGCCGCGAAAGCCGCACAGCTCAATCAAGCTGGCTTTGTCGCCCATGTTTTGGACGAGAACGCCCGAGATTAGCTCTGTTGGGATTAGAGCAGCGAGATTACTTGTGGTTGTTGCAGCCATTGCAAAACCCTTTCTTTAACTGATGGCTAATATTTGCCATAATTTTGTTTTAGATAGGCCGCCATCTGTTGCTTGTTCATCTTTGCGATTTCCCTTGCAGTAGCTTTGCCGCCTGGGTTGACCCCGGCCACTTTGCCTGCGCTGGGTTGCGCTCCAATGTTTCTAGGCACAGATGGTGCCACCGCTTCCGGCCTCAATGATTCGGCCAATGCTACTGCATTATCTAGAGCCTCAAGGTCAGGATCTTCGCCGAGTCGGTCGGCTAAATGCTGCCTTGTATCCTCGGGCAACGATTCAAAACGGGCCATCACATGTTCTTTGTGCTTGGCTGCGAATCGTTCGAGCTTCTGCCTGGTGGCTAAGAGTTCAGCTTCATAGGCTGTGGCCTTGGCCTCTGCCTCTTGGGCTAACTCTTGAAACTGGCCTTGGGCCTGCTTCTCCGCTCGCTCCCTATCAACTCTAGCCGTTTCTAACTCTGCCAGCTTTTCTTCAGCAGACCGGGCGCGCTCCAGCGCCGAATCTCTCCGATGAATTGCCTTGCTTAGTTCATCACGGCTTACAGTAGAAGTCGCAGCATCCGTTGCGGCCCCGTTGGCATCCGCCAACTGCTCTTGTTCGGTCATTTTGACCTCCTCCTTTTATTCCGTCAGGATTGACGGGTCAATGCCTCAATAAATATCTCTGATCCGATTTGCTGTATTCGCTGCCTGCGCTTGCTTCCTTTGCGCCCAAAGCCAAACCAAGGCCGCACAGCATTGGTGCGTTGCATCTTCTGTGATGGAGTCAGGCCGCCGCGAGCTGGTCGGCTATCAATAAAGCCGATCGTGACCGTGCGATCCGTTGCCCTAAGCACTTTCATTGCGTTGAGCATTTGGCCGGTAAAGGTCAGATCAACTTTATTGCCTCGGCCTTCTTCTTTGCGAAACTGTGCATAGTCTCTGCTATACGCTTTGAACCGTCGGCCATCTTGATCAATGTGGCCGTCTTGCGTTTCCTCTTGGATCACAGCAGCGCCAGCAAAGCCGATCAACTCCATTTGTTTGGTGGTCAACACGTTGTTGAGATAATCCAACTCAATCGTGTTGCTCATCTTTACGCCCCAACTCATAGCAGCGCCCTCGCTTCTGCGTTTAGCTCGTCGCCAACTTCCATGAAAATGCGCCGGTTGGATCGTTTGGCCTCTGCCAAGCTGGTGGCTCTGAGCGTGTGACGACAACGCCAACCGCCAAGCGTGGTGACAATCGGTGGTTGTCTGCCTTCTTTGCCTCTAAGGAGCTTGAGACTTGAAAACCTTGGGTCGTTCTCAATGGCTCGCAAATCCTCAAGCCTAACCACAACGCCCTTCATCAAGTCGCAAAAGGGCCGTGATGTTTTGATCAAGGTGCCTGAGTAAATGTAAAACTCAACGCCTGCCTCTGTGGCCTGCACAATCTCAATCTTACGCAGCAAGCCAGACAATGCAGTGTCAACAGCTGCTGCGCTCCAGTTGAGCCATTGGCTAAACTGCGCATCTAGTGGAGCGCTAATGCGTATGCTTGCACGCTCTGGGCCGGCTAGGACGTAGAGCAAGTCTAAGATTGGCGCATTGGTTAGGATTGCCTGCTCAACGATGTCTTGAATCTGCCCGGTCATTGTAAACCATGAGTTGTCCAAGTGCCTGGTGAAGTTAGACGCAAAGCCAGCCAGCACCGTTTCGGCGATCAGCTGCTCTTGTTCATTGTCGCCAGCTTCACGGGCTAGGACGTTGGCCACGTCTTTGTATAGGTTGCGCACGTCAGATTGAAAGCCCAGCCGGTTCAGCTCATCGGTCAACTGCTGACGCATCAGCGTAGCCCGTGCCAGATTCTCTTGGTTAGGGACTAGAAACTCGTCTTCAGTGTCAAGCTGCGCCACCAACTGACCCATGTATTTCTCAAGCCGGCCAACCGACTTGCGTAACGTCGATTCAAACCGTTTGGATATGGAGTCAGGATTGATGGCCATGCTTTATTCTTCGCCCACCAACCCAAGTGCGGCCTCTGCTAAGCCTAAGCCTGCGGGCTGGATCTGTTGGCGATTCTGTGACGTGTTGTCTTTGAGATTCTGTTGGGCCTCTTGCTCGGTGATTCCAAGCGCTCTGCTCATGGCTTGGGCCGATGTGATCCAGTTCTTGGATACGTCATGATCTAAGATGCGCCGCTGTGCCTCTTCATCGATCGGCAAGCTGGTTGGGCCTGGTCGCCAATGCATGGTCAGAGACCACGGCAACATATCAGCGCCATTAGGCACGGCGTAACTGTTGTGAACGGCTCTGGCGATAATGAATGCGTCTTCGGTCTCAATCCTAGAATAGCGATTGATCTGCTGGGCTCTGTGCGTTTCCTGCTCTAGATTCTCAACCTTGAGCGCTACGCCTGACAGGTTGGGCCGATCCTTTGGCGACCAGCTCGAAGGCGACAAGCCCAAGCGCTGAGCTTGCTGCAAGAGATAGGTTTGCAAGATGTCGACGTGTTCAGACAGCCGACTGTCAGCCGTCAGCGTTGATAGCGTCTCGCCTTCTTCTAGGATCGTGACACCACCCGGCGCAATGTTGAGCGCTCCCCGTGCACGATCGGTGTCTAAGCTGGTGGCAACGTATGAGCCATAACCAGACGTTCTTGCTCTGGCGTGAATATCTACCCAAGTCTCATTGATGGCGTCTTGGCTTGAAATTAAATCGGTATTGGGCCGGCTGTATACAATGCCGTGTTGCGATTCCTTTTGGACCCAGATCATGGGAAGAACGGTCTTGCCATTCTCATCTCTGACCGGCGCTGTGAAGTCCATGGCATCATCAAGGCCATCTAGTTCAATATAGCCGCTCTCATGGATTACCACGGCTTGCCACTCGTCGCGGCCTTCTTCTGTGGTGCTGCGCCAGTAGGCCAGGAATCGACGGTCACTAGGATCTTCTACGCTATCAACGCCCGTGGCCGATGCAAGCTCAACCAACACGGCCCATGCACGGCTCAAGTCTGACGGGTCATCAGGATCAGGCACAATATGCACCAACTGTGGTGCGACCACATGCGCTTCAAGTCGATTGCGCCAACTGTTCCAACCAAACATCAGCAATGAGCAGTTGTACAAATGGACCATGCGATCTAGCTGCTGCCAGACTTCCCAATAGGCTGCGTCATTTTGCAGCTTCTCAAACGCTTGGCTAATCGGCCCCTCTTGGATTGCGTCGCCATTTTCATCAATGAGCGTGCGAGCTGGTTGCGTTAGGTAGACCGTCGCCTGTTGGTCAATCCATCGACGCATCACAGGCAGGATCATGTCGGTTGGTAGCATCTTCCATGTTTCAGGAAAGGATGCTTTCAACTGCTGCATCAAACCTTCTTGCTGCTGGCCGTTGTAGTAGTCTTGGAGCTTGTTGCACGCTCTGCGGTAGCCTTCGGGCCTCCACTTGTCAGCGATGCTTAGAATCTCAGCGATCCAACCAGCGCGGTTGCCTTCGGCTTGGTCTTGCATCATCCGGTTAAGCCGGCGCATGGGCTCGGCCATCAGTTCATCAATCATAGCTCAATCATCCTCTGAGTAAATCTGGGCAAAGGTTTTTTGCTGCTGTTCACCGTCCGGCGATCAAGTCCAAGTGTGTTTGCGATCATATAGCGTGCGCAATCAATCGCGTGATCATAGGTGCCGTCTTTGTCTGGCGCTTCTGTATTGCCTTTGAACCGATACGATAGCAACGCGCGATGAATGCCACGTTTTCCGCCGCTGGTTAGGCGCTCATGGATAAATAGCCTGGGCTCTGACCCATCGGCCGGATCTAAGGCCGCTCGCATAATCTCCAGACCAAACGCAATGCGCCTGATTCGGCTTGCTGTTCTATACTTGGCCGGCACTCCAGCTCGCCTCATTGCCTCAACATCTGTGCGCCCTGCTGTGGTGGCTGCCTTGCCTGCTGGATCGCACCATGCCTCATGCAAGTTGTAACGCTTGGCGCTGATACGGTCGGCTAGTTGTTCGGTCGTTATGTCTTGCGGCATAAGCTCATCAAAGCAAACCCAAGCTTCTGGCCGCTCTGGATGTTTGCGCCAGAAGGTAACAGCCGGGTTGCGATAGCCAAAGTCAATGCCGGCCCATGTGGGCGTGTTGTCAGGCCAACTGCAATCAATGACGTGGCGCTCTGGCGAGAACGCTGAGAACACCAACCCGTCAAGGTGTACGACTGATCCGTCCAGCTCCTGGGCTGCCAACCGTGCGCTGTACAGGTTGCGCAGGCTCTCAATGTAACCGTCTGGCAGATGCTCTGCGTTGTCTTCGGTCTTTGCTTGGACAACATGAATGCCTTCTTCGAGCTTATCGCCTGGATGTCCAAAGGCATCATGGACCCAGTTGTAACCGCTAGGCGTGCCAGTCACTAACACTTGATGGAGCCAACGGGTTTGCGCTCTGAGTCGGCCGGTGATCACAGACCAAATCTCATCCTTCATCTCAGCTGGCTCATCAAGCCAGGCCCAGCCAACCTGAATGCCACGCAGCCTGCCTGGTCGATCCGCTGAGCGCAGCAACACCTTGGAGCCATTGGGCCAAGTGTATGCTCTGTCTGTGCCGTGCCATGACTGCACCACATCCTCTGGCCATAGATCCTCAATCTGCGGCCTGATCACATCATCAAGCATGGAGTATGTGGGCGCTAAGATGACACCGTTGACGCCTTCGGAGTGCAGCAGGATTGATGACGCTGCAAACATAACACCGCACCATGATTTGCCGGCACCTAAACCGCCCCGGTAGTAGATCATGCGATGCGGTGACACTAACACCTCACGCTGCTGCTTGTTCGGTGTGCCAAATGCCCAGCGCTTCATCAGTCGCCCTTGATCCCTTTGGCTGCGTCAATCTTCTGCTCTAGCCAGTCGATCCCCTCGACCACCAAACCGCCTTTGACTTCGGCCTCAATGCGCTGTTTGCCCCAGCGTGACGGGTTGCGCCGCTCGAGCTTCCATGCCGCTGCTTGCCAAGCGCCATCGTGTGCAGCTCGCGTAATGATTCCAAGGTCACTAAGCTGCGCATCAGCCATTGCCTTTTCTATAGCCAATAAAAATTCTAGATAAGCGCTTAAGCGCTTGCGAGGCTTGCCCCCTTTGGCCTGGTGTCGGCGCTCTTCTGCACCTTTGTTGGTCCAGTTTCTAAGCGTGCCCTCGGAGATTCCAGCGTGCATTGCAGCTTCTCGCTTGTAAGCACCCATGCCTAATACGTCTGTGATTGCTTTGACGACCACGGCGCTCTCTGCTGACCATTGCCAACGGCCTTTGTGGTCTTGACCCTTGAGCACAGCTGGCCGGCCCTTCATATGTCACGCCCAAGCGCCACACTGATTTTGGCGTAGTGTTTGCGCATTTCGCCTAAGCCTTCTTTGATAAGCTCTTCAACGTCTTTGACTTCTTTATCTATCGCATCAAGCCTGGTGACCCATTGCAGGCGCTCTTCATCGTATTTGTTGACCACTTCCATGAACCGATCCCGCACTTCGGCTTCACGCTTGTTGCACTCGTCTTGCATATCTTTGACTTGCTGCTGGAAGTTGTCGGTGAGCTGATCAAGCCGGTTTGCTGTCTTCTGCCATATCCAGAAGATGGCACCAGAGGCCAACCCTAGTGCGCCAAACTCGCCAACCATCTCAAGCACATGTTCTTCCATTATTTCTCGGTTACCGGGTTTTTAGGCAGAAAGTCTGCTCGCCTTGCAAACAATAAAGTTGCGGCCTTATCAATCGCCTTATTGGCGGCTCTGGTTGATAAGTTATCAATGCCAGTTTCTTCTTCGATGTGAATAAGAATCGCTGTTGCGTCGCAATCAAGCACCATGCGCGGCCAAGGGTAACTCGACCTAGAACGGAAACCCGGCAACTCTTTCAGCATAAGGATTTCGCCAGAGTCTATACAGGTTGCAAAAAGGCCCTTGCATACCTCGTCAAGTATCGAACTCATTTGTTTCGGGCCTCTAACCAGGCTTTGCGCATCCTCACATGATAGCCGTGCTTAGCGTACAAGGGGCCGTTGTACTCTCTGCAAAGCCTGTTGAAGTCTGGGGGGCTTTGGTTGGCGTAGCCTTTGGCTCGCTGGTTGGCTGCAAACCAACGCACCAGCAGAAACGCTGAAACGTCTTCTGGGTTGGCGTCAAAGCCTGCAACCGCTTTGTCTGGTCGGTTGTCAAACTCATCAAGCA
>Ga0070746_10000343_pt1 | contig 27736 bp, 39 predicted proteins | sample VirMetDEL_Mar_21_FD_77016 | JGI IMG/M metagenome (GOLD analysis project Ga0070746, IMG submission 77016) | Aqueous microbial communities from the Delaware River and Bay under freshwater to marine salinity gradient to study organic matter... | ecosystem: Environmental > Aquatic > Marine >...
GTTGCTATCTCCAGAAGTGTTTGCAGTCAGTGCTTCATCACCAATCGCCGTGTTGTTTGCGCCTGTTGTATTTGCATCTAGCGCGTTGTTGCCAACAACCGTATTCGTCGCAACGTCACCCGCTCCACGGCCAACGGTTGCACCATGAATTAAAGCATCTCCGCCATCAACATCGAGAAGTGCTGAAGGAGTTGCAGTAGAGATACCTATCCTGTCATTACCTGCATCAATGTGAAGAAGGTTGGCATCACCATTCCCTTCAACGCGAAAATCTAAATCATTACTTGCATCGTTAAATACAATTTCTGCGCTGCCAAACGAAGCACGCTCAACACCACCTGTCGTGATAATAATTTCGTCAGACGCAGGACGTGCAAGACCTGTGTTCGTATCTGACGTGAAAAATATGCTTGGACTAGCAGCGGATCCGTCAGCAAAACCACTGCTCAGACCAGTAGCACTAAATACACCAACCTCAGTACCAGCACATGCAATGCCAATTTCATTAGCTGCTTTAGAGAAGAACCCAGTATCTTTGTCCGTGACGAAGGTAATCGACGGGGCAGTATTACTGCCTGCAGGGAAATCAACACCTACATTCACATAATCAGCGCCAGCAAGAATTACACCAAAAAAGCTTGCACCACCTGATGGAGCTGAGCTAAATACAATATTACCGCCGCTTAGATTAAAACCAGAAGAACCTGTAGGATCAGGCTCCTGAATAACACCAGCGATTGAAATTAAACATTGCTGGGGGTTAATTGGTAAAGGTACAGGCGCTGCGCCACCTACTTGTAGGGCAAAACTTGTAACACTGCCATTGAAAGAAGAACTAATATCATCAATGATCAGATAACTTTGAAAAGCTACCTCAAGGTCGTTACCGATGTAAGCCATTTAAAATTTTTACAGACTGGGCTGGACAGGCCAACTGATATCTTCTAATCTAGCAGCCTGATAAGTTTGAGGAAGATCACGAAGTGCTTGTCTGTATGCAGCCCAAGCAGCCTGATCAATAGTAGAACCTGGGGTCATCACCCAGTCAGTGGAACGTAAAAGAGCGTCTCTTTTCTGTCTTACTACACGCCAAGAAGAATCTTCCTGCGAAAGAATCGCGACGGGATTAAGAAGAGCCTCCAGCTCCTCTACACGAAGAGTTAACGCCTTTACTAATTCTGTGGCCTCATTAGTTGTTAAACCCATGACCTATTAAGGAGTCTGCTCTAAGTAACTAATTGATAAGTCTAAAGATGTTGCTGTATTGCTACGTGCTCTAAGCACATCATTTGATTCAAGAATAATTTTTGAGCCTGCAATCACCTCAAGGGTAGAGCCAGCAGGCACTGGCGCATTCCGAATTAGATAAACATCGTCGCCGGTGTTTGTGACCAGATAAATATCAACATCAGCGCTGCTACTGGCTTTATTCGAAACAAGACAGCTAAGCAAAACCAAGGTTGCAGTGTTTCCTGCAGTCAGAACGTTAGTTGCGGAATCTGTGATTACCGTAGTAACGAGGCTTGACTTGGTGTCGATTTTAAAAGTGTTTGCCATATTATCCTAAGGCGACAATCAGAGCGAGGTTTTCGGATGAATCGAATGCACCGCTTACTGTCAAACTTCCAGTAATCGTGACATTACCAGGAACGCTAATAGCGCCAGCTGAATCTATTGTAAGCCTAGCAACACCACCCGTCACGAATGACACTTGGTCAGGTCCCGGTGAAATAATTCCGGTGTTGGGATCAGAGGCAAATTTTAAAGCGCAACTACTTAGTGAGCCTAAGGCAAGTTGAGAGTTACTCCCATCATCTCTAAGAAGAGGAAAGCCTCCTGCTGTTACTGCATCGTGTATTACGCATGCATTCTTATCAGTGTCGACAGTAACTTCACCAGCAGCGCCTGTAAAGACTGAATGCTGGACAGGTGTGCCTCTGCGAAATTGTACTTGGGTTGCCATAGATCTATCCTAATGCAACTGCAATTGCGGTAGCAAAATCTTCTGTAGCGATTGTTCCGCTCGAATTAGGAACGGTCATCGTCCGAGTTGTCGAGGATGCTATACCAGAACACTCGAAAGCAAGTTGTTTTGTGTTGTCTGAGTTATCTCTAACTCTAAAGCCACTATCGTTAGTTACCACTGCAGCTGAAGTTACTGATGTCAAGCCTGCAATAGTGGTGGCTGAACTACCTAAAGCAATTGAGGTAGAGCCAACTGTTACTGTGGAGTTGGCTAGTTGAGAATTAGGTATTGCATTTGTACCGAACTCCCCTGTTGAACTGTTATACGAAAGTCCCGATCCAGATGCCACACTTAGATGAGCACGCACTTCACTAGCACTCGGACCTGTGTAAGTTATTACTCCTGTCGAATTGTTATAAGCAAGACTGCCATCCCCTCCGGAATCAGTGACTGAGATTTCACCTCTTATGTTTGCAGCTGTAACTTTTGTATAAGTAAAAGCACCTGTTGAGTTGTTATACGCTAAAGATCCATGGCCCGTTCCGCTGTTACTTGCACTTAAAGAGGTGAGCAGCGCTACAGTGCCACCGGCATCTGGAAAAAGTATTGAACGATCTGCAGTAGCATTCGTTACTGAAATAGTTGTTTCGTTCGCATCAGCACTAGAACCTTCGAATGTAATGCCAGCGGAATTTAGAAGAATTCCATTTGCTGCATCTGCTGCACCAACTCGTACTGTAGTTGTACCTTCAAGTGTGGTGGATGTGAGTGACGTAAGACCAGTAACCGTGGTTGCGGTGGCACCAAGTGAAATGCTTGTCGAACCGACCGTTAACGAGCTGTTGGCTAGCTGGCTATTTGGTATTGCACTTGTACCAAATTCTCCTGATCCGTTGTTATACGTAAGTCCTGATCCAGATGCAACACTTAAATGAGCACGTACTTCACTTGCACTAGGTCCTGTATAAGTAATTACACCGGTGCTTGAGTTGTAAGCAAGAGACCCATCACCTCCGGAATCAGTAACAGATATTGCACCTCTTGCTCTGGCATTTGTAAAGTACTGGTTAGTACCTTCAGACAGATCAGAAGTACTATTTCCAGCAAGATTTAACTTATCCGAAGAGGTGTTCAGCTCCTGGATAAACCCTGAATTAAGGATTAATGAGTTTTTTGTTGCCATGGATCTATCCTATCAGTGGTAAAAATTAACTCAGAAGAATCGGAGGTTCTAATTGAATGATTAAGTTCGCTGTTGTAGACGCCTCACCTACTCTCACCAGATATTGTCCAGCTGTCGATGGTGGTGTTGCCGTTATACCCCCGTAGCCTGTAGCAAGGTAAAACGGATCTCCTGCATCTAAACCAGAAGTAGCGAGGACACCAACCGTAAGAACACGTACTTCTTCGCCTGTATTCTTTGCGGTCTGAGCAAAGCCGACAACAGTAGCTTCATCAAGCGTTCCTGCAGCTCGCGCTAAACCAACCTTGCCATCTGAAGAACGTGAATAAAGAGCTGCACCCTGAGTAACATTTTCAAATGCTAAAGCACCAAAACCAGCGACTGCATAGACAGTTTTACCTGCCATGGTGTCTTTCAAGTCAATGAGTACTTGAGTAAAACCCTCAGCGTTTGAAGAGTATGGTTTGTAATTACTGACTCCTGCCATCAGTTCAGTCTCATTGGAGGCTCAAGTTGAATGCTAAATTCAGATGTATTTGCTCCTTCACCAACACGTGCTACAAATTCACCAGATCCTGTAGGTGGCGATGTGGCTATGGCTCCAGGTGTCGTGCTGAGAAAGTACACATCGCCGGGGTCGATAGCGCTTGGATAATCAAGCAATCCAGCAACAAGGACTTTTACAGCTGCACCTGATGCCGCAGCGTCATCTGCGAAACCAACAACAAGAGCTTCGTCCTGTGTGCCATCAGCCTGCGCTTTACCTACTTGACCATCACTACTCCTCATATACAGCGCGTCACCGTCAGACACGGCCTCGAAAGTGGTGGCGTCAAAACCGATCCTTTCCGGCGCAAATACAGGAAAACCTTCTTTTAGATCGATAACTGCATCAACCAAGCCACGGTAGTTTGGCTCGTAAGGTTGCCGAGTCATTGTAAAGGCATTGGCAGTCATCAGGTCTACTAAGACTGCAATTGCGCCTTCTATATTGGGCTCATAGCCGGTTGCCATATTTCAACCCTATAATTAATAATTCTAAATTGTTTGACCCTTTAGAATAGACAGATAAGAGAAGCAAGCATGTCACCTGAATTGATAACTGCTGTAATCACAGGTGGCATTGGCGCCTTTACGGGACTTTCGCGTGCCTTGAACAATTTTAACAAGAAAATCGAAAAACGCTTTGAACGTCTTGAGGAGGATTACGATTCTCTTTATGACAAAATCACAAAAGAATATGTGCTGAAAGAAGATTTCAGACGTGAAATTGGGTCAGTGCATACCAAGCTTGACCGAATACTGGACCACTTACTATCTCGTTAGAGTGTGACCCAGGCAGAAGCATCTGCGTCATACATAAGAAAATTAGAGGCGGCGCTGTCATAGTGAAGCTGCCCATCGACAGGACTTGTAGGTTGGCCTGCGCTTCTTGATACAACAGCCTTCACTGTCTTAAAGCTGGTTCCATCATTAATTTTTAGTATCTGCGTACTTGCTGTATCCAGCCAGGACTCACCTTTACTGTTACTCGTGAAGCCAACACCAGAGGCATTGGGTGCTGTAGCTCCTACAAAGGTCGGGCCTGCTTTTATTAAACCAGTGCCTGAATCTTTGAAAAATAGACCTGGCTCTCCTACATTTGTATTAATAGCAAGTTCACCGTCACCAAGTCTTGTGGGAAATGGGCGGTCTCTTAAAACTGAGGAGCGTCTGGAGAGTATTTGTACCGACATTTAAGTATTGATGTATGCACCAGCATCAACTATTCTATCTTGATCAGTCAATGGGCTGTAAGTACTGGCTTCAATCTTCACAACGGATGCTGTGCTTTCTGTCGGAATGCCGCTGAGATATTCTCCTCCCTCCACAAAACCTTGCTCAAATTCATCGGTGTACTCACTCAAAGGTTGGTCAATCAATCCAAACTTTGCGTTCTCAATTACCTCAGGTTGTAGGTTAAAAAGCTTGTTCACCAGCTGCGCAAACCTGCTAGTTGTGTTAAAAACAGTACCTGCTCGGTCAAGCAAGCCTTGAGCGTTACGTCTGATATCGTCTGTCAATAACATCGAAGGCGCCGAAGCTCTAAAGTCAGCAACATCTTCAGGATTATTGTTCTGCCCTGTGATGTTTTGCGTTCCAGCCCAGCCAAAAAATTGCCTATCAAGTACATATTTCTCAGCTGCTTCTTTTAATTTGATTGATTCTTTTTCAAAGTTTTTGTAAAAAGTTTGTAAACCTTTACCAACAGGTTGATCACTTGGTTCTAAAAGCCAGGTTCCTACATACTCATGTGGTTGAAGGTTCGAAACATCACAATATCCTGCTGTCGTATCGCTGAATGGGTAGACAATTACAAATATATTAGAGTCTGTGACTGACGAAACTACATAATCTCCACTAAGGGCTGCTCCGCTGGTGAAAGTAATTTTTACGCGCTGATTCTGTGCCAACCCGTGGTCAACTGCATTGATTGTGATGTTAGGACCACTCTGTGTGTACGACGAAGACAATGAAATCGGCTGACCACCTTCATCATGAATCAACGCCCACATGGAGGCATATATATGTTTACACCAACGGGGCTGATAGTAAAGCAGTGTTTGAGAAGCAAACTCCGCTGTATCTTCATACTCAGGTAGTTGGTAAAAATTGTTTACAGTTGTATAGCCAAAATCTTCAAAAACACCTGGGTTGTCCCTGCTATTACTGAGCTCATTGTTTTTATTTATTGTCTGTCCTGGGCTTAAGTTCTGTACAGGTGTAACAGGAAACCTCTTTTTATTTTTGTCTGCAAAAAGATTGTATCCTCTTCTTTTTGTATAATCTTGACAGCTACACTGCCATCTCAATTCAGTGGTAAGGTATCTTCCAACTGTAAATCCTCGGTGCGCTGGAACAACTGTGGCAGTCTGTCCTGATATGGTTTTAGCCCCGTAACTATCTTTACGTTGAAAAATTATTTCCTTTGTTGTCGCATCAGAACCTGTGACCGTGAAACCAACATAATCAGTGTAATCAAACCCTCTTATAAGACGATTGACTTTTACATTGCCGCTCGTTGAGCTACTCGTAATAGTTAAGAAAGTAAAAGCAGTTGTTGAGGTGACAGTAATTGAATAACGACCTGATGGTACATCTCCGGTAGAAACATCTAGAAATACTTTGTTACCAGTAGCAAGACCATGGGCAGAACTAGTGGTAACTGTTACTGTCGAGGCAAATCTGCTATATGTCGAATTAATACCAGGATCACGTTCTACAATACGGTCAGTCATTCGCTCATCCTTTAAAAGACTGACCTGTTCAGGTAGTTCGCGAAGCTTTACCCTGGTGTTTGTCCACCTTGTATCAGCAAACGTCGTCGATAAGTAATAAGTGACGTTGCCACTTGTCGTAGCAGAGGTTGTCGCTGTCAGTGTAAATGTATTCTGCGTCCTAGAAACAATCGCCAAGGTATCATCAGTAGCTGAACCTGTTGTGAAGTCAAGATATATTTGGTCACCTATAAAATAATTATGATTTGACTTTGTAACAGTGATGGTAGTCCCTGATTGTGCGTAAGTTGCACTTACTCCAGCTGATAAATAACGTACTTCATCGATAGGAATGCCAATATCGTAAAAAGAAAACGAATTTGTATCACGCATACCTACCAGCTGCTCACCTATCTCATTGCTTGCTGATGGATACGTGAAAAGGCGAGCAGGAACAAAGATTCCTGGGAATTGTTGGAACGAAAAGTATAAACGATAGTCCCCACGGGCGTTTCTCTCCCGGAAAAGCGAACCTAATGTACTTTGAGTGATGGAATATAGCTCAAAACCCCTTCTCCAACGTGACCAAAGGGAATCTTGGTTATAAAAACGGATTTCACTAGCGTCTTGGGGATTATTAGTCGTGTCAAATGGATTTTCTGCTGCTGCACGACGATTTGGGCCTTCGAAAGACGTTAATCTGCCGAAATTTTTGTCCTGATTACGGTCAAAAGGCCCAGACGAAGAGCTTTTGAACTTGTTTAGTCCAAAAGGCATGGCAATTAATCAATAGAAGCCGCCCTGAACACCGACATAGAAGCCATTTGTAAGGGCGTTGGCCCCACTTACAGCCGCATAGAGGGCTTGCCCACGCTTGAGCATCAATCCACGGCTCTTCAGTGCTTTACTACTATTTGCGCTGCCCATATTTGTTCCTGCCTGCACCACTGGGTGATTAATAAAAGGTAAATCCTCTTTATCAGTCAGGCTATAAACTACTTCGGAGGCCAACGCCTCAATGCTGGAGACAAAAAGTGGGAAGAATTGGTTGGTGTTACTGACAGTACCAACGTTTACTAAATAGAAACAAATATCAATAGGAAGGCGAACGCTCACGTTGCCGGTGATAGTGCCACTGAGGCTCGGTATGGCTGCGGTGAACGTTGTCGGGGTGACCGTGGCGATAGTCAATTCAGAATCGATGGGAACGGCGCCTGAACTGTAAGAGGTGAAATCACACCACACCTTTTGCCCAACTCGTGCATTGTGCCCACCGGCGATAGTTACAGTCACCGTCGTGCTGTTAGCAGAATAGGTCCCCGTGGTGACAGCCTGCGCGTCAATAAACTCGAGACAACGCTTTGTATAACGCAGCCAAATTTCATCGATGTAAGCACCAGAAATAGACGTGTTCGTCGCACCGGAGTCAACATCAAAAATCTTTGTTGCGTTACCAACAGCAGTAGGAACAAGGTTTGTGCTGAAGGCCTGGCCTGAAGCAACGGTCAACAACGTCGAGGTTGTTGCCGGGCGATCGACCATCAATGGTTGCTTATTAGAACTACTGCTTGACACTTCTATCAGCTGATAACGTTATTTGTATTATAGCGGAATAGGTTTAGTCTTTCTTTTTCTTCTCTTCCATGCGCTTACGTGCCTTGGAGAGAGCATCCTTACGCTTCTCCTTATCACTCATCTTAGATTCTTTATCGGAATCCTCCTTTCCTTCCTGTTTCTTCTTAAAGTGAGCCAGGAGCTCTGGGGGCATTTTATTTTTAGCCATGATTAAAAGCGTGAATAGATATTGCCAGCGCTAGCTAAATTATTGCCGGCTCCTTGCAGGTATCTTGAACGTGGTTGTTTTGACACCATGTCAGGATTGTAAGAGCTACTAAATTGTTCATCCAAAAGATCAGGTGTGCCGATGATGTCTTCAGGTTGTGTTCCCATTGCTTGTCCGGCTAAACGATCAACAACTTGCTGAGCGTTTGCGGTCAAACCTGGGGCCTCGACAATGATACGATCACCTTTAGGAGATGGGGATGATTTAGCTTGACCCATTTACTTAATCAACTGATTTAGGTCTCGTGGGTTTAAGTAATTTCCGCGAAGTTCATCGCGCAAATCAGAGCCAGAAACATAAGGTTCAGGACTATAACCTGGCACTAATAATTCTAACGGAAGTCTATCCCCTGCCATTCTTGTACGAGTCCCTACTCCGAAAGTTGCTTTTCCTGCAGGTTCAGTTGGTATATCGCTCCGGCGTAAACCCAACATGTAACCCACATTAGTCCGAGGTTTGACCACATCAAAGCGCTGCCACAATAAAGTCAACCGTGGCGGCTGTGCCCCCAGCTTCACTTACAAAAACAGGACGAATATATTTAACAGGTCGCCCATCAACACTATAAAAATAGTTACCGTTTGAAGTGATAGTTTGATCAGCAATAATGTCAGCCCAGTCACTATTGTTAAGGCTTCCTTGCAGAGCAACAATTACGTTAGTGTTGATCGCGGCTACCTTTACAAACAAGTTATAGCTCGAAGTCGAGAAATAATTATTGACGGCAACTTGCACCTCACTGCCATTACCAGGAGCAGTCAGCTGCGTACTGGTATCAAAAATAGTATCTTGAAAATAGGTTACGCCTGCCATCGCGCTTGTATAGGTCTTTTGTTAAGAATAACAGGGGGAATGTTATCCGCGTGGGACCTCGTAACTTCCCGCATGTATGCAGGATTATTTAATTGAAAACGCGGATCATCTTCACCTGTGTATGACACCACGAAATCGCAGGGGCTGTGTTGTTCCTTTTGTGCCGTGTTGAAAGGATCACTGAAACCTGCAGTCTGCATCTGATAATCATTGTACATATTCCTGTAGGTCACAGGAAACGACTGGCTATATCCAGGTACAGCAGCAAACCTCATCATTTCATAAACTCTGGTGCTTTAAAAGCGCCCTGCAATAATTCCAATACATTAAAAGATTTAGGAGCCGCTGGGGTATCAAGAGTACGGTTAATTCCTAAACCAGCTCCGCTCTTTCTTTTCTGAGCTTTGCTGACCGCTGTACGCACTTTTTCCGAACTCTTAATGTCTACCGGAGGGGGTGCAGTTGGTTCTGGCATAGAAGAAGAGACTCCTGCTGCTTGCTGAGCACCAGGTAGATATTCTTTATACTTACCACTCTTGTAAACAGACCAAGCCCCTAAACCTTGTGAGTCAAGAATTGATTTTGCTGCGCGGACGTTGGTTTTGGGATCATATAGCTCCTCATTTGCCTTCAAGCCTAAGTTGCGACGACGCTCAGAACCCAGCATGTAACCAGGCTCATCAATCATGTTGATTTGATAAAGCCCAAACGAGTAATCTCCGGTATTTCTGTCAGGATTTAAAGCCTTAGGGTTCAAGCCGGATTCAGCTTGACTAATCGCGACCATTGTCGGAATTAAATCTTCTTTTACACCTTCTTGTCTAAGAAGACCTGCAAGTTGTGACTGAGATACTGAGCTCACGGTACTATCGATGATTGGTTTCGAGAATGAGACGGGTGCCGACAGCAACATCAGCAGGGCCAGGAAGCGCCTGAATAAATTCTGCACCTTCCCTGTTAAACCGGTAACGGGCTTGCTCAGGATTTCGGTAATTAGGTACATATAAATGCAACGCCAGACGATCAGTCTCGTACATGTAAATCTGAGTCCACGTTTTCAACGTTTCTTTGAAATCTGTGGTTGCGATCGTACGATCGACATCACCAGCGATTGACTCAATTCGGCCACGTGGCACCGTCGCGTTGTTCATGGTGCCAGTCATATCCGTGCGCTTCTCTGCCTCGTCACAACGCTCTACTTGCTCCACAATCTTGCCGTACCAAAAAGAGTCCGGAACGTTGTCCAGAGCCTCTTCTAAGCGGGCTAGGTCACCTGCTGGGATTGATGTGGTGTTGTACCCCAGGTGCCAACGCACTTTAGATTTTAGAAAATTATCAAGCTGCATTTAACACTGCCAAAGCGTTACTGTGCACGTCTTACATGCATCAATAACAGATTAACACGCGCACATAATCACTCGACACGCACAATGTTTTCCTTGAAAATTTCTTCCCAATCAACACGTTTGATTGATCTCAATTGCTCAAGACGTTGAAAGCGCTCACCTGGAAGAGTGAGCTGAAGATCTTTAATGTCACGGGCCGTTTTAAGGCCGACCCCAGGGAGTGAATCTGCGATTTGACGAGCAGAAGCCATATTGATATTCACTCGCATATCAATTGGGAAGGTTTCCTTCTTTGTAGGCTTTGCTGGCTTTGCACCTTCAGCTTTGAGATTCTCAGTCAAGCGAACTTCATTACGCTCTTGCTCAACCGTTGCATCTAGATGTGGAACGAGGTCGTCTTCATTAATGTAAAAAACTTCTTCGTTCGCATCCAGGCACATCAGAATACCTTCACCATGCTGAGATACAACCTCGACAAGACCTCCAGTAACACGGTTCTGATACAACATAGCGATAGACGATTACTGATATAGCATACCAAAATTAATCTAACTGGACAATAAAAAGCGGGCCATGAAGACCCGCTGTGTTGATATTGTGAGTAACGATCAGGAATCGCTACCGCCCACTTGAGAGGCGAAGTCCAGGCTGCCAATGATATCCATGAAGGAAGTAGCAGCGGCAGGACGCAGGTAGTTAACGCGGCAGATGATGTAAGCAGCTTTGCCGGCGTCCTTATCATCAGAGCTGATGAAGACACCGTCGCCGTCCACGGAGGTGGAGGTCACAGCGTTGACGTTGTACACCTTGAAGGTGGTGTCAGCGGTGACGCGGTACATCATGGCGTTTGCAGCATCCTGGTCGTCGATACCGGCGGTGGTAACGGCGGTCCAGAAAGGTGCTTCTGCCACGGAAACATCGGATTCACCCTGGGCGATAGTGCCTGAGGAGAATGCGGTGGTGACGGCGGTTGCGGCAGCCAGACCGTTGGCCTGAGTCGCAGGAACGCCGAAAGGAGAGCCACTGTTGTCGGGACCGAACAGCAGGATCTCGGTGTTGGTGCCGTCGATATCTGCAGTCAAAGGAGTTGCAGGATAGGAAGGCTCACCAGCGGAAGGAATGTCCTGGCCGATAGCAATCGAAGCGCTGTAAATATAAGCGGGACGATCAGCGTCAGCTTGAACAACCAGTGAAGTGCGGTCATCACGCACACGGTCGTCAGGACGACGGTCGGGAGAAGGAACCGTCAGGTTGAAGCTCTTGTTGTTGGCTTTGTCAGCAGTCAGATTACTGACTTTGACATAACCAACCATCTCGTAGAGCTCGAAGCCAGGCCAGCCAAAAACACCTTCGGTGTTATAGGAGGACAGGCGGTTGATTTGATTACCGGGCTGCAGAATTGCGCCCTTTTCAGCAGTGTAAGATGCCATTAGTTACGTACCTCCTTTATCACTCAGTAATGGTGAAGGCGGTGGTCACGAAGTCCTTATTCAGGTTCGCGAAACCGGCGTACAGCTGCCAAATCAAGATGATAAAGCGGCTGAAGTCGTCATTGTTGTTGATCAGGACCTGAGCATTCGGGCCGCCGATACCAACACCAACTGCCTGAGGACCGAAGAACAATCCAGGAGGCGTCGAACGACCTGCAACAGCGCCAGAACCATCACCGATGTCGACAGTTGCAGTTTTGCTTGGCATGTTGGTGGTCTCGAAGAAACGCACACCCTCGAACACGAAGCCGGAAGGCATGACGGGCTCTCCAGCCACGAATTGTGCCTGACCATACTGACCGCCCTGGTACAGAGCAGCGTTAGGAGCAGACATACCCATCAGAGGGTTGGGGGCACCCATGCCAGGATAACGAGCTACTTCACGGAAGCCCTGGTCAGCACGCAGGTCCTTCATGAAGGAAGGATCAGCGATACAACGGTAGTAACCGTCTTGGAACACAGGGACGTTGCGCTTACGCAGGCTCTTAACAACGTTTAGAAGGTCCGTCTTAACGTTGAACTTGAAACGCTCAGAGGCGTATTCGGTTGCGCTATAGGCACCAACAGTGACACCAGTTTTGGTGTGATTGTTTGGATAGTAGTAGCCGCCTTGGGTGTCGCCGGACTGGCCACGAGACTCAGCCTTGAACAGCTCGTCCAGGAACACACGATCGCGCCAACGACGATAGTCGTCAAGCAGGGTCAGCGAACCGATGGACTGGTGGAACATGTTAAGGTTCCCAGTGTCCAGCAGAAGACGCTGAGCGGTCATCAGGGTCTCACGAGCAATCTTAAAGGTGCTCGGAAGATTGGTGTTATTCGGATCCGCAGGGCCGGTGTACTCACGCAGAGACACAAGCACCTTGTCTTTAACGATGGAACGGCTGTTGGCAGTACCGATCGTTTGGTCTTGGGTACGCTCGCGGCTGGTCTTGGTGCCTGGGTTACCGAAGAAGCGGTAACGATCCAGCTGCACGGTTTGACCAGGCTGCTTGGTGAAGTCGTGGACTACAACGGGCTCGCAAGCCATCTCCACGACATAAGCTGGATGGGGGCGGTATAGTTCCGCACCCAACAGCTTCGGAAAGTCGTTATCGATGAACATAATAGTTTCTCAGCTAAATTTTAGGCGCTGATACTTGAGGAAAAAATCCTCCAAATATGGAAATTTTCATTCCATTAAAAAAATTATAGCAATGCTTTATCAACCTGGTTATTTAAGTCTCAGCTAAAATCTCTGAAATCTCTTACTGAACGGTACTCTTCCCCTTCAGAGGGTGATTTGACTTCACCTGCCATACGTGGAACGGTGGGTTTACCTTCATTTATCAGATTATCCCTTAAAGCCTGGTTTATACCTAAAATACCGTCTCCTCTCTTTGCAGCATCACGCGATGCTTTCATTGCGTCAGGAAAACCTTTGCCCATTATCGAAAGTCCCGGAAATCTCCTACTGAACGGTATTCTTCACCAGCAGAAGATGAACCCACGTCCATGGGAGACGCTGGTCTAACAGAACCCGCCATCCTCGGTACTTCTGGTTTCTTGCTGCCAGGGCTTTCAAAGACCCCTGCTTTATGTAGCTTGCTACCTGCGCCCATCACATCGATTCCGGATTAACAAACTGCATCATGGGATTGCCGCCAACCATATTCCCAGGTGAATACTGTGTAGGAGGAACAGTGCCCATGCGACCCATTGGATTTACATAGCCATCGATGGGCTGAAGAGCTGGGCTCATCGCTTGAATCTCAGGGTTGATAGGACCCTCGGCAGCTGCTTGCTGCGCTGCAGCTTCTAAAACTACCTTAGCCATCATGGCTTTACTAACTGCTTTCTTAGCTTTACTAGAGTCCATCATTTCTTAGCTTTTTGAATAGGCATAGGAGGGTAACCAAGAGGAAGTTGACCCGTTGCAGGCATCATCTGCATCATTTGATATTGCTGCTCAATACCAATTTGGTTTTGCACCATCTCAGCGGAGCTCAACATTCCAGGGACAAATAGACCATTGCGAGGAAGGGGAGAACCAGGGAGATTGAGTTTGAGATAAGAGTTATCCAAATCACGTGGCATCCTGGGCTGAGGAGCATTTGGATTGCCAACCTGCGTCTGCATGTCTTGCATCCGGATAGGCGCATATTCATCGGTATTACCAGCCATGACCTGACGTGCAGTGTCGCCAGCACCAAACTGAATAAGACCGGGAGCACCAATCGGACCACCTGCAGTACCGATCGCCTCCAAAAACTGATCAGCCTTTTCTCTTGCTCCTGCCTTTTTTTTTGCCATAATTTGATAAAAAATTAGGGGCAGTTTCCTACCCCCTATTTTAGACTTAGTGAAGTCTAGGGATCACTCCATCACCAGGAGTTTGTTGCGGAACACCTCAGGATTCTGCTGAGCAGAATTCAGGTAACGCCAGGCGTTAGAGGGATCACGATCGGCTAGGTTGCCGAAGCTGTTCCAGAAGTCACCAGCGTTAGCGGCTGCTTGAGGCTGGGGAGGGATGGGCATCTGAGGACGGGCAGGAGCAGCTTGCTGCTGATACTGCTGACCTACTTGCTGAGCACCTTGAGGCATGACAGGAGCGGCTTCATCAGGGATAGGATGAGGGCCGTTCTCGCCAAAGAACTCACAGGTGTAGTCAGCGAGCACGTCGGGGTCAGTCAGGATGGCTTCATAAGCCTTGTGCTCGTTAGAGAGCTCCTGTAGGAGTTCACAAGCTTGGATCAGCTGCTGATTGGTCTGGATTAGGGAATCCTCGACTGAGCAGGCATAATCATTGAGAACCTTGGGAACATCAGGACCAAAGTGGTCAATGATCTCAAGACTTGCTTCGCTTACTCCGTTTGCTCGGAGCTGCTCCGGGCTGATCTCCAGAGAAGTTAGGGAAGAGTCGTTGGAGAATGCCTGGTTGTTGTTGATCGAAGGCGAAGAGGTCTGCATCCCCAGGCTGCTGAATTGGGGAGCCTGTTGGGAACCGTAGCTGGCCGGGTCGATTGCCGGAGTCTGCGTCGATTGTTGACCCAGGGTTGGGAATTGGACGGGCGAACTCAGGAGCCCGACCACCTTGTTGAACGCTTCCCGATAAGGGTTCTCCGCTTGTGGAGTCGCCTGGTACGCCTGGGGCGCGGACTGAGTAGGGAGTGAGGCCTGCATCTGCGCTGCCATCTGGGCCGGCATTTGCGGGGCTGGGGCCGTCACTTGCTGGTATGGCGCCACCCATTGGGTATTCGTAGAAACCACCGGGGCCTGTGCCGCCGTCTGCGCTACTGGAGCCGCGTAGCTGGTCGGTTGGGTCGGGGATGTTTGGGGTGCCGATTGGGTCGGCATTGCGGTATCGGCCTGCATAAGTTACCTCTTTTTGTAGGCTTTCGAGTGTGCGATAAAGGAAGGGGGTGAGATCTAATCTCGGATCCGCAGCCATCGGAAGATTCGGTTGCTGCGGATGTGGTGTCCGCATCTCTTGATTTATAAGATCAATGAATGCGGAATAAGCCCTCTGTACTTCCCCTACCACACGGAATGGGAAACCGGAGAGCATGCCCGCGATTTCGTCATCCGTTTTAGAAGGGAATAGATACTTCAGTGCTTCAATGCTATCAACACCTAACTCTTGCAAGTTTCTGGTGAAAATAGACTGGTTGAGTTTATCCTGTGTTGTATCTTCGTACACAGGTCCAAGCCAGCGCCAAAGAACAGTTCTGTCACCGTCCGGAGCTAAACCAAGAACTCCTGGAGGCAGTTCCTGATTTTCAAGTGCTGCGTCAATTGCGGCTTGAAGTTTTTTCTCGTAACGAGCTTTTGATTTTTCGTATTTTTCAAGTTCTTTTTCGTCAACTTCTTCAGGTAAAACGGGGTATTTAATCCCGCTCTCGTAAGCCATCGACTTACGGAAAATTTGTTCTTCTTGGAAGATAATTAGCTCGAGACAGCGGTTGATACCGTACGTGTACAGCTGTAAGCATTTCTTCTTGGCTGTAGCACTGACTCGACCGTAAGCCGACTTGTACTCAGTGGCAGTGACGTTGGTAATACTGAGATCATCAATACCACCAAGAGCTAATCTAATCTCACTGCGCAGTTGTTCAGCGAATCGAGCTTGATCCGTGCTGACTGCGTTCGGCGTAATAAAGCCGACCCGATCAGTAGGTTCTAGGTTCGCAATGACACGCGGAACACGCATGCCTGACCCAGGTTTGCCATTGTATCCAGGAGACTCACGAGTGACATTGTCTTGCTTAAATGTCGAGCTTGAAAGAAAGAAATCCGACTGGAAGCCTGACTGACTTGAAATACTTGGCCGCTGCGCTGGATCACTCGAGTCGTACTCAACAATGTCTTGCTTTGGACGAGATGACAGTAACGTCGGGTTGCCAAAGAAAGAAAGGTTGGCCCTAATGTTCTTCACCATCTCATCGTGAGCGATGATTTGGTTGGCCATCATGTCAAACTCACCAGCACCTTCAGTACCGAAGGCATCAGGGTTATTCAGAACCTCGACACATGGAATGAACTCCATGCTATTTTTCACCACCTTCTTGTCAGTGAAGGGGAAGTCCATTGCCTCGTTATCAAACGAGATCTCTTGTTCGCTATGGTATTCCTCAATCTCCTCGGCAGTAATACGAAGACGCATATACCGCTTGTTTGTATTCAGGCCAACGCCGCTAAACCCTTTTGACGTTTTGACTTTATAAGGATAGATAATGATGACTTCTTCTAGGTCACCTTCGGGAGAGTAATAAGCACGATAAGAATCCCGATCAAACCAGTAAATACGATAAGTTTTCTCAGTCGGTCGGATATAGAACAGTCCTTTACCGTAAGCCAGGAAACGTTCCCAGATAGAGTCAAGCCGTGCATCGAGACGATTGAACTTAATGACTTGCTGGATAAAATCGTAGCGCTGCGTACCAAAGTTATCCTGCAGCGGATAAAACTCGACGCCCTGCCTGATCCCAAACATTTTCATTTGGGAAAGGTGTGCGCTCACCAACATGGTGTCCGCAGGGCCTGTACTATCGCGTGAAACTACCGATTTGAGGATAGAGTCAAGTTGAGATTTAGCACTATCGCCCATTCTGTTAAAAAGGTCTACTGATCAATATCGTAACCAGCTTCGAGTCTTTTGAAAATAATTGTCCCGTCTTCAACCTCTACATCAAAACGTTCGTTTGGTTGTAGGGCCATGTCGTGACAAAGCTCATCCGGCAAAGGCAGGATGGCAGAACCATAAGCATCTTGCTCAAGTTCTACTTCAAAATAGCTGGGAGACATCGCGTTGAATACCTATAGTTTAAATCGTCAATACTCTAACTCTAGTTTTCCCCTTGTCATTAGTCCATTACATAGCCAAACAAGGGCGTCCACACAGTCATCATGAGATGAAACTCCAAAGTTGACGATCTCATCTTTAAGTGCCTGGAACTTTCTGTACTTATTAAAGATTAGCTTGCGTTGCTCAAATAGACCCATAATGCCACGGAAACGTGCAACCTTGTCACCCCTGAACCCTTTGACCGCATGCCAGTTCATGTTGTAGAGCCCATGTTCACCAAGACAGATTCGTTTGAAGTCAGCCTCCAGTGAAGCCTGGTATGCAACGGCTTCTGACCAAATTTCGATGTTGGTGCCAGTAGGAAAATATTGATTCTTTTCTTTGTGCACGACACCCCATTCTTCCATCATCTCCATCATGGCTTCTAATTTTTCCAAGTTACCCATAATCCTTAAACGTTTGCAGTCAATAATGTGTATCTTCCCTCCCACTCGCCCTCCCATCACGAAGGCGGTATAGTCGTTTCGTTCCCGAATACCTGCGGAAAGGTCAACACCGATTCCCAAACAATCGAATTGTGTTTCGATGGTCCCTTTGATGATTAGATCAGGAGAAAGGGAAAGTTCACTCGTTTGTACAACTTGATTTTGGTACTGAAAAGAAAAAGCGATTGGTGCCTGCCGCCGGCGGTCGCGCAAATAATCGAGTGACCACATGGCCGGCCAATAGGATTGTTCGTCCCCATTTGCATCAACAGAGATCGCGGATTGGACGATCTGTACCCAGTTGTTGGCTGGAATGAATGTGGAGTTATGGATATCGTCATGGCGGAAGCGGGTGCCAAGACAGATCGCTCTGCCACCTTGGAACATCGTCGGAACGATGACTGAATTCCAGTTGTCCTCCATCGCTTGCCGGATATCCCGGTTTTTGATGTCGTCAGCACTCTTAATGGCGTCATCAATGATGCAAAGATGTGAACGCTTCGAGGTCACAGCACCCTTGAGACCTGCACAACACACAGTAAATTCTTCTTCACCTGCTGTTCGGATGCCGGCAAACTTCCAATCAATACTCCAGTACTCGTTCGAATTGATCCCCTTGGCGATCTTTACAGTGGGGAAGATCTCCTTATAAGTTTTACTCGATTCAATGATCCTTTTGATAGCTGCGCTTTTAGGGCGTGCCACATCCACCGTGTAGGAGATGTAGAGGATTTTCAAAGGTTTCCGCGCCAGTGCATGAATACCAACCGCCCATGCTGTGTACAAGCCAAGGATCGTGGACTTCGCGCTACCCCGTGGCGCCAAGATATCAATATTTGGTCCGCCAATACCAATCAAACATTCACTGTCCTCACCCGTGCAAAGATATTTATGCCATTCTTTGTGATGCTCAGCAGGTGGTTTATCCCCTACGACATCACAGAAATATGCAAAATCCTTTCGTGCACGTTCAATATCAATATTCGAAGTCTTCTTAACAATCCGTTGCTGTGCTGCAGCACGTGCAGTCCTTCGATATACGCTATGAATACTTGTTCCTGCCATGCACAAAGCATAGCGTCATAACTCAATTAAGTCTCTCTTCTAAGAAGCGTCTAAGAAAAAGATTTTCAAGTGCTCCTTCAAAATTACCATCGTATGAAGAGAAATCAGGCGGGGTGCTTCCCGTAGAACCAGGTGGTGTAATGACACCGAATTTACCTTTTTCCGTAGAACCAGGTGGTGTCAGTATCTCCATCTTCCCTTGCTCGGTAGATCCTGGAGGAGTCAAGATGCCAAACTTATTCCGATCGGTTAATCCACCAACAGGAAGTCCAAGGCCAAGATCAGTCTCAGTTCTTGTTTGATTACCGACAGGACCTGAGTAGTTAACACCGATTACTTTTCCGTCTTTAAAATACCTGTCTTGATATGGATCTACAAGCATATTTACAGCTGATTTTTATCAGTCTACTAAGACTCCTCTTGGAAGATCTTTGTCCAGACTCCCATTGATGCTTCTTGAAGTGGTCCTTCGATTGGGTCATCACGAAAGATTGTTAACATCTCCCGAATCGCACGGTCAGCGCCAGCAAGAATCAAACCTTGCCTGTCAAGCAAGATGCGCTCATCATTCAACTGCTTAATCGTGCCTCGCAGTTCCTTCTGCATCATTGCGATACGAGAGGCACCCATGTCCTGTTTGATCATCCCCATATCAATACCATCCCGTAGCTTCGAGATGTCCATCGTCATGGCGTCAATCTCAGCTTCTAATACACCACTAAAATCCCGCTTCTTGTGGTTCTCCTTTGACCATTCATCACATTGGACGATTGATCCGGTGAACCCTAGGAAGCGGGCATACAAGTAAATCTGGATTGGACTTACTGCTCGTTTGCTAAAGGCTAGAAAGGATTCACGGTCTTTTTCAGTCAGCTCGTGAATCCAATCAATCATGACCGATATTGGCTCTGCGCCTGTTCGAAGTCTCTGTTCTCTTTATAGCGCCGGAACATCTCTTGTTGCAACGCAGTAAATCGTTGCTCAGATCCGGTTTCACGGATACCTGCACGCTGTTCAACACCAGAGGCCACGACAGTACGACGTTCTTCTTGCCCACGAAGACCAATTTGACGCTCTTGACCAGACAAAAGTTGTCCCTGAGTCAATCGCTGCTGTCCTCCGGTCTCCCGAATACCTGCGCGTTGCTCAGTTCCAGTGGCCGCAATACCCAGTCGTTGCTGACGACCACGCTCTGCTTCGGTAAGCCGCGTCTCGGATCCAGTCTCTCGGATTCCTGCACGTTGCTCAACACCTGAAGCTGCAATTCCACGACGCTGTTCAGTTCCAGTGGCCGCAATCCCTGCTCGTTGCTCGACCCCTGAGGCAGCAATCCCACGACGCTGTTCAGTTCCAGTAGCTGCGATACCAAGACGTTGTTCAGTGCCTCGAACACGCTCAGTTGCTCGTGTCTCGGTTCCAGTGGTTCCGATGGTGCGACGCTCTTCCTGGCCAGCAGTTGAGAGACCAGCACGATATTCAGCACCAGTGGCTGCAATACCTGCTCGTTCCTCTTGGCCGCGAACACGGGTCAGTCCTGTCTCGATATCACCAGCTTGTTTCTGCGTGAGACGTTGCTCAGAAGAGGCAGCCTGCGAACGGCGAATGTCCTGACCAGCAAAGAAATCAGCATTGGTGCGATCTAATTGTGCACCTAGCTCCATGTTCAAGCGGGTCTGCTTACCGCTCACCTCATTCAATGCAGTCTGCGTTGTCACCGACTGTGTAGGAACAGCGGTCGGCGGCGCAGGTGGCGGCGGCGCAGGACTATAAACAATAGTCGGAGGGGGTGGAGGTGAAGGTCTAGAACCGCCCATAGTTATACCTTTGCTTTTGTTAGTTTAAGTTAGGCAATACGACGCCCGGCGTAACGACCCGTTCCTAATTGAGCGAATCCAGTCGCAGCTTGTTGCTGGTTTGCAATTGCCTGTGCTTCTGTAGCGAAGGCATTAGATGCAGCTTGCATCTGCTGTTGCTTGGACGCCATGATGGCTTGGATGCTGGATGGGAGCTGCTCTTTGAATGCCCTGAAACGTTGGCTTGCATCCAGAGCACGCTCAGTGCCACGACGTCCAGCTTCATCTAAATAAGGAAACAGGGCTTGCGTTTGTTGTACTGATTGATCAAGGGCAAGCTGGCTAGCTTCTTTTTGGAGCCTTGATCGAATGTCCCCTAGACGCTCATTAATCTCAATTTCTCGATTGATAACCCCTGTATTATCTAGAGCTTCTTCAGCTTTTAGATCAGCCCTTTCTGTCTTTGCCTCTGCTTTAGTTTGGGCTTTTGTAGCTTCCTCTAAATCTTTAAGAGCTCTAGTGTATTGAGAAGCCCGGCCCTCCCTTTCCTTCAGAATGGATTCGAGTTTCGGCTGAGCGTCATAAAGCCCGAAAACATTTGCAAGTCCCTCACCAAAACCCTGCGGACCCGCTTGAAGTGTATCTGGAGATAGATCAGGCATGTAATCAGTGCCGATCAGCTGGTTTCTCGCAGCAAGGTTTCTTTGAAGCAACGCATCTACTTGTTGCTTTAATAAGGCGCTCATATCACTGATATTGGTATTGGCTGGTCAAAGCACCACCAGCCTGTGAGAGTGCTCCAAGGCCAGCCTGCAGTCCTGCTTGCTGAGCACGTTGCTGCATTGCTGCGCGAGTATCGATGTTTGTACGAATACCTTTTGCAGCCATCTGACGCTCAAACTCTTTCTTAGAACGTGCCTCAGCCGCTGCTTCAATTTCGGGAAGCAAGGTGCGGAGAACATCACGCTGAGTCTGTGCAGTCTTCAAGGTGTCGAGACGTTGGCCCATACCGGCGGGTCCAAGCACATCTAGTGGGCCACCATAGGGGTTAGTGGGTCCGTACTGTCCCATACCGGGAGGGAGTGCGGCGCCACCATAAACAGGTTTGCCATCAGCGGTATAGCCAATCAGCCCAGCACCAGCTTGAGTAGCACCTGTGGCTGCACCCTGGACAGGTCCTGCCAGAGCTTGTGCACCTATGCCACCAGCAAGTTGAGGTGCCCCAAGAGCAAGACCAACTGCTGGAACAGCACCTTTAATAATGTTTGCACCAGAGGCCACAGGCCCTGAAAGTCCAGCTAACCCTCGAGCACCCATCATTCCTTTTTGAGCTAAACCAGCCAATGCAGGGATACCAGCAAGACTCGCACCCGCCATGCGGAGGCCCGCAGGTGTGGCAGCACCAAGACCGGCACCGATTAAAGCACCTGTACCACCTCCTTTCTTATATCCTTCCATCGCACCGAGCCCTGCGCTAAGAGCAGGTAATGCCAAAGCGGCTAGAGGGATCGCCATAACTAAATACTTCTTCTTATGTTAATTAGTTTAGATTAGGTAACTTTTGGATCAACCGAATAATCCGCCGATGCCACCAACGACTGCACCAATGCCTGCTAGATGAGGAATGCCTGTCGAGGCGCCCGCCTGGAATCCAGACATAGCTCCCCCTAAACCACCAGCTAAGCGTTGGCCCGAAGACTTACCACCAGCCACACCGCCCCCTCCGCCAGGGAAAACAATCGGCGCAAAGGAGTCTGGGCTGATTTGAGTCAGACTGCCGTCAGCAAGGCTTGTGGTTCTTCCAGATAATCCTGCACCGCCAAAGGGACTCCCCTTCTTATTAAAAAGAGCGTCCATGACCGATTCTCGCTCTCGTTTTTTTTCAAAGTTTTTTAAAAACTCTCTAGCCGCCCCACCCACTTGCTCAAGGCCTCCCGTCTTTTGATTGAGAGCTGACCTTCCATAGTTGAAAGCAGACGTATTATCCTCTCTGAAAGACTTGATTTTATCTGTTTCAGAAACAGGCAAACGCTCGTATAAAAAACTCATGATTAATTAGTACTGAGGTGTCCGACCGTAGATTTGTTGTCCCATAGCCATGGGATCAAATAAACCGGCGCCAGACATTGGTTGGTTGCGAGGGGTGCGAGCCTCTGCACGCGCCTGGGTAATCATCATGTCGTGTTGCTGACGCTGCTCCTGTAAAAAGAGTGCCTGTTGGAACTTCTGTGCTGCCAGATCCTGGTTGCCAAGTTGACGAGCTGCATCAGCCTGGAGCTTGGCATCGATGACACCATATGCAGAAGCCTCACGGGCTGCGATCGTATCCATAGCTGCTGAGTAATCGGTTTCTGGTTTTGTCATCAAACCACCCACCAGTGCGCCAGTCCCGGCAACAGCAACAGCCTTCGCTACTGGATTGGCGATTCTGCCTGCCGCCACAGCTGCACCGATTACATCATCAGTAGGGGTAGTAGCTACACGTTGTGCGACGTCACCAATTAGTCCGCTCTTACCTGCATACTTCTCAGCAAATTTTGCAGCCATGGGACCACCTGCTAAAACAGCATCTTCAGCAACACGCCCAGCAACAGACCCTACTTTCCCAAGAGCTTCCCCACCTTTACGTAGGGCCGTCATTCCTGTCTTTCGTCCTTCCTCAGTTTTGAGAAAATCAAAAAGTGCTTTACCAGCTGGCCTAATTAATGCATTCATTAAATCTTTACTCCATCGGCACCGGGAAACTTGCCGGCAGTATTTGGGCTTCGCTCCATTGATGCGGCGTACGCATCCTGTGAAATTATTCTATCTAAGTTTTCCGGCCTAACCTCATCTTCCGGTGCAATAAATCCCCGGACAACACCATCGCGATACTTCTCTAAGAAAGATTGAGCGAAACTGTTATCTCCCTCATTACCAAAAGAAGGGGCAGCAGAAAACCGAAGATCATCAATCTTCTGTTGCGAAGCGGGGGCAACATCAGAGAAAGTACGACTATCAGAATCAAAGGTCGCCTGGCGGGGGTTTGTCTTCTTCAGTCCACCAGCATATCGGCTGAAGATATCTGCAGACTTGTTCGGCCCCAAAGTCCCTTCATAGGGGGACTTTCCGCCTAAAAATTCTTCGTCGCGCTTATTTGTTCTTCGGTTAAAAGTGACCATCTCAGGAAGCAGTATTCACTTTGGCGGTGATGTCTTCTGCAGCCTTACGTTGTTCAGAAGGCATACCGTTTTGTTCTAACAGACGCACCTTCTGCGCAGCTGCACCGGGAAGCCAGGATTGCGCCATGTGCACAGCCAGCTTCTTGATTTCAGCAGCAGTCAGTTCGCCATCAGCAACAGATTCAACTGCAAGCTCAAAAGCTTTATCAACTTTGGAGCCGTCCCAGTTGCCAAGGTTTTTATCAAGGACAGGGTCAATGATGTCGTAAGCTTTCTCTACGAGAGGACCGTATTTGAGAATAGCTGCGGCAGTCATATTCTTCTTCAGGAACACCGCGAGAGCAGTGACCGCTGCACCTAAAAGGGACGCAATTACCGGTTCGAGGAAGGACATGGTTATGAGGTACTTATCAATATATTACTCCTTACTTATCATTGACCCAAGCGACGACGGACCTCAGTTTCTTTTTGCTCAGGAGTAAAACTTCCAAGAGTCCGATCAACATCACGACGGATCTGTTGTTCTCTAGGGTCAATTTTCTCACCTTTAAAAGGATTGAGAAGATTGAGTGCATCGCCGGCGATTTGTTTCAGTGTGGGGGCGGCTACTTTCTTCTCTTGTGCTTGAGTTAAAAGAGCACCGATCTCACGACCTTTATTGCTGACGAAGGGCCGGTAATCTCCTGTGATCGGATCAGTAGGTCCTGGTACAACCGTAGAGGTCTGTGGAATACCTGAGGCAAGAACGTTGCCACGCTCCATCATCCCCTGCATGGTTTCTTTAGAAGAGCTGAGTCCACCCAACGGTGCATCTCCCATCACGTCCTGACTTGTCTCAAGACTTCCGTAAACACCTTGTGGTGCTGAACCTTTTAGTCCACCTTGATACTGAACCTGATCACGTTCACTCATTCGTCCAAGTTGCTGTTGAATTTCTTTTGCAGCAGATCGCGCAGCAGTAGGTGCAGGTGCGGCAGTCTGTCCTCCTAAGTTACTCAGAAAAACTCCAACGTCACCTCGGATGCTTTTCGGCAAGTCACCAACACTGCGCTTAACATCCATCGACTGACGGCGAAGCTCTTCCATCGCACCACCGGCTTGGAAAGGACTTTGGGTGGGGCTGCCCTCGTACATTTCCAGCTGTTGCCGGATTTCACTTAATTCTGGATTTGTTTCTTTGGCGGGCATACCGCCTTCGACTGCAGCTTGGTTAGATAACGAAGTAATAGTGACGCCAGAAGAAGGCTGTTGTCTCACCTCGACACGCGGTTGTGTGGGCTCACTTGTCGAGGCGAGCTGAGCCCCACGGCTTTCATTCGCAATGCTCGGATCAGCCTGAGGAACAACGGTCTGGCCTGAGATGCGATTAGAAAGACGGAATTCCGCGATTTCTCTGAGTTTTTTAGCAGTCGGAGTGCCAATACGCTCTTCACCTGAACCTGGTTGAAAATATTGCTTATCAGCTTGTTCTTGTACGGGGCTAGTAGTTACTGAAGGTGCAGCACTTTCGGCACCGCTCATGTTCTCTGTAACTTTTACTTTCGGACCTTCTTTAGCCATCTCCTCTTGAGTTGCCAGGGCCAAAGCACCTGCACCAGCCAGAGCACCTGCAGCTAATGCACCTTTTGCAGCGCCACGTAAAACACGGCCAAAACCACCGCCGCTACGACGCATGTTGTACACCTGTGGTGCAATAGCCATTCGTCCCGCAGGAGTATTAGGAATGGGCTGCCCGGTCATTCGGGAGTAAAACTCAAAGTCTGCCGGAGATACAGGCATAACTATCTCTATTCATCGCGATATTCATTAGTTTAAGTTGACTCAACTCCCTACAGCGGGATCCCCCAAAGTGACCTATATCAAGGTCAAAATGGGGAAAAAAATCGGAGAGACATCTGGCGACCCTGTAACATAACTTTACATGAGAGGAAAAAAAGAACCTATATGTAACAGGTTTGTAACAGTGTTACAACGGCTTCATGAAGCGCTTTACATTCAGTAACAAAGCACGTCGCTTCTATATGTAATGGCGATTGAAAATGGATTAGTTGACAGCCGCCGCGATTTGTGGGCATGATGGATTCAACGGCGAAACGCTCGCCGCTCTGATCACCTCGCAGATCCGATTAATGTCCACAAGTCTTCAAAACGATTTAATCGTTCGCCGTGGTGGCGCCAAGCGCCGACTGATCGCCCGGTGCTGGGTAGCCTCCCACCGACTGCCCATGGCTGGCCCCTACCTGGATGACCCAATCGCCTATGAGGCCTTCCAGAAGCTCCACGGCAAGAAAACTTTTATTAAGCTTCATAACATGTTCGATCCGATTCTCCCGGTTGAATTCCGGGCCTGATACCATCCACTGGGGGGACTCCCCCCCCACCACTCCAAACCACTTCGCTAGGTTTCAAAATGTCAATCAATCCAAACGGTCGCATTCTGTGGGAGGGTATCTCCCCTTATGACGGTTCCCCTATCGTCTGCATCGTCACCGGTCTCAGTCAGGGTTCAGCCAATGGCAAGACCGGGACCATGCTCCAGACTTGGATCCTGCCGCGTGATGTTAAGCCTAATGAAGCATTTAAGGACGGCCGGGGCCGTAGTGTTTGCGGCGACTGTCGCCATGCCGGTTACAACCAGGGCACGTGCTATGTCAAATTTTTCCATGCCCCTCTGTCAGTCTGGAATGCCTACCACCGGGGCAGTTATGCTCACATCGGTCAGGATTGGCACCTTTTCACGGGTCACGCCGTTAGGTTTGGCTCTGCAGGAGACCCGGCCATGGTTCCCGCTGATATCTGGCAACGCATCTTAGAATTCTGCGACAGCCACACCGGTTACAGCCACCAATGGCGCCAACCATGGGCGCAAGGTCTGAAGGGCATCTGCCAGGCGTCCTGTGACGGTTTCGCTGATTACCTGGCAGCATCAGAGGCCGGCTGGAAATGCTTCCTAGTGGCACCTAAAGGTGCGACCGCACCTAAAGGGATGGCACACTGTGCCGCCAGCATAGAGAAGGGCCAGAAAACCACTTGTCAAGCGTGCACGCTCTGCGACGGCGCAAGCGCGGACGTGTTCATCAATGCCCATGGCGCCAGCGCCGCTAAGGTCACAGCCTGATCCCTCCCCACACCGTCAACCCTCACCCTCCCCTGATCATGCCTCGCTTCAGTATCAACACCACCGACGAATACAGCCAACTCTACCCCGTGTGGGAATCTAACAACCTCTCGGAAGCATGGGACAAGCTGGATTCACTGACCGCAACCATGGAGGAGGCTCACCGGCCCCAATCGGATCAGTTGGCAGAGGTTATCCGGGGGCTACGGGGCCAGATTGACGAGGCCGAGGCAGAATCCAACGTTGATGCCATCGCTGAGACCCTATTTCCTGGGGGTTGATATCAACTCCCTTTTTTTACCCTTTTTTATTTGTTGACACCATGGGAAGACACAGAATCAGAGTCAGAATCACAGCAGGGGCGGCCCATTCTCGGGAGATGCTGGAGTGGATTGAAGCATTCGCCGCCCATCACCGCACCGACACCGGGGAACAGGCCTGGACGGTCTCCAATAGGTTCGAACCGGAACCCCTGGGGGACTTCGGACCCCTTCACAAGGCAGAAGTCGAGCTCACCCAGGCCTAGCACCAGGCAAACCACCCAGCCCAGCCCCTCCGGGGGCTTTTTTTGTGTCCAAACGCCGCGTATCTGCTTTAGACACAGGTACGCAGGGGGTAAGGGGCAGTCAGGGACAGGGTTTTGGGGTGTGTCCTAGGTATTGGCCAGGTTCTGGACCTACTCCGGGGACTCCAGGGGCGGAATCAACGCAGAAGTGGACCATATCGGGGGAATAATGTCAAATATTACAGAAATATGACAAAATATTGACAAATTGGCTGAAATACCCCCATTTTTCCCCTGTTTTGAGCAGTTTTTCCGGGAGGGGAGGCCCGGCGGGCCAGGTGACTAGTGCCCATGGGCCTGGAAACCGGAGGCGTAAGCGCCTGGGGAAAACTTTATTGCAATTCATTCTCAATAAACACTGGTCCGA
>Ga0070746_10000345_pt1 | contig 27584 bp, 28 predicted proteins | sample VirMetDEL_Mar_21_FD_77016 | JGI IMG/M metagenome (GOLD analysis project Ga0070746, IMG submission 77016) | Aqueous microbial communities from the Delaware River and Bay under freshwater to marine salinity gradient to study organic matter... | ecosystem: Environmental > Aquatic > Marine >...
AGGAATTAAATGGTTGGTCTATGCAAACAGTTGGTGTTCAACTGTTAATGGAAGACAAGGACATTTCTCGTAACATAGCCGAGCGTCTTGTTGATGCTTGGTGTATTAAAAAGGAAGTAAGTAGTGAAAAAGTTCGCAGTTGAATGGAATATCTTATGCTATGGTACTATTGGAGTAGAAGCTGAATGTGAAGATGAAGCTAGAGATTTAATTGAAAATAGCTCTGACCCCCAAGAAATGGCTCGTAATTGTTTTTATGACTACGATGTGCAAATTGAAGAAGTAAGAGTAGTAAAGGAAGATAAATAATGGCTATTACAGGGGTATTTCTATTGATAATTAGTTTAATTGTGTTTTATTTAATCGTAATAAAGGAGATATAATGGGTTTAGATATGTATTTAGACAGTCATCATTACTATGGCGGTAAGTATAAGAATGATAACGCTGATAAAGAGTATTATCAACACACATTAGAAGTATCTGGGGATTTTGCAAAAGAACGTGGTATTGATAAGAACAATATTGCTGAAATTGTATTAAACGTTGCTTATTGGAGAAAAGCAAATGCTATTCACGGATGGTTTGTAACTAATGTTCAAGATGGTGTCGATGATTGCAAAAGGGCTTATTGCAGTCCAAAACAGTTAAAAAAGTTGGTGTCAGTTTGTAAAGAAACACTTAAGGCATTGGATGATAAAGATTATTCTTTAGCTCTAGAGTTGTTGCCTCCAACAGAAGGTTTTTTCTTTGGAGACTATGATGTTACCAATGATTGGTATCGTCATGAGATAGAAGATACCATCAAGCAAGTGGAATTGGCTCTAAGTAAGCCAGGAGATACGTTTTACTATACAAGCAGTTGGTAGAGTAAGTGGGTAATAAGGGGGCGATTCTATGTCACCCCCTTATTTAATTAGAATCAGTTTTCTATAAACTGAATTTTTGATTTTACAGTTAAATTTAGCCAGTTAACCTTATTGTACGTAATCGTATGAACTTTATTTACCCCATCCTTACAAATATAAGTAACTGGAACAGGTAAATAATGATTGCCAACTATATTTTTAAGTGTATCAAATACATAAGGCATCGTTTTAGCGTGGTCTTGCATAATCTTTGCAGAATCAGAATCCAACAATTCATTAATTGGATGTGTATTTATATCTTCGCAGTTATCTCCTACACGAAAATAATTGCTTAATTCATCTTCAGTATAACCAAGTCTTTTTGCTAGTGGAGCCATAGTATCTATATTTGTAATAGAACGACCTATTTTAAAACCATTTCTTACTAGTTTGACATCAACCATATAATCAAATTCAAGCATATCCCAATGAGTACTTTCTGCTTGTTTCTCTCTTAATACACTCTTTAATTCGTCTATTTCTGTTTTTTGATAAGCTATCTTATCTTTTTGTAATCCTATTAAATAACGAGGGTCTATTTCGTCTTCTCCACTGGATTCGCTACTGGTTGAAGAATTAAAACCTATTGTCATCTTTTCTCCTTTTTTAAATAAATCACCGTATTTATGCACAACTTTTAAATAATTACTATCTCTTATTTCAGATTTTTTAGACACCCAAGCATAAAGAGTGTTTCTAGATATGCCAGTTTGCCTTGAAATCTCAGTGAGAGGTATTGGCGTATTGCTTAACCACTCTAACATATCATTTTTGCCCATATATACTCCTATATATTATTCCTAACCATACAAAATTAACAATAAAAATTGAAATTTGCCAACAAGTTTGTAAAAAATAGAACTTGTTATATATGTATACTTTAACTAACTTACAGGACAACTAACATGAGATTAGATACATTAATTACCACAGAAACAAAGAACAGCTTATTAAACCTTTCACTATCTCTTAAACGTAGTAATATAGACAGACAGAGAGCATTAGTTAAGGGAGATTATTACGCTGATGAAATAACAAAGATACGTCATCTTAGTAAAAAACAACTTGTTAAGTTTATTGAACAGAAACGTAATAAACCAAGTGTTAAGCTTGGTATCAAAATTGCCCACTCGAGCTCTACGAAGATGTATAGAATGCTGGATAGAAAAGTTCATCAAGATATCGAATTGATAAATTATGCTAGAAATCGTTTGTATGCTTCTTAACGAAGAGCACCCCTGGTACGCCTCCTCCTTCCTTACCCGATACTACAATTGGGGGCGTACCATATTTTTAATAGAATTATGAGTAACAAACAGATTGTCAAGTTAATCGAAGAACGATTAGAGCTTGGCAAACGAGAATACACCGAGCAATTGGATGTAAACGATGGTCGAAACTGGCTTCAAGAGGCACTTGAAGAAGCGTTGGACCTTTGTGTTTATCTAACTGCTGAAATACAAAAGAGAATAGAAAGACCTTATAGGTATATCGCAACTGCAAGGCTAGAAGACCACGATAATGGTCTTTATCAAATAGAATCAAGTGGACGCTTAACATGGCATAAAATACAGGAAGAAATAGCAATATTAATAAACGATGGAGCTTTTGGTGATGATAAAAACGATTGGATGTCTGTATACATAGACACTTGTGTCGAATTGACCCCAGATGGAGATACAGACGGTATATTCATTGATGGGTATCAAGAAGTTGATAGGTTGCTTTAAAAAGGACTACGAATGAGAAAAATATACAAAGTAATACTATTGCAAGATGGAATAACCACTGTTGACACAAGATTCTTTACAAGTGGAAAAGAAGCAATAAAATATGGAGAGTTTCAATCTAAAGCAATGTCATATGAAGAGTTTGACCATGCAGTATCAGTTACTTATGAAATAAAAGCATTGAGAAAACCCACTCGTCAAAAAGAATGGGTAAGGTTTATCAATCTTCATGGAACTGTATAATAAAAAAGCTTATGAATAGACCAACACAAACAAACATAAAAAAGATATTTAGAGAAGCTGGTGTCCAATTAGGCACCCAATCCATAAATATGATAGAGAAAGAGATGGTATTCCTTGCCCAAAGAATGGCTATTCGCTGTAGGGAAGGAAACCTTAAACGATTAACTCCAGAATTATTCTGGGTAGCAATGGGGAGACAAAATGGGTCATCTTATTGAAAATATGTTTTACTTGGGTGAAACCCCCTGGCATGGCTTAGGAACGCCATTAAAACAAGTTCCTACGATAGAAGAAGCGTTAGAATTGTCTGGTATGGACTTTGAGGTAAAAAAAGTACCTACTGTTTATCAAATGTATAGTGACGCAGGTGATTATATCTTAAAAGATACTGGACATTTTGTAACTATTCGTTCTGATACTAATAATCCAATAGGTAATGTTGGTAAAAAGTACGAAGTCTTGCAGAACCGTGATGCTTTTGCACCATTTGAGGTGATACAAGACTATGGATATAAATTGGAAACTGCTGGTGTGATTGACGAAGGAAAGAAAGTATGGATTCTTGCAAAGACTCCTGACACTTTTCAGGTTGGGGATGATATGATACAAGGCTTTGTCTTGTTGTATACATCTCATGATGGGTCATCTGGCAGTTGTTTTCGTGATACGTCTGTTCGTGTTGTGTGTAATAACACATTAACGTGGGCATTAGGGAAGAAAGGTGGCTATGAGTATAAGCTTAGGCATACCTCTTCTATTAATTCACGGATGAAAGAGTTAACAGGTAAGCTAGAAGAACATAAAGGAAATGTAGCACAAGCTATGGACCATATGAACCGATTCGTTGAAGTTGACATGACTCCAGAGACTCTGAAGTTATACATCGAATCTGTAATGCCTTGGTTAAAAGGCAGGCATAAAGAGTCTGTTCCAGAACTAGGAATATTTGTTCGTAACAGAGCAAAGCCTGTGTATGAAAAGATTACTGACCTATTCTACAATGGGAAAGGTAATAAAGGTAGGACGTTGTGGGATGCTTATAATGCCATTACTGAATTTCATGACCATGAGAAGAATCATAAAGACTGGGTAAAAGGTACTCAATTCGGTGCTTCTCATCGTGATAAGATGAATGCGTATAGAATAGCAACTGCAATGGCAGAACACAGTAGTAACAATACAATAATAAGTTATAACTAAGGAGTTATATGGAAGAAGAAAGAAATCTGTTCGCTTATAGTTTAAGAGAAGCAGATTACAAACCTTTCGTAGAAACCATTGGGGGAGGAAGCTTTGAGGCTTCCTACCTTTCATGGTCTGTTTGCTGGGATAATTTAAAATCATTATATCCCTTGGCTAGACACGAATGGATAATGTACACATATGGAGATAAACCATTTGCTGGTATTATGCAACCAGATGGTTCTGTAATTGTGCATTGTAAAATAACCTACGAAACAGAAGATGGTGACACGTTTGTACACGATGAATATCTTGCTGTTCGTGATAATAGAAATCAGTCAGTTCAGAATCCAAATTCTGCTGAAATGGAAAACACTTATCGCAGAGCGTTAGCAAAAGGTGTTTCAACTTTAACTGGGTTTGGTATTGAATTGTGGATGGGTGAAGACGTTAAAGAACTTCAACGACCTCAACAAAGAATGCTAAATGGCGATAGACCAACTCTAGGTGGAGTAACTGTTGACCAGAATGTAAAGTTGGACGCATTGATGCGTGACCCCTTAGCCAATCAAGAAGATAAAGATAGATTGAAAAAGATGAAAGAATCTGGTTGGGAAGGTGTTACAGAAGAGGTCGCTACTATTTTAATAGCTGATGTAAAAGAAGGTATCGTTCAAAATAGAAAGATTACCATGGCGAAAAGAAACAAGACGATTAAACTGATTGAAAATTCTGACTTAGATGCTGATAAAATGAACAAAGCGTTAAAATGGATACAAATTGACAAGAGAACAAATCTTGAAGTTGATACATTTTTAAATAAGAATAAACTAAAGGAGAAGGCACAAAATGCAATTCACTAATAGTAAGAGTGGTGGTGGAAATGGTGGCTCGACAAAATATCCTAAAGGGGTATTTGTTGACCTTATTACTATCACAAAAGCTGAGAACTCAGACTCAGAATGGAATGATTGTAATATTTTCATTGAAGGAGAATCTCCTCACGGAAAATACCCTAAGAAATTTTTCTTAGGTGGCAAACATCATAAAGATGGAAAGACCATGTTGGATTGGGGTAGCAGTAAGAACGATACGCCAAGTGGAAGTTGGAAAGTGTGTGCTTTTATCGAAGCTGTAACTGGTAAAAAGCCTAACGAAATCGAGTTAAATGACGATGGTAGTATAGCTGGAACTCAACTCGCTGACCTTTTAGGTCGTCAGGTTTATATCTTACAGTACGAATCCAATGGTAAATACTCTAGAGAAACTTGGTTTTACTTTGGAGATGTCGAAGGCGGTCAAGAATTCCTTCTTGATAAATGGAAAGGTATGTCTTCTCCCCCAAAAGGTTATAAGCACCAATCTGCAAACGGAGCTTTAAATAACCTATGGAATGAAGGAGCTGAAGTAGAAAAGAAAGAGGTCGGATTACCGTTTTAATGGCTTACGACTTTTCAAAAGTTATGGGTATCAAGGGGCGTAGCAATGAAGCTATGCTCCTTGAATGGCTAAAAAGCAGAAAAGACACCTTAATAGGTGCTCATGAAGTTCAATTAAGTGCTGTTGAGTATATCCGTACAATATTCCAGAAACCTGTCACACCAGATACTATATCTAGGTTGTGGAGAAAAATGAGAGAAGACTTTCGTACAGATAAAGAGAATTCAATTCTTTATCGTAGTGGTCTTACCTATGAAGAGCAACTTACCAATCGTGGAAAGCAGAAATACTATAGAGTGTCTGATGCCTGATAAACGCATGGTAGAAATTGCCACAGGGCACGTTTCCAATAGAAATCAAATAGCAGAACTAAGCAATATCAGTTCTTATATCTTTGAAGCAAACATGAAAACGGAAACCTATCATAGTTGGTATTGTTTCGATGAGCAATTAAAACAACACATTGATTCTGTAGGTACGATTCAAGGGTTTAATGGTGCATACTATATTAATAGTATCATTTTAGACTTTGACAAGAAAGACCTAGAAGATAAGGTGTTATACGATGCTGTTCATTGGCTTGTAAATACTGAAATGGTAGAAGACCTTGGCATCAAAGAGGAGCATATCCTTGTTTGGTATTCAGGTACTGGATTCCATATTGAGATTCCAAATCTGTTTGGGTTCAACCCCTCTACTACCTTGCCTGGAGTTGTAAAAGAAACACTTCAGACCATTTTCCCTGAATGTGACAATATCTATGATGGGGCACGTTTAATTCGTGCTCCATTTAGCTATAATAGCAAAAAGGGTAATTACAAGATTCCTTTTACGGTTAAAGGTTTTAATAGTTACGATATAGATACTATTAAAAAAGCAAGCAACGAAGGGTTTAAGGAAAAACATTTAAGCTCAATTGATTCCATTAGACAATTATGGGAACATCTTGAGCCTTATTTGCAGTCCTACATCAAATACCCTGAAACAAGGGTCATTGCAAAAGACACCGTTAGAAGTCAATTTAGAATTGACCCTAATTCAGTAGTTACTTGTATGCAAAACGTAATAGGAAAAGCTCCTGTTGTCGGTGAGCGTAATGATACTATGATGAGGGTTGGTTCTTGGATGAGACGTACTGGAATGCCTTTAGATGTTGTAAAGCATACATTAAGAACTTGGTCTGGTTTAGGCGAAGAAGCTGATGACTGTGCTAGTAAGGTATTTGAAACAGGATACGAATATGGATGCAATGATTACCTAATGGCTAAGCATTGTAAACCTGAATGTATATACTTTAAACATAAAGACTATTCAATGAATCTAAAGAACGCAGATGACATGGCTGATGAGTACGCTGAGTTTCTGCAAAAAGACTTTACGAATAGCTCGTTTAATTTTGCAGATATATACAAGATGAATCAAGACTTCTGGGTACTACCAGGGGAATTGGTTATTGTGTCAGGTAATACTGGTATGGGTAAATCTACGTGGGTAATGAACCTCGTAAGTAAAATTCCCCATCTTCCAGTAATGTTCTTGTCTTTGGAAAATCAACAACATTTGACGTTTAGAAGGTTTATTCAAATGTGTCATGGTTTAACAAAGGAAGAAGCAATGGCAGTCTATAGGGACCCTGAGAAAAAAAGAGAGTATCAAAAAGCCTTTAGCCATGTTCAAGTTACTTGTGAACCTCCTGAGTTATCCAGATTAATTGAAGGGATTGCTAGGAGTAAACCAAAAGTTGTTGTGGTAGACACAAGTGATATGATTTGGGTAAAAGGCATTCACGATGAAATAGGAAAAATGAATGAGATTATCAATGGACTTAAAGGTGTAGCACAAAATCAAGACTGTATAGTGATTGTAGTGCATCACGTAAACAAGGAAGCTCAGAATACTGGAGTAGTTCGTATGAGTAGTTTAAAAGGTACGAGCAATGTCTCTCAGAAAGCTGACAAAGTATTGGTAATCAATGGCGAAATGCACGAACTAAGAAGGAGTGTAACAAGTGAAAAAGCAAGAGATGAAGGGTATATGCAGTTAATGTTTGAATTCTCAAGAAAGGATTTTCTATTCAACCAGGTCTCAGGCGAAGGTGGTTTTAATGTTCAAAGTTAAAAAGCATTCTACTGACAAAGGGAGGTCAATAAGGTTAATTCTCCTTTCTTTATTCTCCCTTGAGTTAGGCTTGCACGATTTAAATGGAATGCATTTAAGTGCTGGACTAGGCGTGGGACCTGTTGAATTATCCATGTCATTTCATACGTGGGATAAATGGTAATGAAAGAAATCTTTACAGAGGAATGCATTACCAATCCTACGTATTTAATACATTGGTGTGATAACGATGAACATAGAGAACACGTTGAAATATATATGGACTCAAAAGACAATAGAAACGAAGCTCATTTGAGGTTCGAGGAATTATTAACTCAAGATAATGTCAGTGATGCTAATTGCTGTATTGTAGATAGAACAACTGAACATTATCCGCAACTAACTAAAGGAATTCAAAATGACCCAGAATGTTAAAGGTGAAATATGCTAGTTAATACAACATTTCAAGATATTTGCTTTGCTGTGGACCGTCTATGGACTGTCCTAAATGAAGCCAAAGGTTGGGATGATAAAAATAGTATCAGCAGTATAAATAGTGAAAATTGGAGCGAAATAGTAGACGCTATGAAAAGTCTCGAAGAAGAACTAGAAATAGACAGAGATGAAAATGGCGAATATTATTGCACTGCAATATGAGCAATCCTAGTAAACGTAAAGGGAATGCATTTGAACGTGAATTAGTACAAAACGCTAAGGGCTGGGGTTTCTCAGCCCGAAGGGCGTGGGGTTCTAATGGGCGGTCTTTGGGTATGCACGAAGAAGTTGATTGTGTAATTGAAGACTATACCGTTCAAGCAAAAATACGTAAGACACTGCCTAAGTATCTCAAGTGTGAGCATACTGATATAGTGGCATTTAGAGAAAGCAGAGGTACTACCTATGCTTTGATGCCAATGGACACTTTTTATGATTTAATAAAAAAACTTAAAGGATAATATGAAAAACAAAAAGAACATGGTATATGTTGATTTTGGCAAATGGAATGATGAAATAAGAGAGACAAATGGTCTAATAAGAAACGATACAATAGTCAAATTAGACATTGAAAGTTTAATGATGGGTAGTATAGAAGAAAATGTACAAGCTACATTAGATAGGCGTTGTAAAGACGATGGTGGAATACAATTTGAAGGCATCATAGCTATAACTACTCCATATCTTAAAGAAGAAGAAATGGATTTAACAACAACAAGGATTCTTTGCAATAATATGTGCACAGATGTGACCTGGTTGTATAAACCTACAATGGCTAATTAATTATGCAATGGGCTATTGATGCTTTTTGTGGATTAAACACAAAAAAAGGAAAAAGTAAAGTTGTTGAAACATCGGCAGGAAAATATCAAAGAAAACTATCGGATAGAATGAGTTACTGTGTTTCTTGTGAATCAGTATGGGAAAAAGACAGAAATCAACCAAACTATATATTTAAATATCAAGGATTCCCTACATGGGGAATCAAACGAAAGGAGTGTAAGTACTGTGAGTAAAATAGAATTTGTAAAACCTGTTTTACATATTGATAAATTTTTTAAAGTAGCAGACTATTTAATAACGTCTGATGATTATGAGCTTAATCAGTTAGGTAGAGTTATGCGTAGTACCTATGAGGCTCAAATGGTAGAAATGGAGGAACGTGAATGTAAGCCAGAAACGGACATAGAAAACTACAATCCTAATGATTGTAAGTCTGGCGTGTGTGATTAATCCCAGCATCACGTTTTGGGGGATAAGGTTGCTATGAATAAGGCTCTCCGCATAGAGTATTCATACAGTGAATTAACACCTATGCTTTATCCCCAAATTAAATGGGTTAACATTGTTTTGTTGATGTCAAAATATTAACACATAAGACATAAAATAACTAAAACGTTAACCCAGAATATTAGGAGGATTTAAAAATCATAAAAACTTTTTTTATTGCAGTAAAAAAAGGGACAATGATAACTAGAGGTTGGCACCAAAAAGTTAAATCCTCCTATAAACTTTAAACAAATAAGGAGTAAAACATGAGATATTATTGGGAAGCATTATTTAGCGTAGAATATTTCCCTTACTGGGAATTCAGTATGCTAATGGTACTAGGATTAAATCTTAGTGCATTATGGAGGCTTCACGTATTGGAAAATAATCTAGATGGATTAATTGAAGAAATGTGGGGTACTATTAAAAAAACCATGGTAAAGGATAAATAAAAATGGCATTAAGCATAATGATAGGACCAGATTGGTTGTCTTATTTTGAAATAATATCTAAATCTATGTTTTACATAGGTGTAGGATTTGGAATCTTAACTTTATCCGTCTTTAAGTGGATGGATTTTCTTTGGAATAGATAAAAGGAGTTTGTATGTCGTCCCTCAAGCGAGGGGCGAGTGGGAAGTTAAAGGAAAAAAAAGATTCACGAACGCAAGCAAGAGCAAAAGATATAATATATTATTTAGGCGAAGGATGGATAGATATAACGTTAATTGCCAACGAAGCTTGCACAACTTATTATAGAAACATAGGTACTTCATCGTATCAACCTAAGCGTTGCCCAAAATGTAAAATGTACTGGGTCAACACCGTTGTTGATTCAAGTGGTTCTATAAAGCCGAGGAAACTAGATAGTCATTTTTACAATATACCAACAGAAAAAGAAAAATGTTGGAAATGTTAAAGCGTAAAATCCTCTATATCGTCCACTAATAAAGGAGCGTAATGGTCTTGTGTTGTTTTTACGCAACTGTGACCGAGTAATTTGCTTAATTGATATATAGGCATACCCTTTTTTATTAGATTTAATCCAAATGTCCTACGTAGGTCGTGAAAACGAGCGTCTTTTATATCAAGCCTACGTGCGTTCCACTTAAACTTCTTTGTAATAAAATCTAGCGTGTAGCTCCATAGTTTTTCTGTAGAAGCTAATACCCCACGTGCTTGTGCATTAAGCTTTATAAACCTTTCTCCACTTTTTCCATAGACCTTCATTCTAGTTGGCTCTATATAATAAGGTTTAATATTGGTAAGCTCTCCCCTCCTAGCTCCTGTGTAATAAGCAAATCGAATAAACTCTTGAAATTCGTCATCTTGAAACTCGGTTAGGATTATAGAAATTTCTCTTTCATTAAAAACCCTGGTCCTTCCTTTTTTCTTATTTACTTCCATTAGGTTTAATTCAGTTCTAATGCCTTTTGATATCCCCCAATTTACGCAAGCATTAATTCTTGTCTGATAGCCCCTTGCTGTTTCTTTGTTTTCAGGCAATACACGGTTTTTTACAAAACTATTTAAAACGTATTTTGTAGTTTGTTTGCTTGCTTCGGTCCATTTACTTAATACATCTTCATCGTTTAAGTATTTTTTTACAAGGGTAGAAAAACTTTCGTATGTTTCTTTGGGTTTTGGTGCGTAGTAATCACTTAAGGCTTGATATTCCAACGCTGTATGTAATTTATTAGCAGTGTTTTCATTTTTAGTGTGAACTGGGAGTACTACCCTATGACCTTGTATCTGTTTTCTGTAGTAAATATTACCAAATGAGTCTTTATACAGATTTCTCTTTAAACGCATGATTTGCCCCCTTTATGGCTGTTATATGGCTATTGCTATAAACTCTAGGGCTTAGTAAAAAGTACTGTCACGTCAAGTGGGCGATGACGGAGTCGAACCGCCGACCTCTACGATGTCAACGTAGCTTAATGACTGTAGTACGAGTTACTGTTTGCCCAAACATAGGGCGTAATCTATTACTTTTCTTCGTTTTGTGGCAATACCGATGGTGCTAATAGACCTAGTTGCCAATTTTCTCTTAGCTTTGCTTGCCATTTAGGTGATAATGACTTCATTGTATAATCTAAATATTTGCTATCTAAAACGCCCAATCCCATATCATCCCTAGTTGGGTCTATTAAACCCCTAGCTCTTCTTAACCTATTCATCATATCGACATTGGTTTTGTAATTAAATAACGCTTGAGCACCTATTTTGTCTTTAGGACCAATGCTAAACATCTCTTGGTATCCCATAGGGGGACCAGAATCGAACTTAGGGTCATTGTACCCTAGCGTTCTTACTGTTTTTTCATCCAATCTAACATCGCTATGCAATCCAGGTCCTCTATACCACGCTTTTGCAACAGCATCATTCTGAATTCCGTGTTTTCTTATTTCAGCCTGTGATGGAACAGGTAAACCAAAGTCTCTATACTGTTGCCTTATCCTTTCAATGTTATTGCCAATGGTCATATTTGTATAAAAATCATCATTTCCCATTGCTTTCATATCTTTTAATCTTTCTGGTACTGCCCTTGCTCCATGTGTCTTAATAGGATACCTTGTTACGTCCCAGACTCTAAGCCCTCCACCTGTTTGTCCTACTTTATAATGCCTATCTGGGTTATCCCTTGCAATTCTTTGAATGCCTTCTATTGCCTCACCTGGGTTATCGTATTTTATTTGCATTGCATCAGAATAATGCTCTCCTTTAAATCCACTGGGAGTGCCAAGGTCTATGTCATGCATTAATCCTCTTTGGGAAAGGTATTGCAATTGGTTCACAGCATTTTTATCTACTACGTTTCTAAAGCCACCCATTCCTCTTATTTGGTCTAAGTTCCAGTCCATTGGAATGTTATCACCTAATTCATCTACAAACCAAGGGTAGTCATCACCTTGTCTTTCTAGGCGTTTTAAAAATTCACTATTGTCAATAACCTCAGGAAGCTTAGTATGCGGATTATAAACAACCTGTTTGTTATACTCTCCTAAATTACGAGCTTTTATTTTTGCATCGTCTAAAGCTTTTTTTGACGTTAATTGCTCAGGAGTTAAAGTTAATCTTTTCTTAGTATCTTTTATTGTCCCTTTAAATAGGTCAAAATCACGTGGGGTGCTTGAAGCTACTGTATGTCTGGGGATGTCTATGCTTTTAGGTGTCACAGAAACGTTGTTATAATAATCATATGTTTTGTTGCTTGGGGCGTATGCCAATGAGGCATTCTCTGCTGGTATCGTCTTTTTTGGAGACCTACCTAGTAATGCCCCACCTATTAATCCAAGTGCTGGATTTTTCATAGCCAAAGCATCTGTAGCAATGCTTGCTACCGCACCACTAGGAGAAGGATATACTTCTGTGGGAATTAATGCAGGATTTCCAGCTTGTATAATTTTACCTTCTTCAGTTACTGCAAAATTTCTTCTTTTAAACTCTTTATTACTTAAAGGAGAGGTCATTTCTGAATCTTCTACGCCATAATACTTTGGTCCTGCAAGACGCACTCCTTTAGATTTGAATTTTATGCCTAAGCTTTCAAGTAAATCTCTATAATATTTTTGCTCTTTAGGTCCCATCGTTATCTTTCCTTATCATAGTTCCAAATTTATGGACAGGGATACCAAACATAAATTCAGCAGTCATTTCTGGTCTTTCTAGAGTCATGATTGTACTTCGTGCCAATCTTCCAAATGGTAACATTGTCCAAGTATAGTAGTTTGCCCATCGTTCCCACTCTCCATTTATAAGAGCAGTCATAAGTGGCATCCAGTATCTATGTATAGGAGCAGTTGCTACTTGTAATGGTGCAAGTATTGGAGAAGGATAAGCACTAAAGAACGCTCTTTCTCTTGCTTTTTTATCTCCAAATAGCCAATCAGCAGTATCTTGTACATAAGATAAAGGCGGTGGAAGAATGCTATCAAATAAAGAACCAACAAATACTTGGGCTAAAGCAAAAGTAGATAAATCCATTATGGCTAATCTTTTTAACCTGTCGATAGATTTCTTATCATTGAATCCATAAATCTTTGCTTGTTTGTAAATATCTCTTCTAAAACGAATAGAATTCCACATAAAAGGTTGAAACCTTGTAAACACTTTACCCATTGTAGACCTAGCAACAGCAGGTCTATTTACGTTGTGATATAAAAACTGAGTAGCTTCTACTCCCTTTAATGCCATTCCTGTTAAATAAGGATGGTCAAAGGGCATATTAGGTATTATTTGCCCCAATGCTTCTCTTGCATTTAAGTAATGAGCAATAAAAGCGTCTGTACGTAGAGTTCTTTCTGATGCTCTCATAAACCAACCACCAGCAGATAGGATAGAATCTGTTACTTGGTATTTCTTAGCTAAGTCCATTACAGTAGCATCAGTAATGTCTCTTTTAGAAAAAACTTCCTTAAAGAAAGGCTTTAGTTTTTTAATGTCCAATCTTTTATCCATCATTGCTTCGTTAATGTAAAAAGATTCTAATGCACCTATCTCAGCTACCCATCTATGTATGGTATTCCTATCTGTAATTGGAGTCCCATCTTTTAATTTTGCTCCTGCAAATACGTTATTGACCAGCCATTTAACATCTCTAGCCCTTTTAAATTTGCTAAAACCCATATTCGTAATAGTGTTTGAGCTACCACCTACTACGTTACCTAAGTATGTTTTAGGATGAGCAAGTAGAGATATAAGAGACAATTTTGATTCATAAGCACCTATGTTATTTAATATCTGGTATAAGACTTGATGTCTTGCTTTCTCAGAAGTAGGTAAATCCATTCCAAATAACTTTGGAGCCTTAGGTGTTCCATGAAACTTCTTACTAATTCCTGGTATAGCCCATTTGTTTAATTGCTGTGATTTAGCATCTAAGTATTCCACCATATTCTGGTCAGACATTCTGTATTCTAAATTTTGCAATGGATTGAACAAAGACGTTCTAGTGCCATACTGTTTTTTTATTTTATCGTCTCTTTCTATTTTTCTTTTATCCCATTCTTTTTGTATGCCTTCAGGGGATTCTTTTATTCTTTGTTTTAATTTTGCTCTTTCTACTATGGTCAGTCCAGTATACTTTGTAGGCAATGCATTGGGTTTTCCCATTAAGCTACTAGCATACTTTCTCATTTCGTTAACCCACATATCGCCCATTTCTGGGTTCTCTTTAACAAAAACATTATTCTGTTCGTAATTATTAATGACCTTACGGAATGTCAAAGCATTCATATTCTTAAATAAGGAGCTTACCCATTGGTTTGTGTAAGCCTCTAGTACTTCAAAGCCATAACTAAAGTGAGGAACGTGAGTATCGCCTCTTTGTTGTCCTGTACCTGGTCTATATTCAGCGTTAATATCTTTCCACTGTTCTTTTCCCTTACGGAATTCAGCGTTTAAAAAGTTTACAAGGTAATCAGATTGCCCATTAGCACTTTCTACTCTTTGCCCAAGATACAATTGATAGTCAGCATTTTGACTTGCAAGTTTTAGGTCTATAAGGGTTTGCTTTATGTTGTTTGCTCCATAAACCCCCCAGATTTCCTTTTGTTTTTCTTTAGGCATTCTACCTGTTAATGCTTGCAATTCTAGTTCTTTGAATTGGTAACGCTTAGGTATTTTATAAACGGAGTCTTCTTTAACGGTCTTACCACCTTGAGTTAGGTCATTTACATAGTTTTCTAATTTGGCTTTTAACTTTAACTGCTGTTCTTGTACCCAAGGTTTTAATTTTTTAGTATCGTGATTCATTTGGGGGAAATACTCTGTAACAAATCCATCCTTACCTTCACTTCCTACTCTACCTATGCCAAAGAATTCATTTGCCTTTCTCCAAGCAACCCTAGCATTTTTTGCTTCATCTGAATTTCTTTTTATTTTTTTACTAAGTAAGTGTTCCTCCATCGCTATTTCATGCTGTACTCTGTTTAATAATTCAGTACTCATAGGGTTGTTGCGATTGCCTAGCATTTTATTTAGGGCATTTACACCAAAGGTTTCTACGTTGTCCATAACCTTTTTTTGAAAGTTTTCTATATCAAATCTTCCATTTTTATCGTATCGTATAAAGTCATGTATAAATAAACCGTTACCAGCCCATTCCATTTTCTCATCAATACGCTTCCAATCAACTCTTTGGAATTCACCTTCTGCATCAATGACTCCAGCACCTAAATAGCTTTCATAAAAGTTTTTTAAAAATCTTCCTTGCTGTTCTTGAATGTCTTTTATCAGTTCTTCTGATGTTCTTTCTATTACTTTCCCATTTCTAGTTATTTTAAATGTTTTTCCTTCGTATTTACTTTCCCAGAGTTTCAATGTATTTGCCCATTCCTGTTCGTAAAAAGCAACGTCTTCTGTTTTCCACGCTCTTTCACGGTTCATACTCTTTTGAGCAAACATAAACAAGTCAGTAAAGGATTGAATGCCATTTGGTATAGCTTCTAATTCAGCTTTAACAGAAACTCCTGTAAATAAAGACTCTACCATGCCATTTTTAATTGAATCTTCTAGCTCTCTCATTTGACCTCCAACCTTCTGAAGAAAGGACATAGAGGACAAAGGCACTTTAATGGTTGCAAGACCAAAGTCTTTGGCATTGCGTATAGGTGTTTTCATTTTAAACAACAAATCAAGGTCGTGACCAGCTTGTTTTTTTCCTACTGTATCTGGAAATAAGAAGTTGTATAGTTTTTTTACTTTGCCTGTCTGATTGGTAGAGTTAACTATATCTTTTAAAAACCTGTTAAAGTTTCTTATATCATCCCATGTTGCCATTTTAATACTAGTTGGTCCATCTCCTTGTTGTGCTTTCATGTAAGTATACAGGTCCTCAAATCGAAGAATTGCACCATCAGGTAAGGTCTTTAAGCTTTGCGTAATGCTCCTTAATACTTGAGGAATATCATTGGGTATGTTTTGTGCTTTGCCTTTTGTTTCTTTTGCTACTTCAACACCACCTACTTCTGTGGGTTTAAACAACCTGTCAATTTCTACTTCAGCTATTCTTTCTCCGTCAATATTGCTATCTATTTCTCCTAGCTTGGTATCTTTTTTTGATTTTGATAGATAATCAGTAACTTCTTTTCCAGCCTTCTCAGGGCTAACAGTATTTAATAAATCAAAAGTATCAGCATACCCTTTCATAAACTGAGCTTTGACACGGTCAGGTATCGCATCCATTGACCAAATAAATCTAGGTGTGCTGGTATTTTCGTATTGAGCCCTTGTTCGCTCTTTTTCAGCTTTTAATATTTCTACCTTATCAAGCTCGCCTCTTTTTTCAGCAGTGGCTATTCTTCCATTTAAATTTCTTATTAGTCCCTCTAATCGAACAGGTTGAGGACGTAAACTTGATAAAAGGAAATTATAGTAATAATCAACCGCTACCTCTGGTTTGATTTTTAGTTCTTTTGCAATCTTACTGATTTCAACTACGTCTTTTCTAATAAGATTGTTTGCTTCCTGTTCGTTTTCAAACACACGTTGATTCTCGTTTCTAAAAGTATGGTTAAACTGTATCTTTATTGCTTCTGCTTGTCTTGCTATAATATCCCTTAATACTAAGAACTTACTTTCAGATTGAGTCTTTGGTTGCTTTCCAGCTTGGATATCGTCTACTGCTTTTTGTATTTGCTTGGACCATTTCTCATTTTCAAGAATCTCAATATTATTACCAGTTATTTGCTCGCCATTAACAATACGATTGGCAATCTCATTGATGCGTTCATAAGGAATTTGACCTTTTTCTACAGTATGCCCTGCTCCTTTTAATGCCCTATCTAATGCCTTGCCTTTCATATTAAGCTGTAAAGCACTCCAAACATCGTAAGAGTCGTTTATCTTGTATTCTTTTTCAACTCTTGAGCTATAACGCATAATAGGTTTAGGGTTTTGACCTGGTTCCCATCTTTTATTACTGAACATATTATTAAAAGTTCTTTGAATCTTTTTTCCAGTATCGCCCAGCCTTACTTCTAAAGGTGTTAATCCTTCGCTATTAGGAGACTCTAAAGCTTCCCATAAAAAATCTCTATAGGGTTCTTTATCTTCTTTCCTTCCTCCTTTTTCAGGGACCTGACCAAGTTTTTTACCACTCTTTGTTATAAAATCAGGATACTTTTTCATGGCACCATATACTGCCTTATAGTCAATACTATAATACAATGGCATTACTCTTAGGTTCTTTCTAGTAATGTAGTTTAAAACGTTCTTGTCCCTTAGTAACTCCCTGCTTAATAACCTTATGGATTCCCTGTACGTCTCGTAATTAAAATGACGTAGAGGGTCAATGTTCATTTCATTTTGACTTACTTTATGGGCAATATCTACGATAGCACTCATTGTCTTTGGGGCTCCAGTAAAAGGTCTTACAGCGTCTTGTATCTCTGAAATAGTAAACGCTCTATTGTTTGCATAATCATAACCATACAACTTTCTGTTTAACTCATGTAGATGTTTATACTCTAAAGAATTTTTAATATCCTGTAATGTACCTTTCCTTGGTTTAGCTTTTTTATTACTTGGAATAAAAGTAAGTTTTTCAAAAGCAGAATTAGTTACAATTTGTATTAATTCTTGAGGGTTAGCCATATTCCAATAATTTGCACTATCAGCAGTTCTACTATGTGCTTCTGTACCTACTACATAATATCCATCTTCTTTATATAGTTGCTTTTCACTAGTCTTTCCTACAAGGGTACCTACCCATTTTGTTTGTCCTTCTCTATTCTTTTTATAAATATCAACATTTAGATTGCCTTTTTTATTGGTAATTATATCTGCTAAAACATTTTGCAAAAACGATTTTGCATTAACAATTTGTTCTAATCCTTTTTTACCTTCATACGCACTCATTCCTGTTTTGCGTAAAGCACCAGGAGACCATTGACCCAATGGATTGTTTTTTACATAGTCTAAATCTGCTTTAGAAACTTCACTTTTAAAGAGCTTGTCCATCTTTTCTGCTTTATTTTCAAAGAAAATGCTCTTATCACCCTTAACTCTTTCTAAAAAACTGTCGTTTTTGACCAAATCTTGCATATATTTTTCAGGCAAACCCTGATAAAAGAACACTTTATCACCATCTACGTCTGCACCGTCAATATAAAAGTGGTCTCTGCCCCTCATATAAACGCCCCAATTGGCTAAATCAACATCTGACCTAGCAAATCCATCAAACAATAAGCCTCTTGTGCCTGAAATAGCGTTTGCTGGTACCCTCATAACCGCAAACATTAGCTTATTTCTCATTCTAGCTTTTAATAAAGGCTCTTTTTCAGCCTTAAATTCCTCCCAAGCTTTTTCTAGTTCTATTTCTTTGTCTTTTCCTATCCATTTTACCTTCATTTTTCTGTGGCTATGTCCCACTTTAAAATGACCAACTTTTCTTTTGACCAATTTGCCATCTTCAAAAAAATCATAGCTTGTATTCTTTTTAATACCCCCAGTTAAGGATTCCATTACTGGGTCTACACCAGCCACCCAGCCACTTCCTGAGTTTTTCCATTCTGGATTTGTGAATTTATTCATACGATAAATATGAACAGACTTCTCGTATAAACTGTTGTTTATGATGGCAGATACAGGATTATAACCAGTAGCTCGATACCATCGTTCAAAATTATTAGCATATTCTTTTAACTCTTCATACACAGCACCTTCAAATTCTTCTGCTTTTTCTAGTTTTTTAATCTTTTTAAAGATATCCTTATTCAAAGATTCGTGCAGTTTGTGATTTGGGTTATTAATAACTCGAATAAAGTCTTTATCGCTTAATTCTGATACTTTAAAACCTTGAGGTGGTAATGCATCAGGGTTTTCTTTAAGGGATTTTATATAGTTGTTTGCAATATCAGAACCATGAACAGTTTGGTGGTGAATAGCATCCATGAATTCTTGATAGCCTTCTTTGCTCATGGTCAAGCTATCAAAGAAAGAATGCATTTGTTTTTTTATAGTAGTGGGCTCTGCTGAATGTTTATCGCCATACACTCCAAAGTTAATTCTAAAGTCCTCTACTTTCATTTTTAGACTAGGACCATCGTAATCCTTTATTTCGTATTTACCATTCTTCTTAGCCTGCCCTCTATATACTTTTGTTCCTTCTGGCATAGCTTTAATTGCAGAGGTTACTACTATCATTGAATTTTTACTAGGCATTGCATCGTTGTAAGCCTTTGCACCAGGATGAACTCCTCCTTTAACTAAGAATAAGCTTCCATCTGGCATGGTAACTGCTACTGCTGGTTTCATATGAGACATATCTGTCCCTTTAAATCCGTTTGCCTCCATAAACCTTTTGTACAGGTCTGAATGCATAACCAACCAGCCATCAATCTTGCTTTCCCAAGCCTGCTTAACCAGTTTTCCGTTCTTATCAACAGTCCAGAATGTTTCTGGCTGTTTTCCTTCTACATTAAGCCACTTTTTACCAATCTCGCCAGCTCTACTCAGTAAGTTCTTTTCTGCTTCTATGGCTATAATATTAATTTCACCAGTACCCTTGGTGATGTCTTTAAAGAATTTAGAGTCTTGTTCGTAGAATGACTTTGAAGACAACAATGCTTCACGTTTTACTCGAGCAATAGCACTTTTAAAGTTCCAATTCTTTTCATAGAGATAATTCGATTTGAATGCCTTATTATATAGATTACGTAATCCTTTATTTTCAATAATTGCTTTGTCTTTTACAGGGTCATAACCCATAGTTTCTAACCAGACTTTATAATCTTTTTCAATGTATTTATTAAGAAGGTTTTTGGTAATTAACTTACTGTTTGATTTCTTTACGACTTCATTTATAATTGTTTTTAATTCAAAATTTTGGGTTTCAGGGTGGTACTCATAGATTCTTTCAACCCCTCCATCTTTTTTGGGTATCTTGAGGTACTGATTTTTTTTATTTAATCCTTTGGTCACATTTAGCCAGTCTTCTTTTGACATGACCATTTCAAATTGTCTTGTTTTACTATTCCATACTCTTTCATATGGTTTTAAAGTGACGTAAGTATTGCCTTTTTTGTCAACAATCTCTGCGAATTCTCTTACAGTAACCTCATCTCCCCAAAGTTTTTCATGCATTTTTTCATCAGCAGACCTAGGCTCATACCCTACTACCTTTTTCTTTAGGGCATTAAAGCCCCATATGCTCGATGTTTTTTTCTTTGTTTTATTAAAGCTAACAATAGGTCGTAAAATGCCTTGCGATAGTCTTGTGAACATTTGGGTTAAACTGTTCTGCATTTCAGGGGTTACTCTAATTCCTGGAAATTTGTCTTGGACGATTTGTATGTATTCTTTTACCATTCCACGAACAGGGATGAATCGTGTATCTTTTTTACCACCTTCTGTCTTTGGGATTAACTCATTGTAAGTTTTTACAGCGTGCTCTAGCACTTCATTGCCATCGTAAATATCGGATTCTTTTTGCAGTTGATTTAAAAATCGTTTTATTACTGGTTCAACAATTACTTCAGGTTGGTCTGAAAGGATTACCTCTTCTGCTTTAAGTATATCTTGACTGGTTACTTCTATTTTTTCTTTTGGTAGTTCTTCAAAATGCTCTTTAATTCTTTTTTCAAGTGGGTCTATGTATCCTTCTTTTACTTGTGCAAGCTCTTCAGGTGTAAGCTTATCTGCAATTTCCTTAACCTTTCCTTCTGGTTCAATCTTAGGGTCACGTATTTGCCTCATAACCCCTTCAGCAATTATATTCATTTCTTGCTGTTTTCTATAAGACCTAGGTACCATATCAAGTAACTCTGCTTTTACTTCTGCTATTTCGTGAGGTTCAAGGTTTTCTACTTTCTTTCCAAAATCTTCTGCTTTTTTATTTAAAGCTTCATTGTAAGGCTCTACTATTTTTTCTGCCAACACTACACTTGCTACAGAATCTGGGTCATTTCTATCTAATTTTGAATTTTCCATTCTATCCCAGATATCACCTATATGCTGAGAATACTTTTCTTTAACAAGTTGTTGAGATTCCAATGGTAATTCTTTATATGCTTCAGAATTAAGCATATCTCTCATTTCTGTAAAGTCTCTTTTTAAAATACCGTCTTCTTTCTTTTCATTGTACCTATTAAAAAATTCTGTTGATTTCTTTTCTACAACACCGTGAGCACCATACCCAAAAAAAGCACCCAATCCATATTCATATATTTGCGTAGCAGTTGGAGCACCTTGAGCTGTTGCCATTCCACCTTGAAATGCAGAACCTAATGCTCCTCTTAGGATTTGCCCTCTATTATCCCATAATGTATTAGAAAATTCTTTAGAATGTTGCCATAAGGAACGTTTCCCTGCGTCACTAACAACTTTATTAGGATGTTGAACCATATTTCCTATACGAACAAAGTTTCCCAATCCTCCAAAGAATCCTCCTGCAACTGCTCCAAATATTAAATTATCTACTTCATCATCTTGCCCATTCCACATACCACTTACAGCACTTGCCACAGATAAATGCTGTGCTTGAAATGCCATATCAATCAACTTAGCTTTATGAGTGACTGCTTCACCTGCCTTAAGATATTTCCCAGCTTCAAAACCAGCGTTTGCCATTATCTTTTTTGTGGCATCTACTGCCTTATCGCCAACGAATAAAGGTACAGATTTTCCTTTTTTCATAGCCTGCCCAACGCTACCTACAGTTTTACCTGCAGATTGAAATCCTCTAGCAACTTTTCCAGTGCCCATTAACCCCAGCCTTGCTATACCTGAGCCCCCAAATGAAACAAGGCTACCAGCCATAGGGAATGCAAATCCTAATAAATGCCCTACGCTGTGGGCAATAGATTGAAATTCGTCTTGTGGGTCTTCAGACCAGCCACCCATTGCAATAGGACCAAGAAACCCTTCTGTAAATCCTGAACTAAACTGAGATAGAACATTGCTTTGAGGAGCGTTTTGAGGTAGCTCTGTACCTTTCTTTCCAAAAGGCACGCCATACAATTTAGCGTATCTTTCTAATTCAGAAGCTTCTTCTGGGCTAAAACGAGAGTTGTTAAAACGATAAGCTCTTAATTTTACCCTAGTTTCATAAGGGGTCATTTACTTAATTGCTCAATTAACTTTGTAATAACGTCTCTTTCCAAGTCTCTTATCTCTTTTTTCTTTGCACCTTTAGTAACACCATAAGAATCATAAAGTTCTCGTTCTTCAGGAGAAATCTCATATAACTGGTCAATGCTTTTTTCTCCACCAGAAAGCATGGTCCTATACGTTTCTAGCTCTTCAATAATTGCTTTGGCTGATTGTCCCTGAGGGTCTGTGCCTCCGCCTAGTCCAAAATCGCCATCAGTAAAGTCATCGTAAATACCACCAGTCTGCCTTTCACCTGCTTCATTATACGTAACTCCAAGTTTTTCAAGCATATCGTCTACTAATTTGACCATACTTTGTCTTTTTGGGTTACTGGCAGGAAGCTTGATGGCTGTATTTATTGCAAAATCCAATGGTTGTCTTTCATTTGTCTTAGCATCATTGTAACTATCAATAATATCTGATTCATTTAGACCCATAAAAGGAGACTCATCAAAGAACTCTCTTAATTTTTTACCTCTTAAATGCTCAAGGTCAATAGGAGTTGACTTTGCATCTGCAATTCCCTGATTACGCAACGCCATTTTAGCCTGTACTGCACCGTATTTCTGGTCAAGAGATGAAATGTCATCTGCTATTCCTTGTGTAGCAAGAGAAGTTTGAGCAGGAATAAGCCCTAAAAGAGACCTGGTTCTTTGTAAGTCCATGTCATGTGCTTGACTATCGTCTTGCATCACCTGTTTCATTGAATCTATCGTTGATTGATTCTTTGTGCGTAAAGAGTCTGCAAATAACTGATTTTGTTGATAGCTATCGTTTGCTAATGAATCTTGCATTTGAAGTTTACTCATCTCTGCATCTCGACTTAATGAGTCTTGAAGCAGTGCGTTCTCTCTATTTAAAGAGTCTTGCAACCTCATGTTTCCCATGCCCAAAGAATCTTTTAATAAGGTAATATCCTCATTCGCTTGAATCTGTTTATCGACAGCATCGCTTTGCATACTGCCTTGCATTGCCCCACCTAAAAGCGAGCCTAATATTTCTAATACTGCGTCATCTTGTGCCATGTTATGAATTCCTTATTGATTCTTGTTCTGCTTTTAAATTAGCTATTTGGTCTTCTTGAGCCCATAATCTGTCTTGTGCCTTGCCAATTGTGTCTGTTAATGAAGCGTTTGTGTTATTAACTGCTGTTGAAATTTGATTTTGAAAATTAAAATTCTTTCCTGTGTCAGTAGCCAGAGTAAGAGGAGAACCAGAGTTCTTACCTTGAAGAGCATTCCAATCGCTCATGGTCCTTCTATTAAAATTGCCCATTGCGTTTGGAAAAATGTCTCCTTTTCTCTTTTCTATATTTGCTATTTCCCTACTAATACTTGAAATCACATTTCTTTGTTTTCTTGCTTTTGACCCACCAAGAAATGAAAAGAAACCGTCTCTTCCAATCCAAGTATCCCACCATCTTCCAGCTTTACTTCCTGAACCAAGAGCCCATGCTTCTGCCTCATTGTATGTTTTAGACATTAGTAACTCCCTTTTATTTTTGTTGCTCCACCTTTACCTTTATTAGCCATAAATAATGTCCCTGCTAATAAAGCCCAACCCACTGGTCCCATTGATGTTAATGCTCCTTGAACTGCGGTACCTGCTCCAGTTAGCAAGCCTCCAGTTTTTGCAAATCCAGCCTTTGTTGCCAAGCTTCCTAAACCTGTAACTGGGGAAGTTATTCCTTTTGCCACAGCTTGCTCTGCACCTCCTAAGAAAGTAGCTGAATCATCACCGTAAGTAAGCACTTTGGACAACAGTCCTTTGCTTTGGGTTCCTGTTTTTGCTTTTTGAACTGTGGTCCCTGCTTTTGATTTTGCAAGCTTAGTTGCTTTATAGTCCTTAGCCAACCAATCACCAACTGTTGGACCAGCTTTTAATGCTAGGTCTGTTCTGTATCTCTTTTTTCTATCATACGCCCAATAATCGGCTACGTCTGACTTACTACTATGTTTTGAATAATTATCTGCCATGTTAATTCCTGTTGATTGGTCTGTAAGTAAAGGTAATATCTGAAAGTTCAAAATCGTCTATGGAAGTACTTGAGTTGTAACCCATACCAGATGTGATATATGCAATTTTTATTTGAACTACTTTACCGTATTTATTGTTTTTAATAAAATCAAATTCTGCGGTTTTTATTTTTCCATTTGTTCTGGACAGCCTAGCTCCATTGTCATAAACAGAAAACTCATTGTCGTTTACTGTATCGAAGTCAACAAAAGAACCAGCTTCATCTAATCTATATGTGATTTTTAAAGGACTAATTCCAATATCACGCATCTTGTAAGTAATACTACATCTGTTGAATTTTTTATTAATACTAATATCGCCCATGTCGTAATGCTTGGTAATTAGTTTACCAGAAGAGATAGCTTTTCTATCTGACGTTGTTGATTTTAATAGTATTGCCATTAATCTCCCGATGCTGGTGGTGGAGCAGTTTGTATTTGGCTCCCTAGCTCCGTTAATTTATTTGTTTTACTAGGGTTTACAGCAGTTCCTTGTGAACCTTGAGCCACTTGTTCAGCCCAAAGTAAATGCCCTTCTCTGTCAGTAACAAAACCAGTCTTTTTTGCACCTCCATACATACCCAATCCATCTGTAAAAGCTCCAGTATTAAAGTTATATATAATGGTTTCTGTATTTGAAATAGTGTCTTTGCAAATATGAACCTGATTCCAATAAGCATCATATCCAATATGAGTTCTTTTTCCATAAAAATTCTCCCATTGGCTTTTATCAATAAGACTGCCTTCTGAATTTGATGTTAAAGATTTAAAGTTTTGTCCATTGTATAAATATACACCACTTCGACTAATCCAAAACAAGCCATAAGGAGTGTCGCAAATCTGGTTATCATTCTCTAAGCCAACATGATGTAGGGTCTCTTCAATTTCCTCACGATTCTCCCCATTCTCGAGCGTTTTAATGCCCATTATGGTTAGAGAATACTTCTTGAATTGACATAATTTATTACCTGTAACTCTTAAGGCTACAATATCATCCCCATCGTTCACAGTTGCTTCGATTAAATTGCTTTCTCCAACCGTAGCATACATACCCAAAGCTGACTTTAGAATTCCGTCAGGGTAATAATTCAGTTGGTCGTCCTTTCCTTTAATCCTAACATTGCCATAATAAGCTCTTCTATTAAAAACACAAGCTGTTTTCCAACCAGTTCCATCGCTTTCAAACCCAATTGGTTCGTCCCAGGCTAATTGATACCTATTGTAAAAGCTTTCAAACGTTGGTACTGCCTTATAAATAATATGGTCTGTTACTGGACCTCCTGAAGTATTGGCGTAGCTAGTGCCATAATGAGAAACATTGCCAAAAGTTGTAAACTCTTTCCATGTTCCTGTTGCAAAGGACTTCCATCCTTTATTTAAATCGACCTCACAGATAAGATAAATATTATTTGGGTCTGTATTATTAAATCTAGCATATATCTCTACCCCTTTTAAGCGAGTGTTTAGTACACCATCTTTTTCTGATAATCCAGACCAAGAAGCATTGTTTCCTTTTCCGCTAATTAATTGTGGACCAATTCCAATGTGCAATCCTAACGCACAAGAATCTGCTTTTGGAGCAGTAGAAAAAGCTTTATTTATTGAATCAGCTCCACTGTTTCCAGCATTGTAGGTATGTTGATAGAATTGCTGAGGTTGACTTACATATCCCCCTTCATATACGTAGCTAAAATAAAACTCCGTTAATTCTTTTTTTAAGAAAGAACCTGGCATTAAAGAACCAGCTTCGCTATCCTGACCATCTAGCCAATCGTATTGAATCTTTATTCCTAAGGGATGACTTCCCCAAGTAGTGGAATGATTGGGGTTGCTTTTTACCAATGTCTCATCTGTTGTTCCATCTAAGAAAGAAAAAAGCCCATCTACCTTTGTGGCAATATGAGTATCTTGACCTTTTAAAGCTGTGGCTGGACTGTTTGTAATCTTTATTCTATAAGGATTAGGGCATAAAGCGTCTGTAGTAAATCCCTTAGCCATTTCAACTTGAGGACTATTGCTATTGTAATTATTACTAACGCTATCAAACTGAGTCTTTAAATAAGTATGATTTAAATCTAAATACCCAAACCACTGAGGTCTGTTGTAATCTTTAAAAGTCGCATCACTGCCAAACAAATGCCCCTCTGCATCCATATATGTTACGTCTACATTTGTAGATGAATCCCAATAATAAACCGTTGCATTCGACACAGCAGAAGTACTAGCAGTGCTTAAGGTTATCGTAGCAGGAGACACTCCAGTATTTTGAGCTGTAATGGTAGTGCCTGGAGCAATACCTGTTCCTCTGACTTGCTTTCCAACTAAACTAGGATGCGAACCAGTAGACATTGTAGCATACGTTCCATTTGTACTGTTGTTTCCTACATTTACAGTTCCTATCCATTCAGTTTCATTGAATTTGAAATCCATTTGCCAATCTATCCATGTGTCATTTTCCATTGAGTATACAGTTGACATTGAATTTTGATTTGTAATTGCAACTAAATGCTGATATCGTTGACCATGGGTTACCTTATCGCCATGGTCTACAATGTTTGTCTTGCTAACAGTTACCTCTTTTATTCCGTAAGCCTTAACAGTATCCGTGTCTTGAAATATTCTAACTTTACCACCTACTATTTCAAATTTGACTTGATGGTCTGTAGGTATCTCTGCAATTATTCCATCAGCATCGTAAAATAAACCTGCCCTTATGTCCATTGCAGTTTGCCCTATCTCGACATCATACGTTCTTGTAATTGACGCTTCTGCTGTTTGAGTAACGTTTGTATAATACTTAACAGTAACGCCGTACGTAGCAGTCTCAAATCTAGAAATATTGTCAAGATTGTATGTCCATTCGCTAAATGCACCAAAATAAGGATTGTGATTCATCATGTAATAAAACGCCCCACTTTCACTAACCATTTGATTGGTAATATTCTGATTTGTGAATTTATCTTCAAAACTGTGTTTGTGAAAAATTGGAGCTAATTGTTTATAAGTATATGTTGTTCCTTCAATAGTTTTTTTAGGGTCAGCAGTGCTACTATTACCAACAGGTCTAAATCCTTTACCATGTGCATAGTTAATAGCTCCATCAGGCTCCTCA
>Ga0070746_10000347_pt1 | contig 27542 bp, 23 predicted proteins | sample VirMetDEL_Mar_21_FD_77016 | JGI IMG/M metagenome (GOLD analysis project Ga0070746, IMG submission 77016) | Aqueous microbial communities from the Delaware River and Bay under freshwater to marine salinity gradient to study organic matter... | ecosystem: Environmental > Aquatic > Marine >...
TAATTGTAGGAGGCAGCATCTTTTGTAGGAAAGACAATAGCTGCTACATCAGTATTTCCATCTCTATTTATAGTTAAAGTCCCACCACTAGCACTAGTATTACTATTAATTGTTAAATTTTGCACAAAAACATCCCCACTAGCACTTATAACAGAGGCTGAGATTGAGGCAGAAGTGATTGCTCCTACAGTAGTTACTTGTTGTAGGTTTTGAGGGTCTCCACTACCACCACCCCCACCATAAGAACCAGTGTGGAAGAATTGACCTGTAGTAGTATTAACCATTACGGTATTGTAAGCAGCTCCAGCAGCATCACTAGTATCAGCATATATATTACCACTTGCGCTTATGTCACTAGAAGCTGTGATAGATGTGTCAACTAAAACTGCTCCAAAATTTTGAATTCTTAATTGATTTATACTAGAGTTATAAAGAAGGGTTTTGTTAGCACCTTGTGCCCCAAAAATTACTCTACCAGTTCCATCACTTGCTGATGTAACTAAACCATTACGAACTGTCATATAGGCTGTATCACTTGCAGGATATTCTATTCTTACTTTATCATCTGCTATAAACTGAGGAATATAAAGTCCAGCACCTGGGGAAGGGTTGGATAATATCCACCCTGATTTATATCCAATAACACCATCTTCAGGAAGTCCCAATCGAAGAGCAAGTTCTGTTTGGGATCCAGTTGTAGCAATTACTAAACCTGTGTTGGATCCTGTTTCTCCTACTAGTAAACCACCACTTGCAGTAATTGAAGCTGAAGTTTCGTTTCCTATAGTAGTTACTTCTTGGAGGTTTTGGTCAGTTCCTCCTCCACTACCATAAGAGCCAGTGTGAGTGATTAAACCTGTGGTAGTGTCAATTACTAGAGCAGCTCGTGTAGCAGTACCATCATCGTAATCAGTAAGGGCATATATGTTACCACTTGCACTTACGCTACCACTAACTGTTAATTTTTCTCCAGGAAATTTTTCACCAATTCCTACATAACCATTTGAACCAGTTATTACAAAATCTAAATTAGTGTCAAACCCTTCGTCTCTAGCTATAATAAATGAACCTGATTCTTGGACTGTACCTAAAGATACATTTGTAAGAGGAGCATCGGAATTTTCAAAGTGGATGTAAACATCATCTTCTCCACCATTTTGAGAACGCATTTCAAATTTAGCACTACCATTAGTTCTAAATTGTAATGTAGTACTTGTTAAATCTAAATATCGGATATCATTAGATCCATCAGTTCCACCTGTTAACCTCCACCCATTTTCTCCTGTTATAATGTTTTTAGATGTTCCTTTAATATGTATAGAACTTCCGGAGATGTTGCCACTTGCACTAATTATAGATGAGGTAATAGAGGTAGTATTTACATTAGGTACTGTTAGTATTTCTGTACCTGGGTTGTAAGTTATAAGGTTAGACTGATCTATACCAAGAGCTTGATATCCATTATAAGTGCTATTAGTCCCTAAAATAAGGGGACGCTCTTGGCTGGTAAAAGGTTGGATGTTTGCTACTGAAGAAGAAAATCCAAAAATAGCAACATTAGCTGTGGTTGCCCACGAAGCTGTGCCTATTAAATTTGTTCCTGCTGCACTTGCACTTACAATAGAAGCTGTTATGGCATTTGTAATGGGACCATTAATAGTAATAGATGAACCTTTAAGGTTTGTTACAATATTAGTGTTTCCTATTTGGGCAATATTACTAGCATCTATGCCTAATAAGTTTCGTGTAGTAGTAGTATCGGCTTGGGTTCCTGCAAAATATGTAGCGTTATCTAATACTATTCTACCACCAAAGGAAGTATCGCTTGTCCCACTTGAGCTAATAAACCCAGGAATACTTACTAATCCTGAAGAGGATAGGATTAAACTAGCTGTTTCAGCATTTTGAAATACTGTATAAAAGTGCAAACCAGCTGTTGCACTACTTCCAGCTGTGTATGCACCATCTCTTTCAGAAGAAATTCTACCAGCATTTGCGGTTCCACTTCCTTGTATAAATTTAAGAGAAACACTAGGATCTATACCTGTAGATTGATTTTTTATGGTAAGGGCTGTAAAATCTCCAGTTGAGGAGGAGTTAATGAGTGCTTCTCCATTAGTTACATACCCAGATGATGTGATATCATTAATTTCAAGATCTCCACTACCACTAATAGAACCTAAACTAGGATAAAATGTTATTGTTTCACCATTAATTGCATTAGTACCTAAGTGAAGTCCATCTGTTTTTTGGTATAAGTAAAAATCAGGGGAACCATCATATTCTTCAAACCAAATGTATGGTCTTAAACTTTTTAAATGAAGACCTCCCTGTGAAGTATCAGAAGCTGTGATAAGTAATTTAACTGTATCACCCCCTCCTGTATCCCCTTGGATAGTTACTGTAAAAGGATCTCCACTACCTAAAGCCGAAAGATTAACTAAATTATCACTAAGTGTAATTTTAGTGTCGCTATTACTATGTTGAATACCTGAACTAGCTGAGATCCAAGTAGCGGAGATATCTCCAGCAACTGTTAAATTACCTGGGTTAGGGGTAAAAGTTATATTTGGGGTAATATATACATCAGTTGGGTTAGTATTATCACCTAGTAATATACGTTTAGCAGTAGAAGCAACTGTTGAAGTTGTAGCAATATCATCAGCAGTGCCACCTCCACCACCACCACTTCCATAAGATCCAGTATAATAAATAGCACCTCCAGTTCCAACTACTAATACTTTTTCAGTTGCAGGATCCCCGGGAGAGACATCAAGACCCGAAGCAGTAAGAGCATTTACATATGCGTTACTGCCTGAGAGGAGGACTTTTCGCCATTGGGGAACTACGGGATCTGCCATACTTTATTCGTTTCTTATAAATATTTTATTTTTGAAGAGGGGGTGGTGGTGGAACTTCTTGAAGTTTAGTATAATTTCCCTCTAATTTAGATAAAACATTAGAAACAAAGTGGACATTTTTACCTTGTACGGTGGAATTGTGAACTGCCGAAATTAAAAAGGCATATTCATTTAAATCTAATTTGACATTCATAACATTTAATTTTGTATATAAATATATTAATTCAATTAAAAATGTTAACCCATAGTATAGATCCACACATTGCTATCAGATCCTGCAGGATCTTTATCTCGATCTACATACCAAGTTCCTAAACTATCTATAGCTGATACATCTCTTAAGTAAGTATTATTGGAGGCTGGGGTATCATTAGTTTTGATTCTAACTTGAGATAGGAAGCCGTTAAAAGCACTTCCTGTGGCAGTATATATATTCCCCGAAAAAATGTCTTGTTCGTCCCATTCTACATCTCCTTTAGTTACACCCCACCCTATTTCACTAAATTCAGGATCATTAGCCCCTAAAGCTCTTGAATAATAAACCGCAGCCCCCTTAGCATTAGCATTCCCAGCATCAGAAGAAGTTTGTATAATAATCCCTCCATTATCTCTACTAAAAGGATATGTTGTTGCACTTCCACTATTTAATTCTATAAAGGGATCTGTGGTTTGGAATTCACCCGCCCAAATTGAAGATATATTTGAACTAGATATAACTGTAAGGTTGCCTGCTACTAAAACCGATCCTGTAATATTTCTATTGTTAGGAAACACATACCCTTGCCTGAAATCTAGGATACCGACATTATCTGGGGGGGTATTGTTGTATTTAACATCTACTGCGGTATTAGTTGTAGGAGTACCAGTTTGGGAAACTGCTAAAGTACCTTGCGAAAGAACTGTGTTAAAATTAATAAATCCAGAAGAAGTTAAGGCATAACTAGTGTCTACATCAATAATAGTACGATCATTAAAGTTACGGTAATTTAATCCTAAACCCGGTAATGAGCTAGTAAGTTGTAATTTACCATCTTGTCCAACTAATCCAGTAAATGAAAGACCACTGGAATCATCAAGGTCTATAGATGCTGTACCTGTTCCCCCACTTCCAAATGTACCTGCTAGACCATTAGCTGTGAAAGTATCTGTTAATCTAAGCTGGTCAGAAACAATATTAATTCCTAATTGTCCCGGATCTATAGTTATATCAATTTGTTCTTTATTAGTCCCCGTAAAGTCTAAGTTAGTAGTACCCCCTTGAGCTAACCCATCAGCTAATTCGAGTCCTCCTGCATTTGTACCATCTTCAAATCCTCCTCCAAATATAAAAGAATCACTAACGCTTTCAAGTTGAAGGCCTGATTTGTTTATAGCACCTGTAGAGGTACCTAAGGTAGTCATAGGATATAACCTAAGACTCATAGTAGTAGGAGCATTTCCTACAAAATTAGTTACAACAGAACCATTTTCATCTATAAAGATGAGTCCATCTCCTCGGGTTAATGCTTTATCTACAGGAAGATCATTTAATACTACTCCCGTTAGTGATCCTGAATATCCTCCATATACATCTCCTATAAAGCTTCCTGTAAGGTTTCCAGTAAATTGGGGTCCAACTTCGGCTGTTGAACCTGTTATTTCAAATTTAAAAGGACCTACAGCAAGTTGGTCTGGGGGGGTTTGATACCCTATACTATAATCTTCGTGGCCTCTAATTCTAAGTTGCCATCTTTGTCCTGCCATAATACCATCATATGTGGTACTATCTATTTCAAACGAACCTGTAAAAGAAGCAGAATAGGGAGAGGTTGTAGAAGGCCAATCAAATTGATCTCTAAAATCTATATCATCTGCTATAATTTCACTTGAGTCTACATACTCAGGATCACCACTACTATACACAAACCATCTTCTTAAAGTGATAGCAATATCTTTCCCCCCTGATCCATAAGCACCTGTAAAAATAATTGGGATTTGGAATGAAGCTGTAATACCTGTACCTACAGGCATCCCTCTAGTAAATTCTATATAATCCCCAATATCTGTAGAAAGATATGTAGTGTTTTCAGGAGTAGAAGTATAACTACCAGTAAAAGCTATAGGAAAAGGATCAAACGCTTCACCAGGTAATTGAAAACTAGCTGTATCTCCTGGTTCAGGGCCCTCTAGTTTGGACCCAGACCTGATTTGACTGTTTATAGTAGTTTGTTGGAAGCCTCCAAATTCTAATGTAGGTTCATAAGCTATACTAGAAGTACGTTCAAATCCCCCATAAGTATTATTTTTAAATAAAGCTGGGAAGCTTATAACACCATCTTCAGGAATTGGTTGGGGTGATCCTACTGTAGATGAAGAAATAGAAGAGTTAGGAACATTGACTGAATGAGAGGCAATATTATTACCAACGTTAATTAAGTAAGTTGAATCATAAGTATTTTCAAAAACAATACTACTACTAGCTTGCCACCCTCCAGTAATAGGATCTCTAAATATAATTGATTTAGAAGTATTTGCCTCATCTAGAATTCCTAAATCTACAGAAGAAGTTAAAGAATATACTTCCAGATTAGAACCTGAAATTAGTACTTTTTTCCATTGTGGTGTTCCTGGCATATCTTAAGCGTATATATAAACTGAGCTTTCGTTTGTAGCTGGGGCTGTAGTTATTATAAGTTGACCCTGTTTATCACTATCATTAGATCCAAAAGTAGGGGTTGAGACTAATACAGTAGCTTCGGGATCAGAAGTAATTTTAGTAGTTACTAGTGCCGTAGCATTACTTCCTGTAACTGAAAGGTTTGTTGTAGTAACGGCAACGTTATCTACACTTACTCCCCACCTTTGAGCATCAGAATCATAAAACATAAATGCTCCATTACCTGACCCTTGGCTTACAATAAAACCACCATCTCCTGTGTTGGAACCACTATTTAAAAGTATAAATTGGTCCGCTATATTTAAGTTTTCGGTTTCAAATGAAGCACTTACAAGAGATCCTGTGACTGTAAAATTTCCTTCAACATATAAATCCCCTTGGAAAGTAAAATCACCAGTAAGAGTAGTGTTTAAATCATATGTAAATGTAGGATTATCAATTAAATTAGCTTCAAAACCACCAGGAACAGCAGTACCATCACTAGTTAAAAGTATATTAGTAGAACCAGTTTTAAAAGTTACAGTAGCTGAAGATGTAACTACAAAGGATGGGTCGATTTCTAATTCATCGTATTGACCTGCATCTGCCCATTGCAACCCATCTCCTGGGAGAGTAGATACTAAACGAAGCTCGCCATTGGGGGAAGAACCAGCAAGTGTTAGACCACTGTTTGTAGCTAAATCTACACTTAGGACACCAATAGAATAAGCTAAACCATCTCCTGCTATATTACTATTTATAGTTAAACCACTACTTCCTGTGTCTAGCCCTGAGTTGGGGGCTAGGTTAATACTCATAGTTGAGTAGTTATTAGTAGAAGCACTTGGAAAATACAAACCTGCCCCTGCTAAAGAAGAAGCTAATTTTAATCCACCACCACTAAATTCTAAACCACCGTTAGAAGCAGTATAAACTGTAACAGTAACCGCATCTGTACCATTATATGAAAAATCTTCTCCTGAGGAAGAAATAATACCATTAGCATTAGTAAGAGGGTTAGGTAATGTACCTACTACTCCTGTTAACCCCGAACCATCTCCTGTAAAACTTCCAGAAAAAGTACCATCTATAAATTGAATTTGATTAGTATCAGCATCATAAAATAAACTACTAGTAGCTTGTAATCCTCCGTGGGAGGGGTGCCAAAATAATATTTGTGAATTATCTTGAACATTATTAGGAGTACCTGAGGCTGAGATATTGTAGGTTGTGAGACCAATATTATCTAAGTAAAGTTGACCCCCATTACTAGAAGTATATTTTACATTAAAATCAGATCCAGAGCTAAAAAATCTTCCTGTAGAACTGTGTCTAAAAACAACTTCAGTGTCTTCAGATATTGCTCCCATTACGGAAGCAGTAATTGCAGCTACGTGAGCATTAGAACCCGATATTAATATTTTTCTCCATTCAGCTGACATGTGTTAAATTGGTATTATTGTTGGTGATATTTTTCAGTTTCGTCTATACAAGTTTGTAACTTGTAAATTAAATCATAAACTACTTGAATATCTTTAATTTTACAAGTACCTTCTGCTAATAGAGGAATTAAAACTTCACATTCGTGTCCACTAAGTAATACTTTGGGTTCAGATGCTTTTTGTCTTATTGATTTTTGATCCATAACGTTTGTGTTTTATGTATAAATATATGTTAAGTTTGAATGCCTGCGAAAAAATTTGAGGCTGAGTAGATTATAGCTCCAGCTATAGCAGTTGGGGTTGTTAAAGTTTCTTGAATAACTAATCCAGATCCTGAAATTACTAAGTAATCGTGGGATGTGTGTTTTTTTAATTTTATAGGGATAGCTGAAGATCCTATAAATGATACTTCTTCTATATTTGCAATACTTGCTGAAAATCCTATACTTGCTGAGTCTCCATTTTCTAAGGTTTCTTGGAGACCTAATCCTGATCCACTTAAAGCTATGTCTATTTTAGTCCAACCATCTTCATTATTCCAATTAGCTACATCAGTAAGAATAAAATATTCTTTAGAACTAGTGACATATGCTGTTAGTCCCTCAAAGACGTTATTAACACTAAAGGCATATAAATCTACTGAACTAGAAACTGTAAATCTAGCATCAATAGGATCTGTGTTACCTATGTTAAATCCTTGGGGTAAATTATATGCCATGTTTTATTAAGTGTATAATTTAAATTCTACAGTTTTACTAGCCCCACCTGCTTGAATAGCAGAAGATCTATAATACTTGTAATTTGTAGTAGTACCACTAGTAAAAGCTCCTATAGAACCAAATCCATCGTTGTCTATTTGAGTCAATGTAATACCATCATCTATAACCACGTATAAATACTTGTCACCTGACCAAGTCAGATCAAATATATAATTATTAAGTTCACTAGAAGTATTTGTTTGGAATACAACTGTTCCTCCGTTATTGGTCCAATCTAATATATCAAGTAGGTCTGATTCTGTTGGAACGTTACCTGTAAAATGGCCATCTGGGAAAGCTGCGTATCTTAAACTGACTATTCTACTAACGGTTTTATCAGCTGATCGGTTTACAGTTGCAGGGGTTCCTAACCCATTAGAAGTATATGCTGCAACAACATTACTGAAGTTAGTAGTACTAGTTTCAGTAATGGTTAAAGTACTTGGGGAGCTAGGATCAGGAGAAATTGAGCTGCGAGTCCACCCATCGTCATCTGCTCCGTATGTTCCGTAATAGGCTACAGATCCCGTAGCCCCTAATTCTACTGTTATATCAGTATCGTTATCTCCTGTGTTACTCACATAAGCATTACTGTCTAAAGTATCGTAGGTTAAGTTGTAGCTAGGAAGATCAGGGTTTAATTTATTGAGATTAACAGTAACCTGAGCAGACTGTGTAGTGAAATCACTTCCATCTTCTAATCTAACGTGAACTGCCCCCCTAAATATTTGTTGAGATCCTGATTCAAAATAAGCTTGGTCTGTTGCACTAAAATCACTAATATTAAAAGTAATATAACCATCAGTTTCTGTAGATGTCGCTAAGGTTTCAAAATCACCCTCTCTATACCCTAACACTGAGGCTGAGAGAAAAGTGTTAGAGGAAGCTGTAGTGTATTGGAGAACCATTTTGTAATTGTCATCAATTACATAAGTTCCACTTCCTGGTCCTGAGAATCTATTAGTGTTAAATTGGTCGTTACCTGAAGTGGTTGAAGTAGGTACTGTAAAACTAGTAATAGATGGGGTAGCAGGACTACCAAATTGGAGAATAAGTTGTCCTGTTATAGGATCAGAAGTTACATATACATTTGAATCGTAATCAATAATCTTTAAATTATTTAATGAAGTAATAGCACCTGATCCAGTTTGATATGTAGTAGCAGTGCCTCCCCCACCTTGTGAAGAAACTGAAATACATACTCTTTCTCCATCTGTGAAAGGAGTAGTACTAGTTTGGGTTAAAACAGTTAGTGAAGAGGAATCAAGAGAAGCTGTAAAAGTATTACTACCTATAACGATTTGATCATCATCTGTTGTTTGGGTATAGTAATTAAATTGAACTTCTTGAGTAGTGGTACTTAAAGTAATAGATCCTGAAGAGGAGTTTTGTATAAGGTAGTTATATAAATTTACTCCATTAGCTGATTCGCTGTTAAATAATAAATACAGAGTATTATTTAAATTTGTTTTAGGGTAACTTATAGTACCTGCTGGTCCCTCTCCTCCTGAAGTTCCTACGAATTGAAATTTGCCTGTTTCAGCAAATGCCTTTACTCCAGTACCACTTTTACCTATTAATGTAGTAGTATTAGAATCGAAAATAAACTCATAACAAAAATCTTGAGAAGATGTGGTATAACACACCGATCCATTGCTTAGATCATAGTATAGTGAAGCAAAGTTTTCTAAATCAGAAGTTCCACAAGCACTAGCATTTAATTTTACTGTGCCTACAAAACTTTGGGTAAAGTTTCCATCTATTGCAAATCTTTGTGCCATTCTTTACTTGCTGATTTAGTTATAAATATTAAATCAATTCATGAATTGAGTATAGTTGTGTTTAAGATATGCACCCAAACCATATAAATTTTCTATATTTTCTTTATATTCTACTGTGTTTTTATTTTCTCTAGCTATTTCTTCAGGGACACCTGAGATGACCCAATTTAGGGTAAAAGGAGTATAAAGCTTATACAATAATGATTTATCTTTGTCTTTTAGTTTAATAAAATCATTTTGACTTATTTCAATAAATAAAGATTCGTTTATTTTTTTGCAAAAAAATCTAGTAAATTCACCGGATTTATAATCATTTTTAGTAGGATGCCCTAAAATAAATTTTGGTACTGAGGGGTATTTGGAAACATCTATATTGTTTAACCTAGCATATTGAAGGGAATTAACATTAGCATCAATATAAGAGGTTTCAACTTCTGTGGGAGGTTCTGCTTGTGGAAATGGAACTGCTTTATTGCTAGTTTTAACTAATTCAATATTAGACCTAGGACTGTCAGGAGTTTTACCTGCAAAAAATTTACCATTAGAAGTACTCCAATAATCTCCCGTGTAAGATTGACCAGTATTGAGTACTGTTAATTCAGCATTACTATATAAATTAGTCTGTATTTGGGATTTGGGGTAGTACATTAAGCAAAAGTTATATCAAGGTTAAATATGTCATTTACTCCTAATGTTTTATAATTAATACCTTTTTGGTTAGCATAATTTTTAGCAGTTTCTAATGAAGCGGCTGTGTTTACTTTAACCCCAAAGTGGACTGGGTCAAAATAACTGTTAAAATTCCCACCCCAAGAAGAAACATCAGCATTTTTAGCAGCATTTACTATTCCTAAATTTACCCAAGTTTCTTTAGTATGAATGTTAGGACCAGGGAAATTATTAGACGCTATTAATTTTCCTGTTTTTTGGTCATAAATGTTTAAATCAAAAGCACATCCATAATTGTGTTGGGAGGTACCAGCGGGAGCGGTAGTAACTTTTCTAACAAATAAATTATTTTGTTGAGCGAAAGTTCTTAGTGTAGAACTAATCTCAATTCTAGCACCTCTTAAAGCAGGTTCTTGAAGCATATAAGTTAAAAATGTTAACTGTTTTTGCCTAACTTGAGGATGTAAATATTGGACAGCCTGTTCTGGGGTGACCACAGTACCTGGGGTGATTCCAAAGTTTTCTTGGGCGGAGGTGGATGAGATTACTAATAAGGGTTCTAAAGTAGGATCAGTAAATAAAGATTCTCCAGTAGGGGTAAATATAGGTTGTGCAGTAGGTACAGATGGGGGTTCGGTTGCAGAGTTTCTTTCCCCTACTATTATATTCCCAGAAGGATTAAAAGGAGTATTTCTTTCAGCAGGCCATGATAAAGTATTTACAACAGTTTTCCAATCTCCTCCATTAAGGTCATGGGATACTCCTTGTATAATAAAATTAACATTATCAGGATAAGATGGAGGTAAGATATAATCAGGACTTATATCAAATTTTTCATAAAGTTTAAATCCTGCTATCCCATCCATAGTAAGAGATAATTCTACAGGGATAAAGAAAGGGGAAGTAATTTCACCGGCTCCGGCTCTCCATTCTAAATCGTAAGCTAATAAATCTCTTAAAGTATTAGAACATTCATCAATTTCTTTTTGAGAACGTAAAAATCCTTTATTATATTGTGTTATAAAGTGATCATTTAATAAAAATATCTCAGATTCAAATCTCGCCATAGGAGAAGGAGGTTCGTTTTTACCACTTATAAAATAGGGTTTAGCCCCTCTTGCTATTCTATCTACTAATCCTTTATTTAGTCTTTGAAATGAAGATATTTTTTCTCCTGTTGTTCCCCCATCAGGATTTTGAGCTGCTATAGCTATTGAATTTTGTAATTTAGGAAAAATTTTACTACTAAAATTTAAACTTCTAACAAAGCTTCCTAATTCTAAACTATTTCCTTTCTGAGAATTTTTAGAGCCTAAACCATAAACGTGAATTGGAGTAGCTTCTGAAGCTCCTGGGGATATACCTGGGATTGTAGTGTCATCGTAGATCACAACGGTATTAGTTTCTTCGGAATAGGAAGTGGAAAAACTATTTATGTTACCTGTTACACTAGATACCGGGCCTAAAATATTATTTATGTAATCTCCTAAGCTAACATTACCATTTTCATCTTTGCTATCATTTAAAACTTTAATAAGAAAATCTAAATTTAACATAATTCCCATTATATCAGCCGCAAAAGAATTATTAGATTTAGGTCTAAATAAATTATCAGGTTTGGCTCCAACTGCATCTATTGGGGCTGATGGAGTAGAAACATTGCCTCCGTTGGTAAAATTACCATTTCCTTTATATTTTTGTACTATTTCTAAATCTCTAGCTTTAGATGCTAAATCTTCACTTTTTTTAAATACATAGCTAGCTTGGGGTAAACTATTATTTAAATAACAAATTTTAGGATCTGTGGATTGTTGATAAGGATGAGATAACATCCATGATTTTCCATATCTATGATCTATAGAAATAATAGGAGTTAATTTAAGTTCGTTTATACGTTGTTCTTGTTCATCTAAATTAAGTTTCCTAAACTCAGGATCATTTTTTAAATCTGCTTCAGTAGAATATAATAATCCTCTGTCGTTAATAAATCTTAAAAGTAATCCTAAACTAATATAATATTGAGGTGCTTCAGTACTTTCTCCATCGGATTGAGTTTCCATCGCAATTGATACAAATTCACCTTCTCTAATGAGAGGAAAACCCCACAATTGATTAGCATCATCATCAGGAGTATTAGTAAAAAATTTAGTACCATAAGTAGTAATAGCATCAAAATTTTGACCTTTAACTACTTCTTTCCAGTTTTGGAATATAGTTTCTAAAAGACTTCCATTACCTGTTCCAGGAATATCTCCTCCTGCTCCACTTCTGTTTACTGTTAAGGAATCTATAAGCCCTCCTCTTGTTATTATATCTAAATTAATAGTATAAGTAGCATCGTCATTGAATGACCAGTTAAAATTACTTATATAACCTATAAAACCGTCATAATTGTAACTAGATCGTTTTCTTTCATCGATTAATGCTTCAGTAATAGATGAAAAATCCCCAGTTTTATTCATAAATTGTTCAAAAGGAATAGTAGAAAAATCTTGTCTTAACTGTAGGTTTTCATCATTATCATAGTATACCGTATGACCCCATTCTACGAGTATTGTAAACCCTAATCTCAAATATAGTGCCTCAATAAGTCTAAACTGATCAGGGTTATGAGCTTTAAGACTAATATTTGCCTTACGAATTGCTCCTCTATTAAGGGCTTGAACAGAAATACTCTCAATTCCGGGGGGTGGGCTGTAACCCCATTGGGTAGAGTTTCCTATACCATATTGGGCTAATACTTGTTCTGAGAGGTTATTTGTAGAAGTTGAAAGGGCTTTATTAGGGAGAGTGCCTTTAGAATTTATAGCCCCACTAAATAAAACTAAATTTTTAGCTAGTTCACTTCCGTTTTCAGCAAAATCTCCTAACCCAGCTAAATTTATATCATTAATATCAACACTAGAAGCTACTCTTAACCAAGTAGCTTTACTATTATTAAAAATAGCATCTTCAGTAGTTGGAGTGGGATTACCTAACTTTTTTTGTCTAACTTTAATTTGGTTAGATAATCCTATTTCTAAATTTTCCCCTATTATACCCATTATGAATTTAACTGATTAAAAAGATTGATTGCTTGACCTGAGTTGGAGGGGATTCTTAATTGAGTACCCAAAGGCAAATGAAATGAGTTTTGAGGAAGCTCACTATTCGCGGCAGAAATAACCCACCATAAATTGGGATTTCCATAAAATTGGTTTGCCAACAGATCTAATCTATCTCCTTCTCCAGTTAAGACATAAATGTCATTTTCAGATAAAGGTATTTTTGGATATTTAGCTGTAGAATAAAACCTGGTCCCATTATTTTCGGTGGGATTTTCAATTATTTTTATGCGTGAATATCTAGACATTAGCTTTGAGTTTCAATTGAAGACCCGTTAGTCGCAGCTCTTGCCTTTTGAGAGAATTTATAACCTCTACCTCCTGCTCCTAAGTTAATAAATTGTTCGTTAGGAATAGCTTTTTCACCTGTAACATAATCTCTAGAAACTAGATTTTCAACAAAATTATGAATAGGTGTGAAAGAAAAACTATCTACATCTATAATTTGGGGAAGTTGAAGAGAATTATCGTCTTCACTTCCATCTAATTTTCTTCCAATATCCCAAGGAGATTCTTCAGGAATACTAAAATTAATACTATTTAATATACCTAAAGTATTATTTAAATAATCTCCTACTGTTAATTTAATTATATTACCTCTCATAAACCCACCAGCAGAATAATTAGGAGCTATTACAGAAGCAAGATAATTTAACTTACTATATAAAATAGATTGTTCATATTTAGAATGAACTACTACTCTAAATCCCATATTAATATCTCTACGATAACCATTATACTTGTAAAAACTATTTCCTCTGCCCATATATTTTATAGCATTCCATTCTGCATTATGTTGATCTGAGAATGTTTTTAAATAAGCTCTAAAGTGGATCCAAGTTGTGTTTCGAGTTTCGCCTGTGGAATCTAAATCAAGAACACCTATATTAAATTTAATTATATCATCATACCCTTCACCTTTTCTAGCACTTTCATTTGTAGAAGAATATAAAGGTTGAGCATTAACTGAGTCAGGTTGAAAAATATCAAGGTCAGGTTTAGAAAGAGAAGAAATATCAGTAGTATAATAAACAGATTTATCTCTTCCTTTTTTTCCAGGATCTCCTTCTCCGTAAGTTTTAGATCTATTAAATTCTGTATAGTCTGTAGGGGTACCGATTAATTGTTTAATTCTATTATCTTGGACTCCAGTTAAGGATTTTGCCTCAGTAGATAAAAAGTCGGTTTCAAAATTGGAAATTCCTTCAAGGCTAAACCCAGTTGAAGTAGATTTAGATCTTTTAACAATTAATTCAGGAGTGTAAGTTAAGAACTGGGAGTGGATTTCTCCTGTGGTTTTGTTACGGTTTAAACCTTCATTTGTATTAAATACTCTCCTTATAGCTGTTTTTCCTCCAAGAGTAGCATTTGGGCCTCCTATATATTGGAATAATAAAGTAGGATCTTGGGATATACCAAATATACCTAAATTGGTTTTAGCAGCATCAATATTTTTTACAGCTTGAGCTATATTTTGACCTATATTTCTAAACGAATTAGAACCTTTTAATGAGTTAAACAAATTTCTTCCTCTACTTAATAAAGAATCTACTTCAGAAACCCCTTCAAGATTAGTTTTAGGAGAAACTATTTTATTTTCGTATAAAAGTAATAATTTGTTTTTATTTTCTGATCCTAAAGTATTAGTATTATATTCAGTTTGGGTCTTTTTAAAGTATTTGTCGTTATCATCTATACGAAGAGTTTTCCCTTGCTTTACAAAATGAATTCCAACATTGTTAACTGCTGCCTGAGCTATAGTATTTACAGGATTATAAGCTCTAGCAGGAGCAGCACCTGTTAATGGGGCTTGTCTTGAAAGAAGTTCTTGTTTAGTAATAAACAAATACCCATTAGGGGATCTTAAATTAGTTAAAAAATTAGTTAATCTAATTTCATCTTCAAGAACAGCTGATACGGCACGTACACCTCCTCTTATAAGAAAATCATTTCCTAAAAAAGAAGTGCCAAAATTCATAGACCTCGTCCTACTAGGAGGATCTTGACGAAAGTAGGGTTGACCACTCCATCCACCACCCCTCCTATCCCTCCCATATTTTAGGGAGGTTAGGTCTGAAGTCATATCAACTAAAGGCATTATACTCTTCCAGCTTGTCCTTCGGGGGCTTTGTCTTTATAGGTTACAGGGGTTTGACCATTGTTTAGGTCTAAGTTAGAATTAGCTAATAAGGATACAACACCATTAGCTCCTGCTACTGTGTTAACATTAGGAGTTTGACCGTTGAATCCTAATGAAGAATCACCCTTTTGTAATTTTGCTAAGATTGAATTATCTGTTGCCATAATTGTTTTGATTTAAAATTAAAAAATTGGTTTATTATAAATATTCAAAGTTATTGAGTTCTATAAGAAGACATTCCAAGAACAGTTCCAACTTTATTACCATCCATATTAATTATACCCCCTTTTTCTACAGCTGCTACTAAACGTTCTAATAATTCTACAGTACGAGCATTATCCCCACTTCCACCTCCCATAGGATTAGTAGCTCCTATTACTATATCATCGGGTCTGAATTTTTGAATAGGTTGGCCTGGTCTTGAGATAAAATCAGAAGCTGTATCGGTAGCGATTTGGGTTTCAGATGTTCCTCCGGTTTCTGCTATTAATGGATTAATACCTTCTGTATCGGTTTGACCCCCAAATACGTCAATTGCCATTTGGCCTAAACCAGACATATCAACGTTTTCAGATACTAAGTCAGCAACCATTCTTCCAATATAATCACCTGCCATACCTCCTAACATAGTACCTACTACTGGTACAGGAATAAGAGATCCTAGTACTGCTCCTAAAGCACCCCCACCCAATCCACCTAAAGCATTTAAAGTAGCACTACCTACAGTTCTAGGGTCAGCAGCGGATCCTGCGGCTTGAGAAATTTCAAAAGCAGCAATTGCTGGGCCTATTAAAGCTCCTATTCCGGGTAGCTTTTTCAAAAGTTTACTTACACCACCACCTTTAAAGAATTTTTTAACGTGGGTCATAGGGTTTACAGCATCTAAGGCTTTACCACCCATTTCCATAGCTTGACCTGCTACACTTTTAACTCCACCAACAGCTTTACTTACTCCTCCCTTAACAAAATCAAATGCTTTACCAAATAAACCACCTCCTCCACTTTTGGCAGCAGCTGTTGTTGCAGTTTTAGCAGCACCTCCACTTCCTTTAGCTGCGCTTGTTGCTGCTTTAGCAGCACCATCTACTCCACCTCCCATAGATGAAGCAGCAGCAGCTGCCCCTCCCCCTGCTGTGGTAATATTTTTAGCTAAACTACCTGCTTTACCTACTGCATCTCCAATACCTTTGGCAAAGTTTTTAATACTATTAATAGCCCCTGAGAGGATATCTTTAAATGAGCTAAATATGCCTTTTAATTTACTTCCAGCAGTTGCCACATTATCAAGATTTCCAGTCATTGCTTTAGCAGCATCATCTACAGAATTAGAAGCGGCCTTAGCAACGTCGTCTGTGGCATTCATTGCGGCTTTAGCAACGTCATCTGCAGAATTGGCTGCTGATTTAGCCACATCATCCATAGAATTAGCAGCAACTTTAGCGGCATCATCTGCTGTTCCTCCTAATTTACCTAAACCTTTACCTAAATCGTCTACTGATCCTCTGGCTCCCTTAATACTTTTAGTAAATTGTTTAAATTGGGCAATTCCCCTACCTAGTTTCATTAACAATATAGCAGCGGTAAGGGCACCAATTGCTACAGTTAATGCTGGGATATATTTGGCTAATTGGTTCAGGGCATCCTTCATCCCTGTGATAGCTTCTGTGGGGAATGCAGAAGCCATGGTATCTGCCATTTTTATTTGGGCTTCTTGAGCTTTTTCTTGTAAAGTTTGAGCTTCAAGTTGTCGAGTTATTTCTTTTGCACCTTCAGTTTCTCTTAATTTTTGTAATGCTTTTTCTCTTAACTCAACATCTTTAATAGCCATTGCCTCCTCATACTTTTTCTTAACGGCTTCATCAACGCTAGTAGCTCCTTCAACATTTAGGGCATTAAGGGCAGACTGTTGGACAAACATGTCCGACATTGATTCTCGAGTCATACCCATTGCTTTGGCAACTGACTCTTGTTCAATGCGGTTCATTTTAGTAAACTTCTCTTGGGTAATGCCTTGTTTTTGTAATTCTTTACCTAAAGTAACAAGGTCATTATCTAAAGCAGCGGCCCTGGCTTTTTCTAAGTTAAGGTCTCGGCCTAATAATAGTTCGGCCTCTAATTCGTTTGCAATAGATTGTTCAAAGTCTAATAATCCCCCAGCAATATTATCTAGTTCTCCCATGCTCAAGCCCATCTTCTTGGCTTGATAAGCAGCTTCAGCTAAATTTTTACCTTGGGCTTGGGTAGAAAGTTTAACTGCATTAGACATATTATTAACATCTTTTAAGATGCCTTTATAATCTATAGCAGTACCATTAACGGCATTTAATACTTGAACTGAACCTATTGCTTCGTTAGTAAACTGTTCAAAGTTTTGACCTGAGGCAAGGGAGAATTGATTAAGTTTAGAAGCTTCATCTGCAGAAACACCCATCTGCTTTGTCATAGCAGTAAAAGTGAGCAATGTTTCTGATGACATTTTGGCTGTAGTACCTAATGCCTGGTTAGCTTCTATTAAAGATTTATTTAAGTCTCCAGCTGTTACACCCTGGATAGTATTAGCAGTGTGGATTAATTCTTTTTGGAAATTAATAGCCTCAGTAGTGTTCATATTGAGAGACTTCTCAAGAGTTACTGAAGCCTCATCTAATCTATTAAATCCTTCAACTGCAGACTTAATACCAAAAGCAGCTATACCTTTTCCTATATCGGCAAAAATACCTGTTCCCTTTTTTATATCTAAAAGGGATTTACCCATAGCCTTCATAGTACTATTGCCCTCTACTAACTCATCATTAAATTTATCAGCAGCATTAGCTAAACCATCAAAAGCTTTACGTAGAATAGGTACTTCTTGAACCATCTCAGATACCCCTTTAAAAGGGTTAACCTTTTCTATTTCTCGGGTAGTCTGATGAATGTTTTCAAATTGTTTTTTTACTTCTTCAGATATACTATTTTGTTCCTGAAGTTGTACTAGGGATTCTGCTAAAGCATCTGCTTCATCCATAGCTTCTTCTCCCCCAATTTCATATAAAGTGTTTATATTTTCCTGAAGGGTGGCTATTTTTGCTGCTCTAGCAGCTGATTCAGCATCTAGTTTAATTAAATCTGATTTGAATGTTTTTTCAAGACTTAATCCCTTTAATTGATCTTTTGTTAAACCTTGAAGTTTTTTAGCAAGTTTTTCTGCTTGGGTTTGGGATGACTTGAAAGTATCTAAAGTATCACCTGATATTTTAGCTGAGTTTTTAGCTGCTTCATTTAAAGCACTGCTAATGCCCCCTAAAGCAGATAATAAGCGGGTAGCTTCTTGATTAACCTTTTTTAGGTTTTCAGGATTTAAATTAGGATCAAATGCCATGTTAATAAATATTTAAAAAGAAAAAGCATCACTGGGATGCTTTTTTCATATTAGTCGAATAAGTAGGTGACTTTGCTTGTGCGTTTTTTTCCGCTTCTTGCCTAGCAGCCCCCTGAAGCCAGCTTTGGGTTGCTTCTTCTTGTTGTGAATTGTTTTTCTTATCGTAAAATTCTTTTATTTTATGAAAGGTAAATTTACGAAGCCACGTAGGCATATTATAAACATCACTCCAAGAATACCCTCCCTGTCCGTGAAATACAATTTCATGTATTTGAGTAAACAAATTTTGACGGACTAGGGGTGCCGCCTCAGAGGTCAGGCCAAAAAAAGCCTAACTCGATAGGAAGCTTTACAGTTTCGCTTTCCCCCTCAGCATTTGTTAATACTACATCCATATCAACATCTGGGGCTATATGACTATAGTGTTTTCTAAATTCTCTGACATCTTTGGCTAAAAAATAGTTGTTAACAAATTCTCTAATATCCTTTCTTTCAGAAGAACCATTAACTGCTATTATAGTATGAGCCAATCTCGTAGTTACGTCAGCAGAAGTTGATTTACTAATTTTTTTAAGTCCTTTTAATTCAGAATCGATCTTTTTTTCATCGTGACCTGTTAAAAGTTTAAAAGTGATTTTATTTTTAGTGTGTGGGAGTTCATATTCAAATGAATTTTTTCCTCTTACATAAAGAGTTTCATCTAAAAACTTGTTTTCTAAAGATGCTAAATCAATTTCTTGTTCTGTTCCACCGTAAGTAACATCATACTTTCCACCATATGCCAAAACACGTGCCGCAATCATAATTGCATTTTTATCACCCACTAGTAAATCATCATAATTAAATTTTGTTACAAGTAAGGATTGAAGTAATTTATCAATTACGGATCCGTTTTTGATATAGTTTTGGTTTGTTAAAATGTCTTCCTCTTTAGCAGTCATGTATTTTATTTCTACTTTTCCCTCTGCTAAAGGATGACCTTCGGGGTATAAAAGACCTTTTGAAGGTAATTCTATAACCTCTGTTGGTAAATTAAATTGTGTATCACTCATTTTGTATAACTTTGTTTTGATATAAATATATCGAGAAATAAAGAAGCGCACTTTCGTGCGCTCCTTTTATATAATATTTTGGCTTATATTAGTAATTCAAGACTGCATAATCGAGTGCAAGTGTTAACGAAATCTCAACTGGGTTTTCAGTGTTGTCGTAGTTGAAATCTCCAAATGTAGCTGCTGTAATAATACAGCCCTTAAGTACCCATTCACTTACTACATCACCTACAGGACCTAAAAGGTTAAGGGTTAAATCTTTTTTGTAGAAATCAGAGTAACCATCTCTACCTGTTACGGATTCGTGTCCTAATCTTACCCATTCCATTACGGTTTGTGCTCCAGAAGGAGTAATTGGATCGTGAAGGGTTAGAGTAACATCATTCCAAGTAGTTTTACCTTTGATCTTACGTAAAACGTTGATGTAGTTTATTGTAATTGCGTTTTGGGTAACTCCAATACCACTGATGCCTTTAACTGCATAGCTAGGAATACCATCCATATACAATATGAACCTATGTTGTTGTTTGGGTTCAAATGCTGTGAAAAAAATTTCGTTTGAATCTAATACTGCCATTTTTGTTGTTTTTGATTATAAATATTAGAGAATCTGTTTTTTTATACTTTTAAGGTTAAACTTCTATCAATCTGGGAAGGAGGCTCCTGTTGGTTGAACATTGAAGTTTAGGATGATAAATTCAGCAGTTCTAGTTGGTTGGAGGTAAACCTGACCCACTAATTCATTTCTGTCAATTACCGCTGCTGAGTTTAATGACTCATCCATAACAACCTTAAACGCATATAGACCTTGTCTTTGTTGAACTGATTCAAGATATGGGTTTACAATTGCTAAGAAATTATTTCTAGTAGCTTGTGTGTTTGGTTCAAATACTATATTACCAGCTTGTGAATCCAAGAATTGTTTGATGTTAATCAACAATCTTCTAACGTTGATACGGTCAAGAGCTGAGGCTTTAGTTTGAAGTGTTTTCTGACCAAATACTACAACACCTGCGTTAGGGAAGGCAGTAATTGGGTTAATTTTACCTGCATAAAGAGTATCTCTATCTGTTTTAGTAAGAGATTTTTGAGCTCTTACTACTGTTGGGAGAGCACCTCTATTTAAACCTGCAGGTGCGAACCAAGGCTCACCTACACTATCGTTGTAGGCAAACACACCAGCAATAAATGTTGAAGGTGGTGCCCAGTTTAATTTACCAAGAGCAGGATCACTAGCTAACAACCATGGGAAGTAAGCAGCCGCATAAGAGTTATTAATTGATGCCGCTGTAGAAACTGCAGATGATACACTTAAATCTGTATAGTCTTGGAGATCAATTACAGCAATTGAATCTGCTCTATCCTTAGTGTTTGTTAATAAAATATCTAATGGGGTGCTGTGGTCTGTGTAGTTCAAACCAGGAGCAGCAATTGAGGTATATTTGTAAGCTGTATCGTTCAATAGGTAGAATGAAGCTGTGTAGTCACTACCAGAAACACCACAAATGTTGGTTGGGGTAATATCTTTACCGAAGAGAGCACCTGCTACTAATGCACCAGTACCACCATTAAATGAACCACTACCTGCAGAAGGAACACTAGCAGTATATGCTGAGACTCTTACATTACCTAAGCTATCAGAATAGTTTGGAGTATCATTTATATCAGAAACATAAACATAATTACTTACAGTTGGATATTCACCATTAACCTGGGTGTAAACATTAGCTCCGGTTCCTGAAGTTGAAAGGTATTGAGTACCTACTGCTTTACCAATATAATTGTCGTCAAATGGATCAAGAGTTACATTGTTATATTGTTCAAGGATAATCTTGTTATTAGTATCATCATCACCTCTTCTAATTATTAAGTTAAATGTACCTGATGAAGTGTTAGGGTTGGTAATTTCATATCTAATATTAAGTTTAGATCCGCTTGCCAACAAACCACCAGAATTTTCAGAGCCAGTACTATTTTGATCAGCACCCGCTGAAATGGTGTTTAGTTTAAATGATACTGTTGAACCTGAACCAGCAACAGAAGCTGAAGCTGCAGTATAGGCACCTCGCACAACTCTACTAACTAAAAGGCTTTCACCTCCGTTGTTAAAGTAGTTATAAGCTGCTGTTGAGTTGAAGAATGAATAGGTGCTGCTACCACTATCAATAGTATCACCAAATTTAGCCACATATCCTGCGTATGATGTTACTAATTGGGGAACATTAACTGGTCCTTTGACTGTAGGACCAACTATTGCAGCACCCGCCTGAATAATTCCATCAGGAATAAATGACTGGTCTGTTTCGTTGATATAAATACCAGGAGAGACGATGTTGTTGTTTGCCATGAGTTATTCTTGTTTGTATTTTGTTATAAATATTTCAAGAGGTTTCAAGATTAGATTCTGCTTTAATGAAAGTTCCTGAATCTAAATCTATGCTGCCATTTCCATATTTTTGTGTTAGATCTTGTCCTATTTTAATTTCAGATTTTTTAAGTTCTTCAATTTGTTCTACTAATTTTTCTTTTTGCAACTCCAATAATTGAATATTGTACTCTATTTGACCTAAAGAAGCAACAATACGATTTTGGGTTTCTTGCAACTGGATAAGAGAATTAAGCTCTTCTTGGGATAATTTTGTTTGTTCCATAACTTTTAATTTGTTAATAAATATATTAAAATTTTTATAAATTAAATTTAGCGTAAATTATTAGTAGTAGTCTCTTGATCAAACATAATTTTTGAAGAACTAAATACTTTTTTAGGTGATATTAAATCTTTTTGTATTACGTCTGGGATGAGATAACCTTTGAGGGTTAAATCGAATGTAGCTTTTACCGTTCTTATGTCACCTGAGGGGGTATCAGTAGACATATCAAAGGAATTGATTAAAGTATTAAATTTAAATCTTTCAGGATCACCCCAATAAGAATTAGCAGCGTAATTTATAGCTTCTACTATTTTATTTAATTGGTCTACATAATAGGTATAAGCTATACAGCTATAAGTAATAGTAACAAAATCAGGAATTACTATAGCATATGATTCTTTAATAGGATTAGTATCATTTAAAACATTAAACTTACTATATGCATTTGATTTTGTATAAGATTTTTGAAAATATTCAAAATGATGTAAACGGTTAGCATCTATTTTATAGTAAGTAGAATCATTTTTCATACTAGTTCTCTTTACTAAGATAAGAGGGGCCATAATTTTACCTTTAGCATCTCTATAATAACCATCTTTTTGAACATCCTTCCATTTTTCGGGGGACCCATATTTAATAGGAACAGGAATTCTTTGATTATTTTGTACTACAAAAGGTTGAATAACTTTTTCAAAATAATAAAAAATAGTTTCATCAATATCTTGAATACCTAAACTAAAAGGTTTAGTAGTATCATCTTTAAATGATATTTGTTCTCCTCTATTTAGAGCAGTTCTAGTATTAGGTTTTCCCCTACCTAACTTGTCGTAAGGTTCTATTAAACTATTACTAATCTCTTCTTGAGATTTTGGTATAGGTATTCTTCCTTGTGTTGCCATTATAATCTTTCTTTAGTTATTCCTAATAAATCTCCAGGCATATAATTAGTGTTACACACAACTGAGAAGTTAGCTCCAAAATTTTCTAATCCGGGGTTAAGGGGATTAGCATTATTTGGATAATCTGGGTTTTTGCCTACTATATATTGGTTTGAATTTATGTTATTAACTTCGTAATATCCGTTTTGATATAAAATTATATCACCAACTTCAGGTACTACATTAGCATCTACTAAATCTTCCCTTAAGAATCTAAACTCAATTCCCCATTTAAAATCTATACCTAAATCACTTTCAGGATATTCTTGATCTTGTCTTGCAATTAATGCATTAAATAAATAAGGACCTTCTAAGTATCTACCCGAGGAAGCTTCACCATAAATATTAACTGTAGTTTGAGATAAATTATGTTTGTAAAAAGCACATTGTTGAGTTATAATATCCCCCATCAACTCACGGTTAATGGTTGTGAATAAATTTATATCACGGGATTTTCCAAATAATGCCATTAGCCAATAAAAATTGTAAAGGGTACGTTATTTAAATCCTTTTGTAAAAACTCAGCTTCTTGTGCTTTTTTTTCTAATAATTTATTCCTAGAAGTTTCTTCAAGGTATGCCCTTAATCTTTCAATTAATGCTGTTTTTTCAGCAGTTGCTGCTGTGATAAGATCTCCATGGTTTAAAGTAACCTCAGCATTAGGGATAGGAACAGTTCCATACTTACCTCTTATATACCCTAACATTTCTTTACATAATGCTAAAGTATATTCAAAAATCCATTGTCTACCAATTGAATTAATATATGAATAAGTTGGGTTAGCATAAGGTACAGTTGAAATATCTGTTACAACTCCAGTTCCTAAACTACCAGAAACAACAGGATTATTCCTATCAGATTTTAAAACATATTTAAAATATAATTTTTCGCTTCTAGTAGGTATAGGGAATATTCTGATTTTATTGTTAACTAATTCAAAACTATAATTAGATTTTCTAACCATATCATTAAATTCAATGGCTTGAAGTTTACCTAAATCATAGTTAATAGGCATTAGTAAGAAATTGATGCCTGGGGTATAGTTACCAAATCCAAAAGCGTCTAATAATCCTTGTACATCTGTGCCGGTACCAGCATAAGGGTCAAAATATCTTACAATTGAAGGAGGGGCTTGATAGAATATTTCTTTAACTTCAATATTAGCTTTTTCTATACTTTCAGAAGTAGCAAATTCTTGTAAATCATAAACTTGAGTTCCAGCTGTCATTTGAATGCTGCCTGTTCTGTATTCAACAGAGCCCCCAACACCTGCTTCACTACCGTATTGTTCTGCTATTCTAATTACAGTTCCTAAGTTAGGTTGTTGTAATTTATAATTTAAATTAGAACCTGTGATTGAACCTTCAAGGGATAAATAATTTTGAGATGCTTGATAAGCAAATACTTCATTACCGTATGTAGTTACTGCTTCTTCAAATGCTGCATAAAAGTTAATGTCTTGTAATTCTACATCAGTAAGAGGATACCCTAAACGACGAGAACAAAATACTGCTACTTTATCAGCGTCAGTTTGGAAGTCAGTGTCGTTATCATAAAATCCAAAAGGTGTGTTGCCAGGAAAAAACGAGCTAGAGCCCGGCCAGATTGCTGCATTTGCCATGTTGTTTTCTTATAAATATTAAGAAAATCAAACAGAATTACTTAAAAGGTTTTATTTAAAACAAAAAGTTTAGAATATATAGAATTTCCGGTATTATTAAATTGAGCTGTAATATCTAATTTATTAGAAATAGTAGTAGTAAAAGTTGTATTATTTTCATCACTAAAGTTTACACCCACAAAATCAGTAGAAGCATCTTTAGTATAAAAGAATTGTCCTGCTGATAGGATAGAAGCAGTTCCTGTTTTTCCAATTGCATAGACTGTGAAATCTATTTGCATTCTCCATCTAGTACCCGTGGCATTAGCTAATGTTATAGGACCTGTGGAAGTTAATAATGTAGTTCCTGTTTTACCTCCGTTAATTCTAATTGCTAGAATATCATTATTTTGAAAAGTACATACCCCAGCCATAACTACTCTAAAAGAATCTCCTACTTGAAACCCATTTGCCGGAACAGATAAGGTTCCAGCTCCTCCATCAATTAAGCTACCTGCTGTGATCCCAGTTACAGGGGTGCTTGAACCAGTTTGAGCAAACAACCCATAATTAAATGGAAAATATCCAGGAAGGGAAGATATAGGGATTTCTGTGTTTTGGTTGTTTGAATTTCCAACCCAAATATAATTTTCTGTTAAAGAGGAAGTAAGTGTGTTAGATATTATTTCTCCACTTGCACTTATATTTGAAGCTGTTATAGATGTAAAAGGTTGTTCTACATTAGTTGCTAAAATATATGAAGCACTTGTAGCATTAGCTACATTATCAATGGTTAATATAAATTGGCTTCCATCTCCTTTAGTAAAATAAACTCTATCACCTACTCCAACATTAGATGCTGTGATGAGAAATGAGCCTGTGTCTATAGGAGTTGTTTCTATTTCTACATTAAATGTATCTCCATTACCTTTAGTAAAGGTTAAGTTAGGATTAGAATAAGAGGCAGTTATTAATAATGAACCTGTATCTTGAACACTACCAGAAGGACCTTGTGGTCCTGTGTCTCCTTTAGGACCTTGGGGACCTACAGTATTAACATTAACAATACTAGTAATACCTTGGTTTACTGTTATTGTTTTTCTTAAATCTGTTACTGTAATACCATTGCTAGGAGGGATATTTATACCAACTGTGGTAGGAGTTAATGAAGTATTAACTACATTATCAGATACAGTTATAGTATTAGATGCTCCTTTATTTACTGTAATAGAGGTATTATCCCCAGAATTTACACTTACTGTTTTTGTAGATTGGGGAGTAATTACAACTTGATTAGTTGTAGTAGATACATTTACAGTATTAGATGACATATTAATAAGGTCCTTCTGTAACTTCTGGGAGTAGTTTAATTGATCCTTCTATTAATCTAGTGACTATGGGGTATACACTGCCTGTTACTATTTCTAAGTCATAAGCTGCTTCATTAAAATCTAATAATGAAGATGAATTGGCTGAAATATAAATCCCAATAGTGCCTGAGGTTGGGGGGTTTAATCCTGTTGATCCACTCATATTAAGCCCAGTACCATCATCAGCTAAACTAGAGGATAAAGTAAGATATACTGTTTCAGAACCCTTACTAGGGCGAATTTGCATTCTAGCTTGATAATCAGTTAAATCTATAGGATCTCCATTTGAATCTTTGTAAGAAATTTCAAAATCTACAGTAGATCCTTGTTCAATAGCAAATGAGTATTTTCCAGCAGCCATATTTTTTATTCATAAATATTAAAAAATAGGATTATCTTCATAATAATTTCTTAAATCCTCTACAATTTCATTACGGTGATTAGACGTAAGTGTAATACCTGCTAGATTTTTAACTTTACGAGATGCCTTGTATAAATATTTAAAACCTGAGTCTGCTTTTTTCTTAAGATCAATTTGGTGATCATCACCACATACTATCATTTTTGAACGTAAACCTAAACGTGTTACAATCATTTCCATTTGTTCATGTGTTACGTTTTGGGCTTCGTCTACAATAACACATGAATCTAAAAATGTTCTACCCCTCATAAATGATACAGGTACAATTTCTATTTTACCTTCTTCAATAAATTTTTCAACTTTAACTTTATCGTAAAGTGAAAATAAATTTTGGTAAATAGGTTGAACCCAAGGATCCATTTTTTCTCTAAGATCGCCTGGTAGAAAGCCGATTTCCTCCTTTGAGACGGTTGGTCTTGTAATGATAATTTTTTCGTAAATTCGCCTTAGTAACCCGTCTAGAGCTACCTGACATGCTAATAATGTTTTCCCTGAACCTGCCTGACCTGCTAATAAAGTAACTGTGTTGTCCAATATAGTTTGTTTAGCTTCCTTTTGCTCCTCGTTTAGTTGTATTTTAAATTTTATAGGATTTTTCACTACTCTTTTTTCTCTGAAGATATCTTCAGCTTCGGGGGTGTTGTTGAAATGGGTCATTTCTAAAATTGATTTTAACTAGTTTGTCTAAACCTGCATTTACGTGCATTTCATCATCTAAGACAAGGTCAAAATCGTATCTTTTGTCCAATGGAAGGACTA